>Ga0209337_1002113_pt1 | contig 14620 bp, 13 predicted proteins | sample LinPmetageLP53_FD_184044 | JGI IMG/M metagenome (GOLD analysis project Ga0209337, IMG submission 184044) | Marine viral communities from the Pacific Ocean - LP-53 (SPAdes) (version 2) | ecosystem: Environmental > Aquatic > Marine > Oceanic | place: Pacific Ocean | collected 2010-02-08
TATAGGAACTAGCAATGTCTTGGACTCTGCAATTAATTGCAAACAAGTTGTTACATCAGATTCATAATCCACTATCATATAAATTATAATAGTAAAAATATGTTATTAATCCAATCCGTTAATATCTACGGGAGTCACATTATCATTGTCACTGTAATATTGTAAAGGATCAGTTAAATATGTTGATAAGTTAGGTAATTTTTTTTCTGCCCTAGCAATTGCAGATATATTTTTAGATCTAACACTATTAATTATAACTGAATCATCTTGTATAGTATTAAGTGGGCCAGTAATTTCCCATATTATTTCAGCAGCTAAATATAATGATGGATCTATTCTGGCATTCTGATATTCGTTATATGTTTTTTTATTTACTTCATAAAATTTAAATTCATTGATTTTTTTAAGTATATATCTATTTATAAATCCATTAACTATATCTTGTTTTGTAATAACAACATTATATGTTTTAAATGGATTGTAGTCTAAGTTTATATTAGAAATATTATTATATGCTATAACGTTTGGATGTTGATTTTTATATGTAATTAATTTTATAGATTTTTGTTCATTCCATGTAGATTCGCTATAAACTTCACCTGTTGTATATTTGTGATATAATCCTATATATTCTATATTATCAGATGTCATATATTCTAAACCTGATGTATACAGATTTGAAATTATTTCATTGGCGCTATAATATGCTTTTACTCTCATTTACGATTCAATCCTTGGTCTCATAATACATCGAATTTCAGTTTCCCATACTCCTGTTGCTGATACAACGTGATTTATTGACAATATACTAAATACTGTATTATTTTTATATCTAGCAGGTAGACCATCAAATTGTAAAACGTCTCCATATCTAAATCCATTTATTCCTTCTATAGTAAATTTTGCATCAAATGGTATAACAGGCGCTTTAAATTTATTAGTATCTATTATAGTTTCAGTAGGATATTGAATATAATTTTTTAAAGCTGTTTGTAATACTTTTATATTTTCATCAGTTTGATCAGTACCGTATTTAACTTGAGCAGAAGTCAATTCACTGACATATCGTATATGTGTATTTTTATATGTTGTTTCTATTTTTCGTTTTTCTGTATTATTTATTATATTACCAATATGTTCACTTCCATCACTAACTCTTTCTATTGTATTTGCACTATACATGTATGATAAAAATGGAGCAATATCAGATTCTGAAATTTCTGCAGAATCCTGATTTAACACGTACGCCAATGTTGATACATCGCTTGGAAGTTTTCCATTAAACTCAAATTCTTTTACTACAGTACCATTCTCGTTATTAGCAAACATAGGAATAGAAAATTCTTTTGGAACGTCGCTAAATCCTTTTGTATTATTACTGTCATAATATAATAACGCATTTTGATTTTCTGGATGTGTTATTAATGACATAGCATATGCCCCACCAGATGCTTCATATATTTTATTACTCACCTGTTTAATAAATTCATTAACACTATCTTGCAAAGTAACTTTTAATGCATCTTGTATAAACTTTGTAGAAATATAAATTAATGTTGAGTGGGCAACTATGTTTTGGCCTTGTTCATCAGTAGACAGAAACTTAGGTTTAACATTCTTTAATTTACCATACCATGTTCTAGGCCCATAATTATCTTGGTTAGGAAATAATATATTATCTGGATCTGCAGATATTAAATTAGGATAATACTTACATGTATTAACATCACGAGACATTATTATTTTAGTAGAATTACCAGTTACTGATTTTATTTTTATAAGTATAAATGTATTAATAAATTCTATTAATGATTTTAATGATATATATTCATTATATTGTTGTCCTGGATATGGTTCTCCCCATATATAACTAATATCTTTATTTATTTCATCAGATTTATCAATATATACACCTAGTAAAGTTGTTGAGCCTGGTTCATTATTATCTTTACTTTTTTGGGTTAAAATTGATCTATTAATTATATCCATAAATTTAAATTCTATGGATGTACCAAATAGCGACTCATTATTGTCTAGAAACCCTTTACTATATTGTTTAGCAGCTGCAGAGTTTGAAAATTTGTTTAATTTAAGTCTGGATCTAATACCCGATGGATCTAGAGTTGTAGAATTAAATTTACTTGGAACAATTGTAGGAAATTTAAATGAATCATATTTTTTCAATGAGTCCACTGCTGCTCCAAATTTATTAGTAAAATTTGCTAATGGATTTGGAGGTTGGCCAACTATATATGATCCAAATAAATTAGATTTTCCACTTTTTCCTAAATCACTCATTATCATTGATACATCAGTGTATACACTTGTAGTACCACGTACAGTTAAACTAATTGATACACTAGCATCTTTTTGGTAATTTAATGTAAATGAAACAATTAATCCATCAAATATAAACGAATTCATTTTTTGACGCTTACGTATTTCAGGAGGCGTTATACCAGGATACAATGCTTCTAGTTTTTCAGTAGATGGCATTATTTTATCTGTTAATAATCCTTCAGTTTCTTCTTGTGTAAGTATTGCTGTTTTCGGATGATCTACAACTATATTTACTGCACGACCGGGTCTTAAATATACAGATTCAAAATAATTTAAATCGCTATCAGGATTAGGTACAGTTATATTAATGTTAGCTGTTTGCATTACGCCTAGTGAATCATCTCCAATTTGCATCTCCACACCAGTTAAATATGGCGGTATTCTTTTTGAAGTATTAGTTCTAGAACTTAATCGAATCCCGTCTCCAAAACCATTAGTTGAAATTGATGAATCAGTGATTGCTGTTGTTCTGTCTGATAAAAATCCATTTGGACCTGTAGGTAGATATTCAGCAGTCAATGATTTAGCACCCCCTAATACTGCAGGAATTATTGGAGTTTTACTGTCTATTACTTCTTTTGTTGGATCATCAGGATTAGGGATATATTTAATATCGAATGGTGTTAGTGTAACATTGGCAATTTTACTAACCATGTAATTAACGTCTGCAGTTGTTTTGGTTTGTTTTCCGGCACGCCCTCGAGCAATTAGTTCTAACTGCAAATTAAGATCTACTTCTGAATATCCAATTTCGCTAGTAGCCATTTATCTTGCCTTATTAGTTTGTACAACTCGATCTAAAAAGTCTGTTTTAGTTGGTATTCGCAATTTAGTATTACCAGGAACAATTAATGTTCCCTTTCCTAATCCATTAGCTGCAGCAATAACCCACCACAATGTAATGTCTTGATAAAATGTATTTGCTAATTTGTCTAAACGATCTGGTGTAGTTGTAATTATAAATATATCATTCGGAGACGGTGGGATTGATGGAAATATAGTGGTAGCTTTTCGTTGTTTACCATTATCGTCTTTAATTATATCTGTTATTGTATATCTACTCATTGTTAATCTTTTTATATACCTGTAGAAGTATCTACATTAGCTATCGGTTTGTCTTTGTTTCGTTGTTCTTCAAATATTTTTTGTAAGTCGCTAGAGTCTACACTACCATTGTTTTTTGTATCACTTAACCAATTATCATTGCCTGGTAGTGGTAATCCTGTTTCACCGTCATGACGTTTAGCCAATGAATAAAACTTACCGCCTTTTTGTGGTAACCAATCCGTGATAGGTGTGAACTGTAAATTAACTTGTATTTTATGTGGAACTTGCATCATTTGTGGATCTTTTTCAATGTTAATATCCCACGTTGTGTCATTATCCATTAACGAATATGATATACTTTTTAATATAACAGGTTGTTGATTGAATAAATCTCCTATTGTTATTCTCATCCATGGACCAACTAGGCCTAGATTGTTACTGTCATTTGTATATTCTGGTGCAGTGTATCCTGCTAAAGCATTTAATTTTCTCCATATGGGTTTAACTTCATCTCGATCCGTTGCAAATACAATAAAGTCTACATTTAACTCTCTTGAAAATCCTTCATATTGATAATTTTGATCTCCTCTACCTATAAGTTGAAATCCATTCCATGAAGCATTAAAATTATCTGATAGTGAAGTTATAATAGCTCGGAACACTATGATATCATCCTTTGTAGCTGTGAATGGGTTTTCGTCTAATGTTCCTGCATGGAGTTTAGGACCAGTAAAGAAAAATTTAATAAAGTCAGCAGTCTTGCCAGCTCCCGTAAAATCACTAATGGCGCCTAATATTTCATTTGCAGGTTTAGGCAACCAACGATATGCATCTTTTAATGATCTTTGACTAAAATCTATAACATTGACTTTATCACCACGAAATGGTGTTGCTTTAGATATTATATTTCTAGTTGGTGCCCATGAACCTTTATCTTGACTAAAAAGTTTTCGATTTTTTTGTGATCCAGCTAATCCAGGCGCTATACTTTGAAGAATTGTTCCACCTCTCCATTGTGTAGCTACATGACTTTGTGCTGTAAAATCATTTCTTAACGCATATGGATTACCATGATCACCCATACCATATAATGTTTCCACGTTAAACAATGAATATGGACCATATGGTGAAATTGAAGCTGCAGCGTATCCTGCAGATCGAACTGAATTTTGAAATCCACCGCCATCTGTTTTTTTAGTAAACAAGGTTCTTGCAGAAGCTGCAGTACCATCTAGACGTTTAGTGAACAATGCTGTAGGATTTTCACCAAATTTTCTGGCTCTAAAATCTGGAAACTTTAATCCTATATTATCGGTAGACTTCATTGCTTCTAATGATGAAACTGCATATGCTGATTTAATAGAATAATTTTTTGATGCATCAGTTAAACTTTGTCCTATTTGTCCAACAATTGGTATGCCAGTTAAACTACCAATTGCCCCAATAGCAAATCCCGTAGCTTTTTGTGTAATACCACCTATAGTAATATTTGTTGTTTTAGCTTGAAGTGGCGACCAATTGGCGGCATTTGGATATGTAGTATTTGGTATATGCATTATATTCGTTTCCTTCCGTTCATTGCAGTTTCGCCCATTACGTTACCTGCAGATAATCTACCAGCTATTATTCTCAATAAGCTGTTTGTTTCTGCCATTGATGTTACTGCGCCACCATTTGCCATGCTTACTGGTGTATTATTAATTTTATCTAACAATCCTCGATTTCTTCGGGTTGACGCTGCATTAATAACATATTCTCCGTCTGACAATCGGGCAGGTATACTATCCGATGTTCCTGTTCCTGCACCTGATATATATCCTCCCGATGCTTTTGCTACTGGTTCTGAAAAAGTAGGTAATATGCCTTGGACACCGCCACTTGCAATTGCACCAGCAATTTTAGATATTTTACTTAAGACAGGTCCTGCAAGTGCAAGTTTATCGATGAATACACCTGCTGATCCCAACACTTTAACAGTAGCTCCTTGTGCTAAAGTGCCTCCAATACCCTTAAGGACATTAAAGGTTTTATCTAGTTCTGCATTAACTCCAGCTAACGCCTGTTTGCCAGTTCCAATTGCTTCTTGACCTTGCTTTATTATATTTTTATCTATACTGTCTAATTTTTCTAATTGTTTCTGTGCAGGTGTTCTAACGTCTGCAGCATCCATGATTTTCTGGATTTCTGCTTCACCAACTTTTCCTGATGATATCAATGAAGCTTCTAGTTTGTTTAAATCACCTTTTGCTTTGGTTATTAGTTCATCAACGCCTAATCTTTTAGTCATTGCTAATGTGTTTTTCATTTCCATCAAACTAGCTGCATCTGTTCCAAATATTTCAGCAGCTTTTTTTCTTGCAAGAAAATTGTTATCTAATTCAGTGCTATGATCTTCTAGATATTGTTGCATTAACTCAGCTTGTTTAACACCATTTCCTTGAAGTTGTGCCATTCTGAATGCATTGGTTAAACTTTTGCCTTCACGCGTTAACATTCGTTTACCAGTTAATTGTTGATATTCAAATTCTGCACCAATACTAGATTCAATGTTAAGCATTGATTCACCAGATTTATTAAGATCTGCCATTGTTGTACCTAATAGCCTAGCTTTCATTGTTGCTTGTTCTAGTTGACCAGGTATACGTCCAAACTGTGCTACTGTATCTGCACCCATATCTGCAATGTCTGATGTTATTTGCGATATAATCTGAGTTTTATCCATATCCAACGCATCACTAAAAGTTCCAGCAACTTCACTTATCATTGCTATACTCTGAGCACCAGTACGTCCTAGACCGGCTGCATATGATTCAAATTTTTCAGATTGTTCTGCAGTCAATGCAAGATTAGTTTGTAAGAACTTTTGAGTTTTAATTAACTCTTTTACTACACTTTTACTTACTTTTCCAGCAGTAATAAATCCACCGGTGATTTTTCCTAGACTTGCTGCATATTGTTGTAGTTTCTTATCTCCTAGTACTACGTCTATACCTCTTAATTGTTTTGCAAAATTAAATGCAGATTTGGAACTCATTCCAAATTCCGTAGATAAATCTTTACTAGCTTCGAATATAGCCCCTACACTTTTAGCAGCTGTTTCTGCAACCTTAGAAAATTCATCAAATAAACCTCTTGCTCGACCAACACCATCACTTAATTTAGCAATTTCACCGGTTGAAGAAATTGAGCTTTCTGCAAAATCTGTTAAGGTGGTATTTAATCCTCCGAGTATCGTCGACAGTTGATTGTACTGATCTTTTTGTTCGGGTGTAACTCCTAATCTTTGTTGTTGTTTTAATTGATGAATTAGTATGTGATTTGGAGTTTTCAATAGCCAGTTCTTTATTATAAATATTTATCAACTACATTTTGATTCCGGGTGAATGTATTTTATTTTTAGATCGGTGAATTTGTTCTTCTCGTTCTGCTGATTCGTCACTTCGTAGTTTATTGATTCTACTTATCCATAATTTTCTAATTCGAAGTGGCATGGTGTAAATATCTTCAAAACACCAACGACCTTCGCCAGCCCATAAAAGATCAAATAATTGATTGTGAAAATATACTTGATGTTCTGGTTTAAAACCAAAAAAGGTTTGCGTTAAATTGAAAGGTGGCATCTATAGTGTCTCCATCTGCACCTATAACCGTTGTATTATAATTGATACCTGGAGCTGTATCTGTAATATATTTTTTAAATTTTCTACTATCAATAGCTTTAAAATCATATTTTAAATAATCATCTATTTCATGTGGTGATGTTTTTCCATTCACTGATTGTATAGATACCTTTAAAAATGATGATGTTAATTTTTCTGAGTTTATATTGAATTGATCAATTGAATTTAAATATTTAAATTTAATTACATCTTTAGTATTGGAAATTGTATAATCAAAATATCCATTTTCATCTGAAACTAAATCAAATAATTTATGATTTAATTTTGACAAATCCATTGTACCAGTAGTTGGTTCTTTTGTTTCTGGGTTTGTTACTACTACTTCATATTCAACGCCATATCCTAATATTCTAGCAGATATTATCAACCATTCTTTATCTCCAGATGTTAATTCATCAATATTAACGTTAGGCGTAACAATCAATGCTTCAAGAAGTTTATTAAATATAACTCCTTCTTTAATATAACTACTATTAGATAGTATATCTTCATCATATGCTGTCATATGACGCATTTCAACTTTACCTGTTCGTAAAATAGATGTTTCTGCATATACATTACCATTAGATGGTAGAGTTATTATGTTTGACGGAAATTTGCTTGTTTGTTTTTGGCTTTCATATTGTTGTTTTGCTAATTCAACAATTTGTTTATTGTCTAGACGATCTGTAACTTTACTCATATATTGTTCCTTCTTATAACTTTATTATAAATATATACAAACACAAAAAATGGGTAAAAATTAATCTACCCACTTAAATAATATATAATTGTTATTTTTAGAAATTTAAGAATGCCCAATCGTAACGAAGAGTTAAGTCAATTGTTACAACTTCTTCTTGAGACCAATCTAAATCACCAAAGTTAGTAGTAGTAATAAAAGCACCTTTTAAAATCCATTCTTCAACCTTTTCTCCTAGTGGTGAAAGTGATGTCAATGTTATTTCTTTTTTATACATTGAAGAATATCCATCTCTACCAGTAACAGATTCATGATGTAAACGTACCCAATCCATAACGGCTTGGCCGGCACTTGGAACAATTGGATCATATAGACTTATAGATAAAGTATTCCATTTTGATTTACCTTTAACATATCTTTGAACATTAATGTGGTCTAAAGTTATTTCACCATTTTCTAAACTAGGTTTATTAGCTGATTTAATTAGATATGCAGGAATGCCTTCAATTTCCATGATAAATTGATGTTTTTTCTTTGGTTCCCATGAATAAGCGTTTTGCCAAAAATTATTATCAATACCATAATCAGCAAAATCTGTTCCAGGATTTGCGGTGTTTAATCTATCTTCTAATGCCATATTTTTATTCCTCTTATTTAATATAAATATATCGAACAGTAAAAAAGGCAGAACCAAAATCCTGCCTTTTATGTATTTTTTAAATCCTATTCAGGAAATGCTGCACCCGTAGGTTGAATGTTAAAGTCTAATACAATAAACTCAGCTGTTCTAGTTGGTTGCAAAAATATCTGTCCATACATAATATTTCTATCAATTACATCTGGAGTATTATTTGATTCATCCATTACTACACGAAATGCTGACAATCCTTGTTGTGCTCTTACTTGTTCTAAATAAGGATTTACAATGCTTAAGAATCTTGTTCTTGTTGCTGATGTATTTTGTTCAAATACTAAATATTTTGTAGATGAAGCAATAAACTTTTTCACTGCAATAAGTAAACGACGAACATTAACACGATCTAACGCACTCGGACGAGCTTGGAGTGTCTTTTGTCCCCAAACACAAATTCCTTCATTAGGGAAGTTTGCTATAGGATTAACACGGTTTTCATACAACTCATCTCTGTTTGCTTGAGTTAAATTTTGATACGTTCCAATTGCTGTTGTTAATCCACCTCTAGTTAATCCAGCTGGAGCATACCATGGTGCAGTAACTGCATCATTAAATGCTAATACTCCAGGTAATACTACCGATGGTGGAACATATATTGGTTTATTTTTTGAAACATCAATAATACGTACCCATGGATAATATGTTGCAGCATAATTACTATCAATATTGGTTACTTGTTGAACTACAGTAGCAATATTATCTGTTAATGCATTGCTATCCATAATATAAAATGCATCTTGACGTTGTTCCACTAAATTACGAGCTGCACTAGTTACTAATGGATGTATACTATCAATAATACCAGGTGTAATTAACATGTTCATATCATAAAAATCAGTATTGCTTAATAATGAAAATGCTTTATTATACGATTTAGTTCCACCCGTAGATGTTGTGCTACAATCAAATCCAAATGTATTAGTAGATTTTATATTTGTTCCTGACAGTTTAGGTAAATTAGGACGAGCTCCATCAAAACCACCTTGCAGTGGTACTATAAATTTTCTGGTATTAATTGAAACGTTAGCTGTAAGTGTATTAGCATTTAATGCGGCAGTTATTGATCCTGTATATGGAGCTGCTAAAGTTGGAAATGCTGATCCAGAATCTTGAATCATATCACCTAAATAAAAGCTAGTATTATTACCAGCTGTTTTACCTAATGTTGGTAATGGTGCTAAATAATTTAGATTATTTAAATTATCAAAATTAAATCCAAAATAATTTTTACTGTTAAATGTAGTTTGAACTTGTGTTGTTCTATTAGATACTGCAGTAAGATTAACAGATCCACTATACATTGGTATTGGCGATGATAATGCTGCATTACCAAATGGTATTAATATTTCGCTATTTGTTTTACCAGATACACCTGCTGCAACTTCTACTCTAATAAATTTAGATAAATTAGGATAATCACCATTTATACGTAATTCTCCTGCGGAAGTTATTGTTTGAAATCTATCACCTATTACTCTAGAAATATATCTAGGTGAATCTGGATCTAAATTTAAATTGATAAATTGCTCTACTATATCAGGTGTAGCATCAGTATCGTCTGAATCGTATGGTGTATTAAAAAGATTATTAGTATTAACTCGTCTTACTTCTATAGAAAATGTTCCATAACCATTTGGATCTGAAACTTCACTAGCTAATCGAATATCTCTAATTCCAATTTTAACTTCGGAGCTAACTGATGTACCATGTGATAATGTATGAAATTTAAATAGATTTTTTACAGTAGTACCAATTTTTTGTGAAGTAATAAATGGTGTAGCTGCTGTTTGAAAATCTTGCAAAAATGCATAACTAGATGTTTGATGTAAAGACATGGTAACTTGACCAAGATTGCTAAATGCTGAAGTTGCATTTTTATCTTCATATTTAACATATACTGGATAATCCAATGACTTTGGAGATCGTCCAAATGTTTTAGTTATATATGTGTTATCAGTTGATAACAATGATGCAGACACACCTACTCCTGTACCTGCTAAGAATGCACTAAATCCTGGTACGGTACTGTCAGTAGCAAATGTTCCTGACACTATTAAATTAAATGATCCTGTTGCACCACCATTATTTTCTAATACAGAAGTTTCAAAATAATTTGCATTGACTACGCTTCCTACTCCTAATACTGCATCAGTTGGATGAAGAAGATGAGTTACTCGTTTTACTGATCCAGATTCGGCAACAACAGCTAAAGCTCCATTTGGAATGGCATAACCATCTTCGTATAATAGTCTTGTTACTGTTATTACATTTCCATTTCTTAAATAGTCATTGACTACAAATGGAATGTATGACTCATCTGTATATGATCCAAATATTTGTTCAAAATCTCCAAACGATGTGATTTGGGTTGGTATTAGTGCAGGACCTTTTACTGTTGGTCCAACAATTGCAGCACCAATTTGTGCTACTCCACCAGCTAAAAACGATTGATCTACCTCATTCGTAAATACGCCTGGCGAAACTATTCTTTCTGCCATTTTAATTCTCCTATAATTATTTTCTTATAAATATATATAAGAAGTGTCAAACCTATGACTCTGTAAAGGTGCCTGCTTCTATATCTATTGATCCATCACCGTAACGTTCTTTTAATTTTGCCATTAAATCAGTTTCACGCATACGAATAGTTTCAAATTTAGCTAATTCTTCATCATGTAATCTTGCAATTTCGTCTAATCTTGTTTCCAATGTAAATCGTTCAATTGAAATATTTCCTATAAAATTTGCATTGTCTGCATATTGTTGACGCAATGATTGTATTTGTTCTAAATGCTCTTTGTCCAGTTTTCTTGTTGCCATATTTATAACCTTTCTTATATTATAATAAATTAGTTATTATTATCCAAATTCTTATTAAGAATTTTTTAGTATGTTTACTTCGGCAATCAATTCGTCTATCTTTGTTTGTAAAAAGACAACTGTTTCTTGTAAGGGATAGTTTAGTTCGTCGGCAGTTAGTATTTGTTCCGGATTCTTTAAAGATTCAGATGTTGCAAATTCTTGTGATGTTGTTTTTATGTCAGCCATAGTTATTTATTTTTATAATGGTTTTTTACAATAATGGACTATGTAATATATATTCCAAAGTAAGTTTTGTGAAGATCCGTCAGCCATTTTTACTCTAGGCCATAACATTGCACCAGGAGCTAAGTCTACATTTATTGATTGAGAAATTAAATAATTATTAAATTTAACTAAGGTTTCACCTACTTGAGTTGTTATTGCTGTTCCACCATGTCTTTGTGTAATACCTGTTGTTCCTGATTGATTTAATCTTTCATCTACATCTGCTGCTGTTGAGTACCATAATGAGGCTGAAAGATGATCTGATGCATCAATAGTTGCATTTGTAGCTCCACCAACGTATACGTCTATAGATTTTATACTAGCAGAGTAATTAGCTCCATGTGGTATTCTCCAACCAGTATTTATATTTGTTCGAGTTTGTACAATATTAGATGTTCCATCATATTCAGTTCCAAAATCTTTGGCCCAAGTTGTAGCTCCAATTAGACCCGTTGTTGGTGGTCCTTGCCAATTGGTATCATCATCTGTATCAGCTTGTACTGAAACTTCCCATTGATGGTAAGTACCGTCATATACTTGGCCACTTGAACTTATGTTACCTGATGCAGTTATATGGCCAGTTATATTAACACCTCCTGCTTTAATATTTGCAACTTCTGCATTATCTGCGTCAAAATGTATTTCGTTAGCAGTTTCAAAATCTATTTTAGTTTGAGCGTCTTCTCCTAAAACTAAGTCTTCAGCCAATACAGATGTTACCGTTGTTAATGAAGCATCTAAGTCATATTCTAAAGTACCATCACCAACTGTAACAGTTAATCCATCTCCACCTGTAGGAACTGCTACTGCAGGACCATTTGTACCTCCTATTAATAATTGACCGTTTGTTGACATAGCAACTGCTGCTAATGTATCTGTTCCAGAATCTTGAGTTATAATAACAGATTTATCAGCAAACGAAGTTGCTCCTGTTCCACCCTTAGCTACAGTTACTGTATCTGATAGAGTTGATCCTGCGGCTGTTACTGTTATATTAGCACTACCATTAAAACTTACACCATTAATATTTCTAGCTGTATGCAGAGTAGTTGCGGTTGCTGATTGTAAATTGGTTACTGCAGTTGTTGATGCTACTGTAAATGGTGCTGTTCCCGTTGCTATATCTGACTGAAATGTTTCTGCTCTTAATTCGTGGGCGCCTATATCTAAATCACCTGTTGCTGTTAAACTGGTTATACCATCTACAGTACCTCCATTAATGTCTGCAGTAGTAAGAACGGCTGCAGCTGCAGTAACGGTACCGCTTGAACTTATATTACCTGAAGCTGTTATTGCAGCACTAAATGTTTTATTTCCTGAAAAAGTTTGATCTGTTGTTAAATGAGCTGTATCTGCATCTAAATTAGCTGAAGGTAATACCCCAGTAACGTCGTTAGCTAAATCTATTTGGTTTCTTGTTATTACTTGATTTGATAATGTTATATAATCTGGAGTTCCTGTTAATGTAATATCTCCGGTATTTGTACCACTTAAATTAGAACCAATTATTGTACCACTTGAGCTTATATTACCCGATGCTGTTATTTCGCCTGTAAATGTTGATGTTCCTGTTTGGTTAAATGGACCTATATTTTCAAGTGTTCCACTACCTGATATAATTAATGAACCTGATATTGTTACAGAACCAGTAATATCAGTTGAGCCATCGATGATTGTTGAACCTGATATATTTACAGAACCAGTAGTTGTTGTTGAACCAGATGTAGTTAAAGATCCGGTAATTATTGTTGATCCGGATATACTAACGTTAAGTCCATCAGAATTTTTTAGTACTCCATTATTATCTATAGTTACAAATTTAGTACCACCACCGGAAAGATTCTTTAATGTTACTGGATCTGAACCTGATACAGTTAGTGAGCCTGTAATTGAAGTAGCACCAGTTTGAAAAATTGTCCCAATTGAAGTTATATTACCCGTTTGATTAAATGGACCTATATTTGTTAATGTATTACTACCAGTTATAGTTAATGAACCTGTTACAATCAACGAGCCAGATATTACAGTATTTGAATTAATTGTTGTATTAGTTGAATTAACTGTTGATGTAGTTGCCGTAACTGAAAGTGTATTACCTTTTATAGTTGTAGCACCTTCACCAGGCTGAGCTGCACTCGGATCACCACCCATGGTTGTGTTACCTGATAAAATAGAAAATGCATTACTACCAGTTACAGTAATCTGATTCGGTTGTAAAGTATTTATTAAATTACCATTACCTTTAAATGATCCTGAAAATTTTCCTAAGTATGATATTCCTTCTAATGCTAAATCACCATCATCATCTAATATTACACCAAAAGAAGCAGTTGATGATGCTGATACTGAAGCTGAAATTGAACTACTTATAAATACTAAAGAATTTGAACTAACAAATAATTCTTTCCATGGATTTGATTCTGAACCTAAACTATGAGTTTTTCCTCCAGGAACAATATTACCTGAAGCTGTTATATCGCCTATTACATTTAATGCTATATCACTCCCACTTAATACTAAAGAGCCTGTTATACTAGCATCGCCGTTTCGTGTTCCATCCCATTCTGTGATTAGAGAAGATACATTTGTTAAACCACTTCCATCGCCAGAAAATGATCCTGTAACATTTCCTGAGACAAATAGCGATCCTGAAACGCCAATTGTTCCTGACGATCCGTTAATCGGGGTAATATTATTTACATTTAAATTACTCATGGTTTACTGCTAATTTATTATAAATATATACATTTTAAGTTTCTATATATTAGTTTATATTAATTTATTTATTGATTGATATTATGTAATACTACATCTGCTCCTATGCTAATAGTATAATCTATCCCAGTCGCTATTGTTATAGACGGATGAAATTTAGTTACAAACAGTGCTACATTATAATTTTCTGGTACAATTTGATTTTTATCAATTATTCTAGAATTTCCAAAACCACCGTCAACACCTAGTATTTCTGATGATAATACATCTGATGTTAATTGATCGGATTTAATATGTCTTGCCATTATGCCCATCTCCCATTAATAATAACAGTGTCAGTGCTTTCAATATCATATTCTAATACAGTAGTATCAA
>Ga0209337_1002114_pt1 | contig 14619 bp, 17 predicted proteins | sample LinPmetageLP53_FD_184044 | JGI IMG/M metagenome (GOLD analysis project Ga0209337, IMG submission 184044) | Marine viral communities from the Pacific Ocean - LP-53 (SPAdes) (version 2) | ecosystem: Environmental > Aquatic > Marine > Oceanic | place: Pacific Ocean | collected 2010-02-08
TTTGAAATATACCATTAAGAGTACATACAAAATCTTTATTACCTTTCCATTGATGAGATGGTTTATTAAAATGAATAATTGATTGCCTTGAGTCTTTATCTTCTATTAAAGAATCTAATGCCCATTGATATTGATTTCTACCATCAGAAAGAGGTTCATTAAATATAAGATTACCATAAGCAGAATTAACAGTACCATCACCATTATCTAATTGACTCCAGAATTTAGAATACTTACTTATAAAATCAATATCCTTTCTTCCTGTAAAATACCATATAGTTTCACCAGCAATATATTTAAATTGACTGCTTCTTTTTTGGTTTTCATAAAGTGGAAAGTAAGGATCATCTATAACTAATGCTGCATTACAGATTTCTTTGATTTCCATACCTCTTGGTTTAGAAGTATAATCAGGATTATCTAAAGTATCTCTTAATGCTTTTTCATAAACATCTGCAAATGTATCTCCTCTATATGTTCTCATTATTTATTTTCTTCTTTAATTTCTTTTAGTGCTATTTGCCACCTATCTCTAATTTCACTGTATTTATACTTATCATCATTACGCAGTTGTTTTAACTTTTTCTCAAATTCTTTTTTTAATCCTAGTGCCTCTACTTCCATAGTTATTTCGTAATATACATCTTCATAAGTACCCATTATTGAAACATATTTAATTGTTTAGCTTCACCTGTTACAGTATTTTCTGTTTTTAAAAAATCTATAATAATATTGGAAACTTCTACTGCACTCATTGTACCTACATTAATATGTAACTTATTTTTAATGTTACTTAATCTATGAGCTCTCCTAAAACCATCAACTTCAGCTTTTACTTCTTCTTCATTACCATAAAAAGATTTACCGTCATCTCTCTTTAATATTGTATGAGGATCGTTTGTTAAAGTAATTAAATATAAATCTTTTCTTAATGCTTTAGTAAATTTCTTTTCAATATCAAAAACATAATCACCAGAGTAACCTCTATAAAGTGGGGAATAAACAGTTTCACCTAAATGAGATCTATTAAAAATAAGATTAATATTTGTATCACCTTTCTGATGAGCTAATTTAGATTTCATCATTAATAAAAACATACTCTCATAAAGTTCTTTAGAATAAGTTGCATGCTTTTCTTTATCATCTTTAAACGGTAAAGCAGAATAGTGCAACTTATGAAAAACATGTTCACTCATATTTTTAATAATTAAATCTTGTTGTGTATCTTTACCTACATTATCGGTACCTTCTATAATAATAAATTTGCTCATTGTTTTTATTTTTATATGATTAAAAGTTAGGATTGTTTACCACAATATCATAATCTTTAAAATCTTTAAAGTCAATTTCATCTGCATCTATTCTTCTTTGGATTTTATCATTAAGATCTCCTCTTTCTTTTAATCGCTTTGTTCTAGTTTCTAAAGGTATATCTAAATAAATGATTGTACAATCTTTTCTATGAATAGGATTTATTGCCTCCACGCCTTTAGGTGTCATTACAAACAAATTACAAGTATTCATAAATTGATCATAGCTAGTACCATAATACCAACCATTAAATTCTACATGTTCATACCAATAATTATTATCTGCAAATCTTTTAAAAACTTTTTCTGATATAAAGTAATAATCTTGTCCGTCAATTTCACCTTTCCTAGGAGGTCTTGTAGTATAAGATGTACCGTATGTAAATCCTCTGCCTTCTAAAACCTTTCTCATATGATCTTTACCAGCAGCAGCCTTTCCTATTAGTATAACTTTATTCATTAACCTCAGATTCAGCTACTTCAAAATGTCTTTGTAAAGTTTCAAGTACATCATCTGCTTCAGCTAATGATCTAGCCAAAGTTTCCATTTCCTCTAAATGTTGAGGGTGTTCACCTATACCTACAGGATTGGTCATATATATTGTTAATGTTGCTAAAGCTTTTTGTTTTTGTGCTTCAAATTGAGCCTTTAGGGCTTCATAAATTATATTCTTATTCATATTAGTCTGTTAAAAGTTGTGTATGTTCGTAATTATTTTTAATTTGCTCATTAAAGAACTTTCCTTGTGATTCAGCTTTACATAAGTTATCATAAACAGTAGGATCTACATTATCATATTCATATAATGCACCAGAGTTAAATTCAACCTTAAGCTTTTTAGTAGTAAAATGGTAAATGACTCTGTTAATCATTGAAGAGTCAATATTTGTTGATTGTTCTATCATCATTGTTTTATTTTTTTATAGAGTAAAGTTTTTTGCATGCAGCGACAGTTAAAGATTTTGTTTTAGCTAACCACTCCCATGCATCTGATTCATTTTTTGCTTCACATGCTAATCGGCAGTCTTCTTTAATACAAAATTGAAATTTCTTCATAATAAACTGATTTATTATTATATGCTGTTTTTTAAAAAAGTTTACTTAATTGCTGCCTTTAATTTTTTAAGATCATTTAAATACATTTCTTTAGGATCGGTTGCTTTTAGTGTTTTAAGAGCAATAATACAGCCTTCTTTTTCTTGTAAGAGTTTTTCATATCTTTCTTTTGTTAAAGAATGAATAGCCATTGATAAAAGATAATCATATGATCCATGTACTGTATCATAATCATTAGTTTTTAGATAAGCTATAATTTTATCTTTAGGAACATTATTAATTTTTAGTTTACCATCAATAATATCTTTAATGAATCTAGCTTTATTTGTTACTAATGCTAATTGTTTTTCTGTTTTATTAATTAGGTAATCTTTCCTAGTTTGATACCAACCTAACCTAATACTAACAAAATGTTTTACTATTTCTTCAGCTTTGTTAAATATTTTAAGTTCACCGTTTTCATCTATCGTTGTAAGATTTTCAGTTTCTTGTGTATTTAATCTTAATGCTCTTTCTAACCTATCTTTAGAAATTAAATCCTTTAAGGTAGATCTTCTAAATTTTAAAACATATTCTATTGTTTCAGATGAATTATCATCATAAGAAGTAATGATTCCTTTTTCTTGTAAAAGATTTAATATTTCTTCATATCTTTCATATGTATAATTAGGAGGTATTGCAGTGATCTTTACTGTGTTAGTATTAATAACTTGATAAGAACCACTAATCTTCCATGTTTTAGGGTTTTCTAAATCTCTAGTAAAAGTTCCTTTAAATTCTTCAACCCATGGAGTTAAAGTTTTTATTCTTTTTCCATTTACCTCAGCAATACATGCATCTACTACATCTTTAGGATTTCTATTTAATATGTTAGTAGCAAAACCTACAGCGATACCTGATGTACCATTTAATATAACAGTTGGAACTATAGGTAAGAAATGTTCTGGTTCTATTTTTTCTCCTTCTTCTATTTTATTATCAAGTAATTCAAAATCTTGATAAAGTAATCTAAAATTAGGATGTAGCTTAGCACTAATATAACGAGGTGCACCAGCAGATGGAGATCTTAATGATCCAAACTGACCAATACCTTCTAACAACGGTAATGAGTTTTTAAACTTTTGAGCCATTCCAACCATTGATGATTCTAATGAAGTATTACCATGATGATAAAACGCCTCAGCCGCAACCCTACCTGCAAGCTGAAATAATTTCATTGGCTTTTCATTACCAGTTTTCCATATCTTGTTTGCGATATAAACAACTTTTCTTTGCGTAGGTTTAAGACCATCTATACAACTTGGTATAGCTCTATTCTCTACCACATATTTAGCATACTCTAAATATTCTTTATCAAAAAAGGATGTTACTGTTCTCTTCATTAAAATAATGATTTTTTATTAATAGTTTTTACTTCATGGCCAAGTATCTTGCTTTTACGAGGTGTAGAATCTTTAGAAAACCAGATATCTAATGTATTGTTAAATTCATTATCTTTTGTTAATGTAAAGGTTCTCGGGCTTCTAATGATCTCCTTGTATTCAGCATCCTCTAATGCAGCTAAACCTTTCTTGTATTCAATTGACCAAGAATTTAAATTTCTCTGCTTAGCTTCCCATTCTTTATATTCTTCATCAGAATAAAAGTTTAAAGATTCCTTGCCTTTCTTTGCAACCATTAAAGGTGTTTCTACTTTTAATATTCTACCTTCACTAAATAATTCTGGCCAATACTTACCTAAGAAATTAATTAATAAAGCTGAAATAGAATTACCGTCTACGTCTGCATCTGTATATAATAATATTTTTCCATACCTTAAGTCTGTAGGTTCATGTCCGATCTTTAAACCCATAGCAGCCATCATTGATTGTACCTCTTTATTCTGTACAACTTTAGATGCAGGTAATTCTCTAACATTAATAAATTTGCCTCTTAATGGAAATGCTCCTTGATACTGTGGTTCTCTATATCTTCTAAACGCAGATGATGCAGAATCACCTTCAAAAATAGCAAGTGTACATTTTTCTCTAATGCCTCTTTTCTTTGCATCAATTAGTTTTAATACTTTTGTTTTATCTAAACCTTTATTTAACTTTCTTAATTTAGATCTTTCATCAGCTTCTTTTTTTCTTTCAATCCAATCTAATACTGATTGTATAATTTCAGAATTTAAAACTTGTCTTAAAACCTTTTCACTTAATGTATGGCTTGTACCAAAATCCTTTGGAGCTGTAATTAACTTTTCTTTTGTTTGGGAAGAGAACGCTGGATTAATAACAGTACAGTTAATAAACAAATATAAATGTTGTCTTAATTCAGAAGGTTTTACATCTACTCTGTATTTTCTTTTTATCTTTTCTCTAAGATAAGATGTAATTTGCCAGTCTATATTATTAACGTGCGTACCACCATCTTTTGTTTCAACAGAATTAACAAATGATATTGCCTTAAATCCTGTAGTAGAATGACCAATACCAATTTTCCAATGCTCTGATTGTTCATAAAAGACTGGAGTTACATAACGACTAGCATAATCTTTAAATGTTCTAAATGCAATTGGTTTATCATTTAGAAAAATCTTTAGAGTAGGATTACATGCAGCAATGTCGATAAGCCTTTTAGTAATCATTAAATAATGATTCTTATTAATACCTTTTAAACCAAATCTTTCAAAATCTGTTAAATAAGTTATTTGAGTATGAGCGGTTTTCTTATTAGTAATTTTTGGCTTAGTTCTATCAGCCATGTTATTACTAAAGGTTTGATTAAACTGTTTTTTACCATCACAGGTTTCAATTGTAAATTTTTTACTAAATATATTTGTGAGTGTACTACCTACACCATTAGTTCCTACAACAATTCTATCTTCAGTATCATCAAAATTACTTCCGGTTTTTAAATTAGAAAATATCATTTCAGGTACCCATTCATCATACTCTTTATGAATCTTTACAGGTATTCCACCATTATCCCATATAGATATTAATCCTGTAGACATATCTATATTAATTTTAACTTTATTTAATTTAGAATTTCTTTTATGTTCATCTACGGAGTTAGATACTATTTCATCAAAAAGTTTTAAGAATCCTGGATTATAAGTTACTTCAGTTAATTGAAATTGATCCTTTCCTTTGGTAGGTAAAAATACTTCTTCGGTATGTGGCTTAATTGACCCTACATACATACCAGGTCTTAATAATACATGTTCTGTATCTGTTAATTTCTGGTATTTCTTTTCAATATTAACTGCCATGTATTTTTATTTTTATATGGTAACTTCTTATGTTTGTTTATTATAAGTATTTTTTCATTACAACATTATTAACTTTAAAACCGTTTTTAGAATAAAAACTAATAAGTTCTTTTCTGCAAAATAATGTTATTCTGTAGCATCCTCTTTTCTTGGCAGATTTAATTAATTCTGAAATAAGATCTACACCTACATTCAAACCTCTCATTTTTTTATTAACTACAATATCTTCAATGTGGCCTGCAACCTCTCCTCTGATTTTATTTTCAATTACACAGCTTCCATAAGCAACTACAAAATCATTTTCATCTACACCAACAATAGAATTGTTGCTTGTATTTTCTAGGAAGTCTTCCCAAATCATTTCTGCCTCATCTAAATTAACTTCTTGTTCTTTTAGTTGATTAAGAAGTATACATACTTCAGAAAAGTCTTTTCGTTCTACTGGTCTGAATTTAATTTTTTTCATCTGAACGATCTTTTTAAGTTTAATTTTAAAGAGTGCAAATAAACATCATATATATTTTTACTATATTCTTTAGATCCTATCCATTTATTTTTCCAAATATCTATTAAATTTTTGATAGCTGGATAATGTATTAGTTTATTTTCTTTATTTCTAATTACCTTAATAACAAATTCATAATCTTTTTTCATAATGTTTATTTTTTTGTGGAGAATATCGGAGTCGAACCGATGACCTCCTGCGTGCAAGGCAGGCGCTCTAGCCAGCTGAGCTAATCCCCCGTGTGGTGGAGGTGGTGGGATTCGAACCCACGTCCAATAAGCATTCATAAAAACATTTCTTACAGCTTAGGATAAGTTTTTGTAAACTTCCAAAATCAATAATGTTTTAAGCATAACATTTTAAAACTGCGTACTGTATAAAACTCTTTTCGTTTCCTTTCGGACCCATAGGTGGTTTAGTAGCTCGCCCATTCACCTGTAGCTGCTTTCATTTTTCATCTTAGTTATTTACAAGCATACTAATAACATGATGTGCATTACTTACCTACTTAGGCAGCCATTGCTAACTCAGCGTTGTCGGCTAAGATTGATGTAGGTCATCACCCAGTGCTGTAGTTTTTATTTCAATCAAATTGTCAAAAACCGGTCACCCCCATTAATTCAAAGAACGATTTATATATTATAAGTAATTTTAGGATGTAAATGAAATGCTCTATGCATTGCTTCGTAAGCTTTCTTAGATCCAAACCTATTTTCTGTTCCTATATGCCATTCAATCGTTTCATAATCGTCATATGATCTAAATTCTTTATAATCATAAATAGTAAAAGTCGTACCATCTTCGGTTGACATTTCCCATTCATTTTGAGTTACTTCAGAATCATCATCATCATTATACATAACTGGTCCGCATACCTTTTCTAAATCTTCCTTAGAGGTTTCAAAATAGTGACCATGAAATGTATGATCTTGTAAACTGGAATTTTCTAATCTTTTTATCATCTTATGTATATGTTTAGTATATTATAATAATAACAAACTTTCTCTCATTCTGAAAGTTTAGTAAGGCATATCTATATTTTTATTTTCTTCAGCTTTAAACTTTGCAACAAGTTTTCTACAAATAACTTTTAACTCTGTTGAGAATTCTCCTTTATCAATAATCCAATCAATATACCTTCCATCCATTTCAAATACTTCTTTAAAAGGTTTACCTTTATTCTTCCCAAAATTAAAAACAATTGTTCTCTTTCCGTTTACTTCATCAAATTTTAACTTACCTCCTAAATCAACCTGATCTGCTCTACGAGTATTTACGACCTTATCGATTTCTTCGGCGGTTTGTGGCATATCATAAACTTCTCTTTGTTTTTGAAATATTTCCATAGTAGCCCTAACATCAGCTTCAGCTCTATGAGCACCTTCTAAATCTTTACCTGTGAATTTTTTATAAGTATTTGTTAAATCTCGTTTCTCATAGTTACTGTATATAAGGAATGGATCCATTACAGCTCTACCTCTATGATTAAATACTATACCACATCTCATAAACTCCTCACATAAGAAAGGAACATCAAAGAATAGAGCATTATACCCTCCTAAGTCACTATCACCAATAAAGTCATTGATTTCAGATGCTATCATTTCAAAGGTTGGTTTATCCTTTAACATCTCTAAAGATATGCCGTGCTTTTCTTCAGCTTCGGCTCTCATTGCTACATTTCCTGGATTTACTAATTGGTTATAAGTTTCAATCTCATTGCCATCAAAATCGGTCTTAATCATACAGATCTCAATTATGCGGTCGGAAGTTGTACTTATTCCTGTGGTTTCTAAATCAAACCAAACTATATTTTTATTCATACTATTCTATTTAACTTTAACTGTTATAAATATTATATAGCTAAAATTAAAGATAGTTTTAAGATAGTTTAATATATTTTAGTCAGTATCACTTACAGTAAAAGTTGCTGTTTGTAGTGTTGAAGGTAATGCTTGTGTTACTGTATTAAGTTGATTAACAGCCGTCACTAAAGTTTTAAGTGTATTATTTAAACTCATGGAGTTGGTATTTGTTTGTGCTCCACTGGTTCTTATTTCTCCAATTGATTCAGCTATATCTTCTACTAAACCTTTTATTCCATCATATGAATCTGCAAGTACATTATTAGCTTCAGGTAAGCTTGCAGTTGATTTAAATAGCTCACCAAATGCCAACGCTTTATTAACATCAACTTTATTAATTGCAGCTGTAATTTTTTCAATTGATGTAGCAGCCTTTGCTAGGCTACCATCTTTTCCTACTCTACCTAACTGAGTTATTAAGCCATTCATACCATTAACCCTACTCGCAGTATCCCTACTATAACCTTCTTTAAATATGTTTGCAATTGATGATAAAAATTTTGCAATTTTATCTGCAACACCACCTGCATCAACTAACTTATCAAAGGACATCATACCTTTAGCTAAATCAGTAAGTACATCACCTGCATTTTCAACTGCCGCAACTCCTTCTTTTATAGCATTGTTATCCCAAAAAATAAGCGGGTTATTATTTTCATTCTCACTATTTCCAATATCTGCAAATGCACCACCGACAGCCATTAATACACCTGAAATCTTCTCCTGTAATGTCTCAGGGTCCTTTATTCCTACAAAAGAATTTAATCCAGCAGCTAAATCTTCAATTACTTTACCTGCATCTTCTACCGCATCTACTCCAATTGCAACTTTATTATCATCCCAACGAAAATTCCAGTCTTCACCATCACCACGCCTCATTCCACCTATCTTCCCAAAAGTAGCACCAACCATTGTAAGAACCTTTTCAACTTTACCAGAAATCAAATCAATATTACCACCATCCATGATTTTATCAAAGTCTAATAAACCTTTTGCAATATTCATTATTTCTGTACCAGCACCTTTTACTGCATCAATGCCATTTTCTACTGCCTCCGCCTCATCGTCAGTCATAGTGAATCCATCAACAATTGCGCCAAGAACTAATTTAAGGTTGGCACCGTCTACTGCTTTAGTACCACTTATATAAGGGTATATTGTATTAAGCCCTATAGCTAACTTTGTCAGCGCATTTCCTGCAGCCATGTACATACCAGATGCAGCAGCCCCAGCACCAGATTGCCCAACCCTACCTAATAAACCTTTAAAGAATGATAAAGGCCCAGTAGAATCACTAGTTCCTGAAAATGCAGCTGCTACTATCGATAAAGTTTCTTTGAGATTGTCAGCCTTGGTATCATCCATCTTCACATCATTGAAGTCTTTTAAACCGTCAGCCAGCTGTGTTAAAGCCTCGCCAGCTGCGATAAAGAATAACGGTCCTAAAAATCCTGTCCCAGCAGTAAAACCTAATGCAACCCCGGCCATTGCCATCACCGTACCAACACCACCTAATATAATTAGTTGCTTTCCTATATCATCAAAAGTTAAACCTCTAGTGGCTGCCGCGAATGTTACATAACCAATATTAAACAATGCTAAACCTAGACCCATTATACCTAAACCTACTGCGCCTAATGCAACCATAGGAAGTGCCATACCAACAACGGCTGTTGCGGCGGCTACTGCTAGTATTGCTGCACCCATAACGGCTGCATCTATTAATTTAAGTCCTTTCGTTGCTTTTGCAAATTTAACAAATCCTAAATTAAAAACAATTAGAGCACCACCAATAGCAGCTAAACCAAGGGATCCTAATAAAACTTGAGAAAATACAAAACCTAAAACTACTACAGCAGCACCAATTAATCCAATTACAGCAACCTGGACTAAAACATCGGCCATTGTTACCTCTGCTGGAAATGCGGAAGCAAAGATTCCATAAGAAACACCGAACACTGCTAATCCTACACCCATTAATGCCAGATTAAGTGAACCTTTTCTAATAGCCCTAGAAAATAATCTTGAGCCTAGAAGAGCAACTGCACCACCTAGCGCTACTAGTGTTATTACCATTGCTGGAATTAACGCAGGTACAGCTAGAATAAATAATGTTGATAATGCAAATGCAGCCAATCCTACCCCAAACACTCTTAAACCTCGTCCCATTCTACGCAAGGATCTAGCACCTTTACGTATCAGTCTTGATGTTTTACCTAATAATACAAATATAGGAACTAAAGTTAAAGTAGTTGCATAAATTAATGGTATTCCTAATGCTGCAGGTATTAATAATAATGCTGCTTTTGCCATGTTTTTAGCAAAATCTAATAAGTTAGTTCCCATTAATACTAATGCTTCAGTACCTTTTTCAACTTTCGTGACATCTGTCTTTTCTAATGCGGCAAGAGAAACTACTAAAAATCTTTCAAATAATTCTACAGTCTTCTCAGGTACAAGTGTAAACGCTAGCAGCCCTTTGGATAAAGTAAATGTTCCTGCTCCTAATATTTTAAGTGCTTCTCCACCCTTCCCTAATTTATCAGATTTTTTATTACCACCTACTAATTCAGCAAATTTTGAATTTGTATCTTTAAGCAGAGCAGTCTGTACTTGCATTTGAGAAAGCATTGCACTCTGTACACCTTCACCTACTTGACCAGCTGTTGTGACAGCAGTAACTATCTCAGCTAATTGGGTGGCAGAAGATTCGGTTGCAACTTGAATCTTTGATAAAGGATCCATTAAATCTCTTAAAGTTACAGCAGCCATTTATAAAATATTTTTATAGTTTAGGTAAACTCATTTTTGGAAGAGAAGGTGCTTTCATATTGCTCATTCCTTTAGAAATACTTTTTTGCATTCCATCCATATTGTATTTATCGCGCTCTGCTTGAGTATTCTGTTGCTCTTGCTTATTGCGCTCATTCAATAAATCATTATAAATTTCCAACGTATATTCATATTCATAATAAGGAAGCAAATCCAGCTCTGTAGGCTGGAGATGCAACTTTTCTAATAATAATACTCTAACTTTAAAGAAGTTCAGAAGAGATATCTGAAACAATGAAGAGAGCTTTGATACCGCCGGGAAACGTGAGCGGAACGGTGACCTCCTCACCGCAGCTTTGACATGGGAATACCATCTCCGGTTTCACACCGATTTTCATATCTTCAGCTAATCTGTAGACTATAGAATATTTTGTTGTATCCCAACCTTGGAATGACGTGATCATAGAAAAAATATCTTTTTGGTTCCATCCTCTCCATTCTCTTTGTAAATAAGGTAAAGCTGAAAGAGATGATTTATCCCAATGTTGACCAGCCTCTTCTTTTTCACGAATGTAGTCAGTTATTGCTCTCATTACACCAATAGTGGGTGGAGCCATTTTAATAATACCATAAGACTTAGTAGTTATAGAATAACATTTTTCAGCTGGATCATAATATTTTTCAATTGTTTCTGGTATATTATTAAACTGTAAATTACTTGTTTTTAGTTCTTCACTATCTTGAACTGAACATGTAGAAGTTTTACATGATTTTTTTCCAATAGGCATATTTAAAACTTGCTCACCTGTTTTAAATGTTAATTCTCTAATAGATAATATCAAAAAGATTCTATCTTCTTCTAGAACATCTTTATATGAACCCCGTTGGTTACCATATTGTACTTTACAGCAACCTACTATAATGTTATTTAAACCTTCATCTACTTCTTTTAGGTTTTCTTCATCTATAGTAGAATAGGCTCTAATTTCTTGTACTCTTGCAGGCCTAATATGAATTTCAAAATCTTCTCTATAAAATTTACCTTTTGATGGAAATGCATTTAAATTTAATTTAGTATAACCTGTTAATGCCTGTATTCTTTGAATTTCAGGATCATCAGATGTTACAATATTTTTTTGTACTTTTGTTTCGACTTTACCTAAGTCTTTTACAACTTCAGTAGGAGTTTCAGTTGCCTCAACAGAAATACCTTCTGCCTTAGCAAATTCCTTTTTAATATTTTCTTCGTGCTCGTTTGACATTATTTACTTATTTTTTATTAATTGTTTTTCTGGTTTGGTTTCATCAACTATATGCTCTACTATTAATTGTCTAACATATCTTGAAATTGCAACAGGTTTTGTACTGCGCTCCATTGACTTTTGAATAATTATTGTATTTAAACTTTCCTCATCTTCAGGTGTTAATAAAACTTGTAATTTTTTAGTAAGCCTTTTCCTATGAGGAATAAGCTCTTGTACAGTTTCATTAAAACCATATTTAGGATTATCAGATTTAAATTTATTAATCCAATATTCAACTCTTTTTAATACATCACTCAGAGATTCATCATTTTCAAAAACTTCCATAACTTCCCTAGAGAAAGCCTTTGTACCAAAATCTTTTACTGCTCTTTTGATATATTTTCCTGTTCCAAAGTTATTAGGATTATCATTTACAGAATATCCTACGTATACTTTATTTGTTTTTTGTTGTTGTAGCTTATAGATTATCATTTTCTATATTATATATTTTATATTATATATTAGAGAGAAGGCAAAAAAACTGGGAATACATTAATATTCCCAGTTTATATTAAATTTATGCTCCTACGTTCTCCTCAATCCAGTGATCACAACGATAAGTCATTGTTAACTCGGCTGCATCTTGAGTTTCATAATTCAATTCATCTACAAAATCAGGTTGTCCTGTTGGGAATACATCTTTTAATGTAATCTTTCTAAAGATATCTCCTGCTCTGTTATATTGAACTACAATCATACTTCCTACATAATCATTTTTTAATCCCATTTCTCCAGTTAATGGATCATAGATTATATTATTCCAATTACGGAAAGTATTGTAAATGTAGTTTTCGTTAGCTTCATTTAAGTTAAGAGTAAAGTTAAGTGTTAAATCAACAAATGTATTTGCTGGCATACCTGCATAAGATCTATCAGCAAACTTATATTTTTGATTTATAGCTTGAATTTCTGGATTTAATCCATTTAATCCTCCTATAGATTTCACTTGCTCTAAGATCAAACCCGTATCATCCCCTAATGGTGAAAATATAGTCACCTCAAATAGGTTAGGCTGAATAGGTTCGTACCTTTGGCTACTGGCCCTTGATTGGGTATAATGTGGTAGTGGCATATTTTATTTGTTTTTTTATATATTCGTCTTTAGTTACTTCTTATTGAAAGTTTCCTGTACTAATTGCACCAGTTCTTAAAATAGTTGTTCTTTGTACAAGAATTTCCATTCCTCTTACAGGTTCAATATATGTATCTAAGATACCTACATTTTGATCAATGACTTCTGGTGTATTATTTGTTTCATCCATTATATTTCTATAATCATAAACACCATCATCATTTTGAACTGTTGATAAGAAGTTATCAGCTAATGTTTTAATTTCTAATCTAGTCTGAGCAGTATTAAATTCAAATAAGTAATTTTTAAGTATTGCATCAATACCATCTTGTATGTAAATTACAACTTCTCTAACATTAATTGAACTTAAAGCAGATTTTGGAACTTGCTGTGCCGTTTTATTGGCAAAGATAGTTGGTCCTGTTCCACTTTGGAATACAATTGGATTTAATCCAAATGGTTCTAAGTAGTAACGATCATCTTTATCTAAGTTAATTTCTAAACCTACAACACCATTACCTCCTATTACTCCACGCCTTACACCGGCTACAATTGACCAAGGCAATGCGTTTTCGTATTTTAAAATAAAGTTATTAGATACGTTTGCAGCAGGAGGAACATTAATGTTCTTTCCTAAATCTCTAACAGTAATATAAGGATAGAAGAATCCACCGAATGAACCGCCGCTAGTTGCAGCAGGCAAAGAATATCTAATTGTTGGATTTAATGCAAGGTTTCCACCTTCAGATATAAACTTAGAAGATAAACCACCTGTTGCATCAGAGAAGCTTGGATCTGAACTTTTCTTAAAGTCTTTAGCCGATGGAGCATTAATTAATGCAAACGCATTTTTTCTTTCCATACATAGATTAGTATAAATGGCTTTAGAGTTTGCTTCTATACCATTACCAAATGTATCTACTACATATCGGAAGTTTATTGTTTCTCTATCAGTTAAAGCTTTAAATAAATTAGTTCCACCTAATATTGGGCTTAGTACCTTTGCTTGTTGAGCTTCACTCCCATTAGGTACATGTTTTGGTAATAATTTAAATCCAGGTAATTCAAAGACATTTAAATAATCAACCCAAGAATCAATTGGATAATATAGCTCTGCTTTTTTAACAGCACCTACAGTATCTATATTAATTTCTGATTGGCATGTTACTAACAGTGCAGTTGTACCTGCAGGAATAACAGAATATTGAGATGCTGTTACTCCACCTACTACACTATTAATTCTTGTTAACCTTGAATGACCGCTAACATTACCTTCATCATGAACAAAATAATTTCCTACAACTACATCAGCAGCTTCTGGTGAAGTTGATGCAATTAAGATTTCATTTGGTTTTAATGTTGGTTCATTAATTGAATCTCCTATAATATCAATAGTTAAGTTTAGTGAACCTTTTAAAGTTTGTACATTTAAACAATTAGCAGCTGCTAAAGTTTGATCTGATTTCATAAAGAAACCT
>Ga0209337_1002115_pt1 | contig 14608 bp, 32 predicted proteins | sample LinPmetageLP53_FD_184044 | JGI IMG/M metagenome (GOLD analysis project Ga0209337, IMG submission 184044) | Marine viral communities from the Pacific Ocean - LP-53 (SPAdes) (version 2) | ecosystem: Environmental > Aquatic > Marine > Oceanic | place: Pacific Ocean | collected 2010-02-08
TGCAATTACTGCTAGAAAATAAACCAATATCTAAATTAATGACTCATAGCTATGGTTTTCATACACATAGCGGTAGGGAACTAATTGAAGGCATGCAAAATTATTATTATGAAGAAAACAATTAAATTAATATCATGAAAGAATATCAAGTAGTAATCAATAGAGAATACACTACATATATAACATTAAGATTCCCAGACGATGGTGCGGATCATAAAGAAAAAATTAATGAATCTTTAGAGTCAGGAGACCAAAGTATATGGGATTTAATATATGAAAAAGAATTAGAACAAATGGAAGTCAATAATGAAAACTGGGAAATAAGTGAAGTACATAAAACGAGAACAGGAGCTCTTTCTCCTGATGCAGGGCCTAGAAACTAAATAATATGGGAACAAGATCACTAACTAAAGTAATAACTACCTGGGAAGATACAGATGGTAAAAAACAAAGAAAACCAATTACATGTATGTATCGTCAATATGATGGATACTTAGATGGACATGGACAAGAATTAGCTAAATGGCTATCTGGCTATACTATTGTAAAGGGTATACGTATGGATAAATCTGAGCCAATGTTTAATGGCATGGATTGTCTTGCAGCTCAAATGTATGTACATTTTAAAGCAAATGGCTGTAAAGATGACGGTACTCCAGTATCTACACCAGGAAATATATATTGTATGCATCCTGATGCTGAAGATTGCTGGGAAGAATATCTATATGAAATATCAGAAGAAGATAAACAAATACACTTAACAGTGTATGAAATAGGATATGAAAGCGGTGCAACAGAAATATTTCACGGAACACCAGAGCAATTATTAACTAAAATAAATATTACAGAAAATAATATAAAAATAAATCAATAAAAATTATGCTTAATACAGAACAAATCTTAGAACAAAATGGACTTAACTGGAACGTAAAGAAAGTACCATTAATATACACAGGTGAATGTCAGCCTGATGCTGCAAATGGGTTACACTCAACAGACTTTTACGGCATAGTAAGAGAAGATACAGGTGAAGTATTTGCAACTGTAAAAGAAGCTTACGAGCCTACACAAAATCATACAATTATAAAAACTATGCAAGAAATTGCAGGTGAGAATGATTTAGAGATTGTAAAAGCTATACCATTAAATGGCGGTAGAAAAATTGTAGTACAAATGAAACATGAATCCAATGCAATTACAATAGGTGATGAGCCTACAGAACAATATGTCTATGCAATCAATGGACATGATGGTAGTTCATCATTAAAGTTTGGCTTTATGAATAAAGTTATATTCTGTCAAAACCAATTTGCGTGGTTATCAGGTAATGCATTTTCTGGATATAGACATACAAAATCTATACAAGAAAAGGTAGAACAATTACCTAAAATAATTAACTTTACAGATCAGTACGATAAAGTTGCTGATTTACAGATGTTTAGTAATGAATCCGCTACATCATCTCTAATAAATGATTTAGTAGATTATCTAGCTAATACAGATAAACTACCAATATCTACTAGAAGAGCAAATATGGTTCGTGATCTTAGCGCGTGTATATATATAGAAACTAATAGAATATCACATACTAAATGGGGTGTATTTAATGGCATAACCAAATATACTACACATGAGAAATCATCTCCTAATAGAGATTATGGACAACAAGAGTCTATATTAACAGGATCTTGTGGAAAAATGAACGAAAAGGCTTTTAAGTTTTTGAAAGCATACTAACAGAGACGAGGGGGCTAACGCCCCCTTTTTCTACTTATTAATAAATAAAAATAATAAATAATATGGCAGTAGATTTAAGATGTCCTAATTGCGCAGATAATTTAGGTAAAGACACAGAAAACCCAAGAAAAGCATATTGCGGTACTTGTGGAACAGATAATATTGACAATCCTAGAGGATATAAAGAAGAATAATATGAAAGAATATAAAATTGAAGGTAAACCAGTAGAACAATACTGGACAGACTTAATTGCCGATCATTTAGTTGGCAGAACAATAACAAAAGTAGAATACATTCCTACAGAAGAAATGGATGAAAATATGTGGTACAAAAGGCCAATATCTATATTGTTAGATGATGAGCATTGGATAACACCTATAATGGATGATGAAGGTAATGATGGTGGGGCAATGTGTACTACATTTAAAGGTTTAGGAACAATACCAGTAATATCATGAAAGACTTACAGGAAAACATAAGATTCAATGGACATAACTTTGAATATATAAAAGAACACTCTATGTATGAATGTAGAGGAAGTAGCTATTATGATGATGAACATGATCAGGTGCCAGAACCAAGCTTACAAAAAGCTGCTGATCAATTACTTGAACATCTAGAATCACAAAAAATAAACGCCTCTATAGAGTGGGGTGAAAAAGGGTGGATTGAAATAATGATAGATTAATAAATTAAATAATATGAGTGAATTACACGAACAATACTTTGAGAGTATGCATAACACACAAATGACTAGCATTAATGAATCAATCATTAGAGACGCTAGAAGAGTAATATTAGGGCTTCTAACACAAGTTAGAGCTAATCATAGGGATAATATCCCAGAAAAGGATAATACTGTCTTAAATGCACTAGAATGGCTTAAAAACAATAAATCATGAAATTAATAGTATTAGATTTTGCAAAAGATATAACTTATATTTATACAATGTCAACAAGGCCATTAGACGGAGACATGGATTCTGTGTTAATAGATTTAGGGCATCGCCCTACTAATTGTCAATGGATGTTAACTAAAAATGAAATAATAATAAAATGAGTGAAGTTACTCCTTGCTGTGGAAGCAGCTATGAAGACAGCTGGATATCAGATTGTTGCACAATGGAAATGTATGCAGATTCAGATATATGCCCAGCTTGTAAAAAAAACGCAGACGCTACAGGATATATCTGTAATGAATGTGGAAACTGGACTGAAGATCTAGAGGAGCTATCTGAGTATAATGCCAGAAATAAAGAAAATCATTATGAAGAAATGGCAGATGCTAAACGTAAATATGGAGAATAATTATATATTTGTTGGCTTAAATAAAATACTATGGATTCATATGATATAGAACAAACATTACTTGGTAAATTAATTGTTGAACCTGAGTTAATAGATAAATACAATCAATTATTACATGAAAATTTATTTGAATTTCCTTTTAATAAATCTACATATCATGCTATAGAAGAACTAAAAAGCAAAGATAGGGTTATAGATATATTAACTGTATCAAAACTTATTAAAGGTGAAGATATTATATTGAATTTATCTCAAATGACTGATAAAGCTTTTGATTTTACAGAAATTATTACATGTATAGGTATTCTAACAGAAGAGTTTCAAAAACGTACATTAACTGGCATAGTTCAAGATGTTGGTAATAAATTATCTAATCATGATGAGCTTGAGCTTATAATAGGAGGTTTAAATGCAGAATTATCTAAACTATCTATAGGTCAGCCTGAAGAATTAGCTGATTTAAACACTCAGTTAAGTGCATTTATGAAAGATATAGAAGTTAGAATGAACACAGATGGGTTATTAGGTATAGCTTCTGGGTTTCATGCTATTGATAGATTTACAGGAGGTTGGCAGCCTACAGATCTAATTATAGTGGGCGGTGCATCATCTATGGGTAAAACAAGCTTTGCGCTTGCTCTTGCTTATAATGCTGCTAAATATACAAATACTCCTACTGTAATCTTTTCTTATGAGATGAGTGCAATACAATTACTCAGAAGATTAGCATCTATGGAATCAGGTATCAGTAATAGATATATTACAAATGGTACATTAGATGACAAAGAGCTTGCTAAAATTCATAATACAATTACTGAGATTGAATCTTTACCAATATCTATAGATGAAGGTAATATTACTTCTTTAGGTTATTTAGTACATAGAATTAAAGAATATGTAAAAAATAAAGGAGCTAAACTTGTAATGGTAGATTACTTACAATTAGTTAGTTCAAAATCTAAAGCAGGTAGTAGGGAGCAAGAAGTTAGTCAGGTAGCTAGATCATTAAAAAATCTTGCTAAAGAATTGAATATCACTATTATAGCGTTAAGTCAGCTAAACAGAGGTGTAGGTAATCGTAATAATAGTAAACCAACATTATCAGATCTTAGAGAATCAGGTGAGATAGAACAAGCAGCAGATGTAGTAATGCTTATATATCGTCCTGAGTATTATGGGATAGAATTTAATGATAATGGAAAAGAAAGTAAGGGTACCGCTAATATTATATTTGCTAAAGGTAGAAATATAGGTGTAGGTGAGGTAACTCTGAGCTTTAAAAGTGAAATAACAAAATTTGTAGACTATGAAGAAATATAAATTAATTGGAAAATATCCAATGATTGCAATTACAGCTATTGCCGCTTTAGTTTTTTTAGTAGGGCCAATTATATTTTCATTAATTATAGGCGCTATTATAGTACTCCCTATGTATTTAGCTGTTCAGATATTTGGAAATAAAGAATAAATATGTATATTTGCTTCTCAAATGGGGCAAAAAATAAAAGAAAAATCACGACTTAAATCAGTCATTGCAGAGATTGCACACGATTTAGGAATCAACAAAAAACTTGTCAGACAGGTATTAGTTCTTACATTTAGAGAAATTGCAGTAACTCTAATATTAAGAGGTAAACCTATTATGATAAGAAGATTTGTAAAATTTGTTGTAGCAGCAGCTGCAATTAGAAAAGCAAACAAAGAAAACAAAAAAGAGAAAGTAAAATGAATTTAAAAAATTTAAGTAAAGAACTACCATTCAAGTGGCGCGTACAATCCACTAAGTTTGGAAAAACAACTTGTGTAGCATACATAGACGCTAGAGACTGTCAAGACTTACTAGATGAAGTAGTAGGTCCAGAAAACTGGCAAAGTATATTCTATGAAGAGAATGGCTTACTATTTTGTAAAGTAGGAATATATTGTCCAGAAACAGGAGCTGAAGAATATGGTAAATGGGTATGGAAGTCAGACACAGGATCAGAATCTAAAGTAGAAAAAGATAAAGGTCATGTATCAGATGCATTTAAACGTGCATGTGTATCATGGGGTATAGGTAGATTCTTGTATAGATTACCAATACAGACTTTAACTACAAAACAATGGAAAGGTAAAGACTATCCATATGCTCCTGAGAAAGATAAAATTATCTTTGATGGAAATACATTAACTAAATATATTAACTGGAAAATCAAAAACAATAAATAATGAGTGCATTACCGTTCAATTTAAACACAACAACAACAGGAAGAGCTAAAGGTGAAAGAGTAGAATACATTACAACTGGAGCTCATGAATGTAAAATTACAGGCCTAAGTACATCAGAACAACTAGAAGATTATAAAGGATCTCCATTTATACAATACGCTGTTACAAGTAATGGTAAAGTTGGTAGATGTAGATTTTGGGTTGTAAAAGAAACTGATAAGCCATCTACACAAGAATGGAAATCTAAACAAATTAAAGACTTTCTAGTAAATGCTGGAATAAAAGATTTTAATGATGATAGCAAGGCAATGAATGATGCTATAGGTAATAGCTTAATGATTACATTTATATCAGAAGAATACATTGGTGTAAATAGAGATAATCAAGAACCTGTTATTAGAACTGCTACTAAGTACAGATGGTCAGCTAAGTCGGGTGGAAAATGTACATATAACAATGACATGAACCAGACTCTAACTAATGACCAAATGTCTGAGTTTAGTGAAAAGCATGCAATGTGGAGTAAGTCAAACACTATAGCGCAAACTGCTGCAAGTGATGAAGATATGCCGTTCTAAATAAATATAAATGAGAGAGATAACAAATCCCTAGGGTTACATTCTAGACACTCTAAGCTAAGGGTGCAACTCTCAAATTTATTATTATCTTTGCAATATGGCAGAGATATTTATAGCAGGAAATGTCCCATCTAGTAAGAACAGTAAAGTGTGGACAGGAAAGTTTTTAGTTCATTCAAAAACAGTTACAAAGTATATTATAAATACAAAAAAAGATTGGATTAATAACCAAGAAAAATTTAAAGAACTAATAAAAGACAAGGAAATGCCATACGAAGTAGAGTTTACATTTTTAAGAAATAGTAGAAGAAAATTTGACTACATAAATCCTTGTCAAACAGTTCAAGACTTAATGGTAAGATATGACTACATTCAAGATGATAATTGTGATTGTATTGTCCCTAGTTTTGGGAGATATGAATATAATAAAGAAGGATCAGGAGTAATAATAAAAGTATTATGACAAAAATTAGAAAAAATCTTATTCAGTATCGTGACCTTACTGAAGATCAAAAAGATGATATATTAGAATATATTAGACAAGAAGAAGTTTCTATAAAAAAAGCTGCTTTAGATCTTGACCTTACTACAAGTACTATTGATAAAATATTTGCACAAAGATATAGTAAAGAAGTAGAAGTAAAGTCTAGAATAGAATATCATAAAAAATATTGGCAAGAAAACAAACATAAATAAATAAATAAATTACATGGCATTAAAAACAAAACAAAAAAAAGAAAAGATTAATATTATGGGTAATAAGTATAAGGTAGAAAAACCCATATCAGATACACTAAAAGCAATGTCTGAAGCTTTAAGGTCTCATGAAGTTGCTCTTTTAACATGGTTACATAAAGATTATAATTCTGAAGGTAAATTTGAACAAGAAGATGTAACTGGGTTTAGAGATAGCTTAAAAGATTATTGTATGCAAATACCAGAAGCAGAAAATATTCTTAAAAGAATGGAAGAATTAGATGAACAAATAGAAAAAGATCAAGCAGAGAAAAATAAAGAACAAAACAAAGAAGAGAAAGAAGAGGGAGCAAAAGAATAATTCACTACTTTTGTAGAACTTTCCCTACCGTGTTTTACATGGTTTTTGTTTTGATTGCATTGAAGCCCCCTTTCGGGGGGGTTTTAGTGTACATTAATAAAACAATGAAATTAATAGAAAATCACAACTTAACGCATCACAACTACTACCAAGACACAGAATATGTATCTAACAGTATGTTGAATAATCTTACTGGTAAATCACCAGAATATTTTAGGTTTGCAATGGATAATCCGCAGCCATCTACACCTGCTATGAAATTTGGATCAGCATTACATATGAATGTATTGCAGCCAGAAGAATTTAACAATGTGTATGCTGTAGCGCCTAAATTTGATAAACGTACTAAGCAAGGTAAAGCAGATTATGCAGAATTTGTTAACTCTAATATGTTGAAAACTGTTGTATCAGAACAAGACTATCATCTAATAGACCAGATGACACAAAAAATAATGAGAGATTCTGACGCTAAATTAATGCTAAGTAATGGCCTTAAAGAACATATTATAGCTTGGGAAAACGAAGAGCATGGAGTAAAATGCCGAGGTATGATTGATGTATACAATAAAGACGCTGATATTATAGTGGACCTTAAAACAACACAAGATAGCTCTTATTACGGCTTTGCAAGCTCTGTAAGGAAGTTTAAGTACTATAAGCAAGCTGCATTCTATATGGATGCTGTAAGGGCTCAGGAGTTCTATATTGTTGCTATAGAGAAGAGTCCACCATTTAGTATAAATATTGTACAAATAGGTAATGACCTCTTAGATAAGGGTAGAGAGCTGTATAGTAGAGACCTAGAAATATATAAATATTGTAATGATAATGATTATTGGCCTAGCCAAGGATTTGATTATCTTGACAAGAAATCAGAAAGAAGTATACATATAATGAATGAAGATATATTATGAAAAATTCAGTAGTATTTGAAGGAGGTATTGACAAAGTTAGTACCTTAGCAGATGGAAGTTTAAGGGTGTATTTAGGTACACCTGAACTTTCAAACGAAACTATGGTTAATCTATTTGGATTAATTAAAAAACCTGGCTATATATTAATATCAACAAACACTGTTAATCAGGAACAGATAGATGCAGTTGAAAAAGCAACTACCAATGCAGAGTTTAGCGAAAAGACACCTAGTCAAAGAATGAGAGGAGTTATGTATAAGCTTTGGGAAAAGACACAACCTAAAACCTTAAATGGTGATAGTGGTGAAATGGAATATGTAGAGTTTGATTTATTCTATAAAAGACAAATGAATAAAATAATTGATCACTTTAAAACTAAATTAGATTAATGAGAAAACCAAAAATGTATGATCCTGATAAAGTAAGCTCTTTAGCTATGTGCTTTGGAATTAATATGTGTAGTAAAAGTAAATATCCAGAAAAAAAAAGATATTACTATAAAGATAAAAGAACTAAAGAATATGGTGCTCAAAGAGTAGAGCTGCTAAAAAATGGTAAAACAAATTCAAGAATAAAAATTAAATAAATGACTAAACATAACCATCATTACTATGAAGTAGGAAGAAATGGATACACCTCTAACACTACAGGAGATAAAAGGATACCATCTTACTACATAGGCAAATACCATAAATATGAAGCTCGTAAAGTTGTAGAAGATTTTGATCTTTCTTATAACTGCGGTACAGCTGTTACTTATCTCTTACGTGCAAATCGTAAGCATAAATCACCAATAGATTGTATTACAAAAGCAATAGCACATTTAGAATTTGAATTAGAAAGACTAAAATATGGGAAGACAGAATAATAAATTATTAAGAAACATAGAAAGATATGAGCAAAAAGAAAAAGCTAAACAGCAAGAATCCAAAATACATGGACAAAAGTCAGTTAAACAAAACAGAAGGAATAAGAAAGCTAGAGTGTATAACTCATAATAAAGTAAAGGTGTATTCTATATGGAATAAAAGTTTGTCTAATTAGCTATGAGTGATAATGAATTTGTATATTTAAGCATGATTAGTGTAAGTCTTATTATTGGATTTATAACAGGAACTGTTGCTTGTATGATTATGACTGCAAAAGAAAATAGAGCTTTAAAAAAAGAATTAGACAGAGTAAATGATTTATATTTTGAAGAAATAGACAAATGGAAAAGCAAATACGATCAAGAAGATTATGAAGCTTATTAAATATTTATTACATAGATTAGGATTTCATAACAAGAAATGCAGAAGAAGAGTCTTTACTACAGAAAGAGACTACTTATGTTTAATAACAGGGAATACCCATAAAAAATTTAAATTATGATACAAATGATAAGCAACAAAGTTTTAGTAAGTGCTGATAGTACTAAAGAAAAAACAGAATCAGGAATAATACTTTCTCAAATGGAAGCAGAAATACCTACTAAGGGTAAGGTAGTTTCTGTTGGTAGTAAAGTAAATGAATTAAAAGAAGGTGACTATGTTATATACGAACCTAGACACGCTATGCGTATAGAGCATGAAGATAAAGAGTATCTTATGTTTTCTGAATCAAGTATAATTGCTAAAATAAATAAATAATATGAGCTATTTAACACACTTAAAAAGAAATAAACTTCATTATTCAAGCAGATGGATATGTAAATATAATGATAAAGGATTAATAAAAGAAGTTAAACTAATATATAGCCCTGAAGAATATCGTAAATTTAAAAATTCAAAACCATTAAATACACAAGAAGGGTTAATTAAAGTTTTAGAAGCAGATAAACTTAAACGCGTACATTATAATTAAGAATTCCCTGTAGTCCATTTTCTCTACTATATATAAATGCTTGAGCTTTCTTTATATTACCAATAAAACCTTTACTGTCGTGCCAGTAATCAGTGGCAGACATAGAGGATAAATTTCTAACAGTTATTCCATTAAGTTCTTCTATAGCTTGTAGCTTAACTGCTTTGTTAGTATGGAAATGCCCTCTGTGTACTTCTACATAAACAGTGTTACTCCATAGATTTTTAAATCTCTGAGCTATTATGCCAGGAAGATTAGCAGCTTTAGGCCCATCACCATGATCAGATATAATAAGATTATTACCGTATGGGATAGCTTTCATTAAACAATCACTATTATCTACTTTTACGTTTTTGTTTTCTTCATAAAAAAGTTCTAACGTATCTCCTAAATGCATAACAGATTCTCTATCATGATTTCCTGGTATAACCATAACATGTACATCCGCTACTTCTGATAAAATATTTATTGCTTTTATCATAAGCTTTCTTGCGCATCTATACATATCTATATGATAGTCTGAATTAAATTGTGGAGTACCTCTCGTAGTAGCTGGTATTGGCCAATCTTTATCAGAGTTTAATAAATCGTGCCCTACAATAAAAAGTATCTTATCTATGAAATAACCTTGAGCTCTGTATAATAAGTGCTCTATAGCGCTTAAAAGACGTTCCTCTGCTATATCAAGACTATACTTATCACCCTTAATACCTATCTTACCTAAATGCAAATCAAATGCTGATATTTCTAAGAGATGTAAATCTTTTCTATCATCAGGTCTTTTTCTTTTAATTTTTGAAACCTTTGGTGATAGATTGCGTAAATCTTCTATAAGTTCTTCTTTTAACTTTTTAAGATTAAGCTCTGGACTGATTCTTTTTAGAAACGCCTTTGTTCTAAACATAGTAACAGTAATAGGATTTCTGTCATTATCAAATCCAGTTACTTCATATGTACCTATATCATATTTTTCTACCTCCCATTCATTTAAATCTACACTACATGATGCTAATAAATCATCAAGTGATTTAACTCTTGTACAGTTTTCTGCTGTTAGTACAGCATTAGTTTTTGTTTCTTGAAAGTTAATTACCTCTTGCTCTTTAGGTTCTGTATCAGGATTCTTAGCTCTAATTCTTCTTGCAATAGTTCTAATTTGCTCATAATTAGTGCCAAACTTCTTAGCTGTATCTGCGTATTTACTACGCATTAAGTGCGGATTACTTATTAAATACTCTCTGATTTTATCATTTAAAGACATTGTTCTTTTTTTTAGTTATCATCAACACCATAGCCATGCTGACTTATGAGTGTTAAATTTACAGGAACAAGCTTTTTCTTTGAACGACTTCCAATTAATTTGTTAACGGCTTTATTAACAATAACTTTATTAGTAAATATAGATCCTTTATTATGACCTTTTACTATATAATTTTCTAGTTGATATATTTTATTTTTTGAATCTTTAAATATCCAACTAGAAAGCCATATTGGAATATTATACCTTGGTGTGGGTTTATCAAACAATTTAATTCTTACCTATAGTGTAAGTTATACTTGGTCCTATATTTTGAGATACTGCATAAAAATAAATATCTTTACTTACATTATTAAAATTAGTACTTACAATGTCTTTTATACTAGTAGTCCCTAAATAAGGAAAATCAATTGCAATCAAACGAACTAATTCAAGCTCAGATGTTGATGCAATTATACTAGCAAAACCTTCAAGAAGAAACGTAAATGTATTATTTGGGTCAGGTGGAGTTGGAGACCAATATATACTTATAAAACCTCTACTTGATATAGAATTATAATTATGTATTACTAGGTCTAATAAAGATTGTCCTTTATTTAGCTTTAATATCTCAACAGCAGTATCAGCTGATATAAAATTATAATGACCAATAGTAGATCTTTTACTAGATGTGTCTTTAGATATTTCTTTACTTCTATAATTTTTAGTAACAGCCTCTTGTGTCTGCTGTGTTGTAGATCCTGTTGCTGTTATTGGTGTTTGTGTTGCTACAGGTTCAATTATAGCTCTATTTATTTTTCTTGTTAGAAATTTAGATCTAGTCTGGGCCCCTTTAGCTCCATATTTGTCTTTAATTATTGGCATATTACAAAGATAGTATTTTATTTTATTAAACCCCTATTACTTTTTCTATATTAGCCGTAGCCACTCCATCTACTTTACTTAAATTAGCCGCTGCGACTCCGTTCACTGCGTTTCCATATCTACTAGCCTCGGTATATGTTATTCTAACTTGAAAAAAATCCGCAAACATTCTCCTACCACTACCACCATCAACCGAACTAGAATCTAATACTATTTTAATTCCAGCGGCTGTTGTTGCGTTCCAAGTTAATCCCCATAAATCATTGTTTGCTCCCCACATTGGGTCGTATCCAGCTGCGCCCTTACCAAAGTTCTGCAGAGCATTTGCAAAAGAACTAGTTGACGAGCCGTTATAAACAGCCATATCTGGATCACCTGAGAGAACGTTGGCTCCACCTCTAACAATTATTTCTATACCATCAATCGTTGCTCCAGCGGGTATTGATAAACTACTAAAAGCAGATAATGTTATGTCTGCTTCAGAAGCCCAAACACCGCTACCTGTTGGGTTTGTATTGTTAACTCCGTTTGCTAAAAACCAATTATTAGCATTTGCGGTGTTTGTACTTACTCCAGTTGCAAGTGATATTGTAGTTGCCATATTATGCTACCTCAACAAATGTACCATCTGGATTGAACCAAATTTCATCATCCGCATCTATTTGATAACCTATAACACGAACTATATCACCAGTATCACTTGGAGCTGTAGCATTGCACTCTCCAGCTGTTGTGTGTAAAAAAAGCACATCACCAATTGCACCTGGATCATGATCAAGTGATACCATACCTCTTAATAACATTCCATTAGTATCTGACGCAGCGCCTAACGCTACCCCTAATAAAGCATCAGAAGTTGCAACCGCATCAGCATCCGCTAATACCCAAGCGCCAGTACTTTGAAACATATATATCTTTCCCACAGACATTGATGTTGTACTACCAAAATAAACTACATCTCCATCGTGAGCTCCCGGCGTACCACCTACTGCAGCAAAAGTTCTACTTGCGCAAGTTAAAGCTCCACCTATATCTAAAGTACCATTTGGAAAAGACGCAGCGTTACTTCCGTTAGTATTGTTTTTAAGTTCTAAAATTACGGTAGAATCATCGTGACCTCTAAATCTTAAAAAATCACCATCTTTTCTTATATAATGATCTTCATCACCAGTATTGGTAAACTTAATATCATTCCTAGTCGCGTGATCTAAAGTTAATCTAGTGCCAGTTATAGTTGTGTCTGCCTCCAAAGCTATATTCCCAGCCGCGTCTAATGTTATATTACCATCAGCTGCTATTTCAAAGTGAGCAGCAGTAGCGTCATCATCTACCGTGGTTAACGTAGTAGCGCCATGCGTTGTGGTTGCTATCGTAAAATAATCACCGCCATCAGCAGTACTTACAGCTTTAAAATCCACACCACCATCTTCAACGCTTGAAAAATATCCTATAGAACTAGATCCAGAACCAGTATCACCATCTGTTAAAAAAGCACTATAGCCTTGCTGAACGACAGTTCCGTCATTGTTAAATGAATCTAGAAAAACTTCACTACCAAGCATAACAACTGCTCCTGTATTATTATCAGCAGTATCAGTTATCTCAATACGCTCTCCACATACAATATGAACATAAGGCGAGACACTGTCTTCTGATTTTTGATATTTAACGTAAAGTAAGTCTTTTCTGGCTGTAACTTCTTCACCTCCTATACCAAGTTTCTCATTAATACGCTCTATAACTACTTCACTACGAAATGTTGTTTTGAATTGTTCTATTTTTTCTCCTATCCACTTAATCATTACTATCAAAATCTATATATTCAATAGTTACATTTTCATTATTGTTTATCGCTTTAGATATATCTGGATAAATTCTCTTGTAAGCGTTAGTTGATTTCCCAATGAAGCCATCTTTGATGATATTGTTATTCTCCTGCGAGTCCCCCACAAGTAAGCATCCAGCAGTATGCTCATCAGTGTTGCCAGTATGTATAAGAATGTATTCAAAATTAGGGACATTAGTAACGTGTAGCATTCCTTTATGAAATCCACCATATTTCTTTTTGTATTTATTATGAAAACCACCTTCAGTTCTTAATTGAATTGTATATGTGCCAGCAGGCACTCTAGTTTCTCCTCTAACCTTTAAAACTCTTTTTTCATCTTCTAGTGTATAACATAGAAATTCTAGCCCTAGATTACCCTCTAAAAAAAGTAAGCCAGAAGTACTATCCTCCTGGCTACTAAATCTTAATACCTTAAGTTTCATGTATTATATATTTTATATGTTACTAGTCGTCAGTGTTGATACCAGTATCTTCTCCGTCACAAATTAAGTATTGTACTTTTTGCGCAGCTGTTGTCGCAACTAAACCTAAATCATTAGAAGCTCCAGCACCATCTATATGTACAGGAGAAAAGAAACACTCTCCTGGTTTTAAATCAGCAATATCATCTCCATCTGCTTGTACTGCTACAGGATAATCAGTATCTACATTTTTTACAAATGTATAAACTAAATCTTTATTATTTTGTGCGCTATTTATAACAGTAGCTGTAGTACCATTAGTTAACATTTCTCCTGTGTGCATATGGTTTGAATCTGTTACTGTTGCAGCAGTTGTAAATGATGGAGAAAATGAAAATACTGTAACTCCATTTTCGTCTGTTAATGAAAAAGTTCCTGATGCTGTTACTGATAATGATTGTGTTGACATGTTTTTATATTTTTTATATTATTTATTAAGCTGCTGCGTCTATTTCTACAGCAAAATATTCAGCTGTAACTGTACCGCCTAATCCACGAGCTGTAACTGTAGTTGTATCACGTAGAATTGTA
>Ga0209337_1002116_pt1 | contig 14606 bp, 23 predicted proteins | sample LinPmetageLP53_FD_184044 | JGI IMG/M metagenome (GOLD analysis project Ga0209337, IMG submission 184044) | Marine viral communities from the Pacific Ocean - LP-53 (SPAdes) (version 2) | ecosystem: Environmental > Aquatic > Marine > Oceanic | place: Pacific Ocean | collected 2010-02-08
ATCTACGGGCCATGGGTTTGTCAGACAGCGAAATGCGTAGAGTATTAAAGGATAGCAATATTGGGTCTAGCGCCCGTAAGGTTATGCGTGGACAGTTTGATCCGTTTAAAGTTAGCTCCAAGAACCGCAAAGAAATTCGTAAGGCAGGAACTCAAGACGAGTTTAAACTTGCAAGCAAAAGAATAAACGAGATTAGGAAGTTAATGCGTGGCGCTTCTCTTGCGCCTGATGATGACCCTGGTGTTAGAGATCCAGATACCACTACACAAATACCAGAAACTCCGACACCAATAGTGACCCCTTCGGCTCCTGCCAACCCATTTCTTAACTCACCTTCGGCTCCTGCCAATCCATTTCTTAACTTGCCAACACTACCCACCGTGCCCCCAGGCCCATCAATACTACCTAACCCGCAGGACCAAGAGATACAGCAGCGTCTTAATCCCTAATCCTCTAAGCAATCTACCTTAACGCCTAGCCCACCGAACAACTGCACCATGTTATTAACATGGTGGGTTACCTCCTCTATGATGTCATCATCATCGGTCATGACGGCCAAGCGCATTGCTTTCTCTATAACTTCCAGCACCGCTTGGACCTGCATGTTGTGCATGTCGCTAAACCCGACTGTCTTTAAGTTCTTCTCGATCATTCGATCTCTCCCCAATTATCCTTTAGTTCCTCATCAACCTTCGACGGAACCTTTAACAAGTGTGACATACCTGTCTCCATGATCTCCGTAATCCGAGATGCTTGCTCTTGGCTTTCTATCGAAAAGCATAGTTCATCGTGAACTGTGAGCATAGGAATCAATCCCTCGGCATAGCAATCGGCCATCGCCTTCTTGGTTTGGTCCGCTGCGGATCCTTGTATCAATTTATTAAGCGCCTTGTAGGTGAATGCCCTCCTGATCTGCTTTCCCATCACACTGCCGTATTGCTCTTGTGCTTCCTTTAGAGGCAGAGGTTTGTTATATGCCCACCCTACTGGCTCCCACATGTCAAACCGGCACCTACGGCCCAGTATAGTGCGTATGGAGCCCCTTCTAGCGGCTGTATTGGACGCCATACCTGCAAGGCCTTTAACAAACGGAACTTTAGTCTGGTGTGTGTTCAGCAAATCCGATGCTTCCTGCAACGAAATGTCCAACTGGTCGGCTAGCTTGGCCTTGCCCATGCCGTACATAATGCCAAGGTTCACGGTCTTGGCTTCCTTGCGGGTGATGTTCGCGAAATCAGCAACCATCTGGTGCAGATCAACATCGCGGATCTGCCACTCCTTAACGATCTCATCCACCATAGGATCTTTGTGATCATCGCTCAGACCCGCAGCAAAGTGTACCAGCAACCGTGGCTCTTGGCTGGAGTAATCAAACGATCCCCACTTGCATCCTTGCTCCGGTACAAACAGACCCCGTATGAGCTTTTTGATTTCCGGATCCCGCGCAGGAATCTGCTGAAGATTGGGGTTGGACGAGGAGAACCGGCCCGTAACCGTGCCCCCATCATCGCTCCGCAACTGGTGGAACTCGCAATGAATGCGGCCCTTGTGTTCGTGGCGCAGGATGGTGTCGATGAATGTTGTGTTGGCCTTGTCTAACTCTCGCAGCCTAACGATCTCTTTAGCCATGGGGTGGGGGTGCAGATTAAGGAACTGCTTAGTGAAAGACGCCTGTCCCGATTCCGTCTTCTTGTATTCCAGATTCAGCTTATCAAAGACCTTCTGAACAGAGGCCGCGGCCCACGGCTCGATGTCCACCCCAGTTTGATTCTTAATAGATCCCTTAATCTGATCAACCCTTTTGGTCAGTCCTTCCCTAGCTTGCTCGGCCTTTGATACATCAACGGGAACCCCAGCCTGTCTCATCTTAATCATGAGGGGTATGAGGCTGGTTTCCAATTCCCAGATCGACCACAGTTCCTGCTTTTCTAGCTCTATCTTTAACCGCTGCCATATCTTCAGTGTCATCAGGGCATCCTGTTCAGCATACGCCCCCACATCCATTGGCAGCATACGCCACATCTCTGACTTGGGATCAAATCCCCAGTCTCTGGCCGCAGCGCGGAGTGCCTTCTCGTCCTTACGCATATCAATGTAATCACGGCCCAAGTTATTCAGGCTGTAGGAAAACCGGTTCTCGTCCACAATCGCGCCGGTCACCATGGTGTCAATGATCCTGCCCTTCACCTCTATGCCCTCGGCCTGTAGCCAACCGGCATCGTAGGTTGCATTGTGCATGATCTTATCAATCCTAGGCGTATCCATCTGTTGCTTGAACCAACGCATGGTCATCTTGGGATCTAGGTTGTGTCCGTTCTGGTGGCGCATAGGGAAGTAGGCTTTGTAATCCCCAGCAGCTACGGCAATTCCTGCAATGAACCCGTCCTTCGTGGCCCAACCAGGGCCACGGGTAGTAAGGTTTGGATCACACGTCTCAAGATCAACCGCGATTTCTTTGTAACCTGTCAGGTCAGGATACCCTGTTGGAATAATCCAGTTGGGATCTAGCCTGTCGAGTTCCATCCGGTTATAAAAGCTGATTGTTGACTTGTCTTTTCGATCTCTTGCCATAGGCTTTCCTTGATGCTTTGGTACTCTTTGGAACGTGCTTACTACAGAACTTCTTTTGTCTGCCAACTAACGGGAGACCACAAGGCTTGCCGTTGCGACCATCAATCTTCTGGCATGTCTTCGTCTCAACGTATGGATCATACTCAGTGCCGAACAATGCATTAAGACCAGGCTCTAGTTTTGTGGCTAATTCCTTGCGGGAAATGGTCTTAGGGTTTTTTGCAAAATCAGAAGAATACTTCGCCATGGCATCTAATTCGTCCAAAGTAGCGTTCTTTAAAAGATCTTTATAAACCCCAAGAACACCTTTTTCAGCCAAGTATTTCTTTTCTTGCTCGGCAAACTCTTTGGCATAATCCACTGCTTGATTTAGCCATCTCTTTGTTTCCACATCTTGAATCGTACCATCCCAAGGAGAAGGCTCTACCTCTTCTGGTTGAGCATCGGGGGAAACTCCCCCGGTTTCAGAATACCGTTCTGCAACCTCTGCTGAGAGGGCGGCGTACCCAACCTTATCCACCCATGAATCGGTATGGTTTATGTTCACCAACAGACGGCAAGTCTTCAACCAGTCCATCATCAGGCCAACATGCATCGGACTTATGCAGCCATGAGAAGCGAAGGCGTTCTTTACAATTATGTCCCACCCCAAAGATATGGTGGTGAAACTATCATACACATCTCCGTATTCTGTTTGCCGGTCCCCAATGATCTTGTCTAACGCGCTGTCTAGTATATCAACTCTTTTCATCTATTTATTCTCCTCTATATCCATCCAATTTGTGGTGGTTTTGTTGATCCTGTTTCCCAAACAAACCAAGCAAGACACATCATTCCTCCCTTGTAAGACTGGCCGTCTTTGAACAAAGACATTCGTTTTGAAAACACCCATACTCTCGAGGGTGGGTGCCGTTTAAAAAATTCTTTTCTGGCGATACCTTCAAGAAAAGTTATCTTCAAAAGAAACGCTGTCTTGTGCTTGGATATTGATTGGGCGTGTTCCGCCATTTGCAAAGACATCTTTGCATAAGGTGGATTGGTTATAATATTATCTCGTTGCTCTCTCTCAAACAGAAAGTCCCTATGGGGAGTTCCATAACCTCGATCTATTAAATCGCTACTTTCAACGGTGTAACCTCGTTGAACCAAACGCTTACTAATATGACCTTCTCCACAACAAGGCTCAAAAACACCGCCCTCAAAAGATTCAACAGACAACAGGGCATCGGTAACTTCTGGAGGGGTCGCATAATAATCATCTTTTTGTCTGTCCCCACGAGTATTAAACCCAATGATTTTCTGTCCAGACTTAACGTTCATATCTCGTACCTATACCTTTTTTCTGTATCCAATATGTGCAGTTCCTTTCGGGCTCTTGTAACTCCCACATAGAATGCACGGTGTTCATCATCTGGATATCTGCTTTCAAGACACGCTCTCGTCGTGCCTAAATAAACCACACAGTAATCGTCCTCCCCTCCCTTCATTGCGTGAAACGTAGATAGTTTAATCCGCGGTGGCTGGGTGATGTCCTCACCTCTTCGCTCTAGCGAACGGACGTATAGCTTCTGGTGATAACCAAACCGCACAATGTCCATCGCATCTGTGTTCAAAGGCGCAATCAAACCAAAGTCACGCACCAATGTATCGTAGTCTAACTGCAATTCCGGATCCGCGTCTTCAAGTAATCTAGACGAGCCGCGCTTTACAACAGCCCCGTCCCCCTGCTTGGGTGCCAGAGCGTACATCGTCTTAACCCGACCCAAGTACAAAGACCGGCCGGCTTGCAGATCGCGCCACGCCATGATCGCATCAGCGTCTTTCGGATTAATCGAGGGCCGACCCTTAACGCTGTACATAAATCCGTCTTCCCGCAGCTTATCTGCAAAATCACGAACGTAACCGTTGGTTCTAGCCATGATTGTCCACGAACCTTTGTAGTAAGGAATGGTGTCCCGACTCAGGTGAAAACAAACCGCGCCCTCCTCTGCTGTGGGCAGGAACTTCTTCTCAACCCTATCGTCGATCCGCTTTACGATCTTCTGGGACAAGGCCCATACAGTGCGGGGCAACCGGTACGACTGGCTTAGAATGATCTTGTTTTCGGTTGCGGTAATAAACTCTGCAACCTCAACGCCCGTCCATCGGTGGATAGCTTGGTCATCGTCACCCGCATATACTACGTTCTCAGCATTGGACTTCATGTGATTAACCATCTTCCACTGCAATGGAGTAAGGTCTTGTGCCTCGTCCACAATCAGCAGCTTTAAGAACGGCGGTTCCACAAACAGGTACTGTTCAATAAGATCTACAAAGTCCAGTTTGGCAAAGGTGCTTTTATACTGTTGTGTTGTTTCTGATATTTGTTTCATCTTGGCAAAGGACAACGACCAATCCTCGGCCTCGTTAAACTCCTTATCTAAACCAATCAAACGGTAACGAGCCCGATCAATAAGTTGGATGTATTTACCCCCGTCACCTCCAATGGCAGGGATAAGAATACCATCGTCAGGAACCGCGCCCTCTGCATTTTCAAACACAACGCCCAGACCGCGGCCCATCTTCTGCCAATCCTCCTTGGAAAGCATGTCCCCAGACACAATGCCCAAGCCCCGAAAGGCAATGGAGTGTAGGGTGCGGAAGAAAGGCAGACGCTTTTCCTCAAACCCGAACTTGCTACACGCTCTCTCCACTGCTTCTTGAACGGCCTTCTTGGTAAAGGACATGAACCCAATCTGTTCGGGTTGGACTCCCTCATTCAATGCGTCCTCAACACGTTGAATGAGGTTGTATGTTTTACCACACCCTGGTGGTCCCAACAGCATGAGTTCAGACATTGGGTGTAACCTTGCTACGCGGACGGGTAGCTAGCCACTCAACGATCTCGGCTTCAATCCAACGGGTAGAACTGTTCTTGGCCCCCGTATCACCAAGCACTAGCGGCTTTGGAAAGCTGCCATCGTTTACCCACTTGTAAATGGTTGAATGGGAGATCCCCAACCACTCCGTTAACTCTGCAATTTTTAACAGCCTTTCTTCAGAAGGGGATGTCATCACTAAACTCCTTTGGTTCCAGTATTATTTCTTCATCTTCAAATGCCGGCACATACCAGACACGTAACTTTTTAGACTTTCCGTTTTCTCTTTTTATATATTTCTCTTTGTGACAGGGTTGCCCATCGTTCAAAGCCTTCAACTGTTCCTGTATGTGAACCGCTTTGTAATGTGTGAACTGCCTGTTCTTTAGAAACAGTTCCAAACCAACCATGGTGAAGTACGTCACACCATCCTCAGTCCAGGGCTTGCCTAACTCCATCTCCTCGGGGGACAGCGCCCGTATCCGACTTGTGCAAAACGTCTTCAGAAACTCTTGGAACTGGCCCCTGATCGTAAGCTCCGGAGGAACATCAATGGTGACAGAACTCTTCATCATCGTGTTGATTTCAACCTGCCAATCTTGTGGCTTAACTTGAGGCGGCATGAAATTAAGTTGCTCCATACACGCCCGTTGCCAAAGACCTTGGTTCTGTAATTGCTCCACCGTTAGCTGCAACCGGTTACCATCCACATCCATGAAGTAATGACGCGGCTCTGATAGCATGACAGTCAAGCCGCCAATGTTAGCCTTGTCTGGAGCCGAGTTACCCACACCAAACTGCCTTGTCTTGCAGATCTGCACATCACAGTAATCCTTTAACGGGCAGGAACTACATTGCAGGAAGTAGTCCTTCTTCATGAGCGACTTCTGCAACGCAACGATCTCAGTTGCCTCAAGGGCAGGGCTGCATAAAGTCCGGTTGTATTCTTCGTGATGCTTCTTCCAATCGTCGGGCCACTTCAGCCGGCAGTACACACCCACATTAAACATGAACGTGTTCCGGTGTTCTGTAACCGCGCCCTGCCCAGTAATAACCTCCAAGCAATACGGTCCATCGGTAAAATGCTTTCTATCTCCCCCGAACTTCAGTTCATTCAGTTCCGAAATAGATATCCGGACAGCGTCAACCGCAGCGAAGAAGTCCTGCATCTCCATGGACTCGCCCTTTTTATCCAAGGCATAGCGGGTGGTGATGTCACCGCCAAAGTACGGCATGTTAATGAAGTTACCAACATCTCCGCGCTCCGCCAGGATAGTGTCCTGCTTGGGGAATATCTCACACCCAGAGAACCCCAGTGCTACAGACATCTCGGTCAGGTATTCACGAACCAGTGCCGCCGGCTCCCATTCTTGCAGAAACAAATAGAGGTGGGCGCCGCCCGACTTGGAACGGCACAAGATCAAAGGCATGTTCATCTGGTGGATCTTTGTATTCAACTCCACCAAGTTAAGATCATAGGTATCAATATCCAGAGCGCCGAATCGGCACAGATTTTCCTGAGTGATTGGTATTGATCCAACCCCCTGCTTACCCTCGATGTGAAACTGTACAAGTTCCTCGGTCAGTGGGCCGCGCACGATCTTACTGGTTGCTTCAGCCTTACCGTTCCGACCAACACGCCCAACAGACGTTGTACCATGGGCAGCGATTGAACCATCAAACGCTCCCATTAACATTTTAGCTTGGGACATAATCCGCTCCTAAAAAACATTCACGCTAACGGCGTTAGCGTGAATCTTTGTTTATGTTTTTAGAACGGAATTTCGTCATCCCTCATTGGGGCTGCTGTGGAATCTCCAGAACCACCGCTAACTACGGTAGGTTCCGCCGCAGCTTTGGCTTCACCCGCAAGAATTGTATCGCGGAATGATTTAGCTGCCAGCATTAAAGGACGATCTTCAGGCGTGATTAACCGAACATGTTCAACAGCCCAGTTATTCCAAGTGCCTTGGTCATTGCTTTCCTCAACCGAATACATACGCCAGATCGTTGCAAACAAAGCCGGCTGAACTAACTCACCTGACTTTGGGTTCTTAACTCTAAGCATAGAAATGTTGGTCTTCCAACGGCGGCTAACCTTCAACCCAGAAGACTTCATGTCAATGACAGCCGGTTGGTATGATCCCTCATCATCCAAGATCAGGCAGAAGTGCTGGTCAGACTTAACCAGTTCGTTGCCGTTGGGTAGAATTTCTCTGCCACCCTCTCGTCTTGTTTTATTAATCAGCGGATCACTCGCTGGGATCTTGCCTTTGAACCCACCACCCAAGTCGCGAGGTACAAACTCCAAGTATTCTGTACACTGGAAGCAAGGGATAATATTTATTCCCTTTTCGCCAGCCCAGTACTGGTTAGTCACGTTGTTATACGCATCTCCTTGCTCAGCGCCGGCAATGAACTCGGCATTGCGCTTGTTAATCTGAGGGCTCATGGCCTGTAACAGACGGACAAACGGGATCTGCATCTCGTCACTACTAAATGACGCGCCTTCACCAGCGGTTTCAAAGATATCGTCGAGAATATCTGTGCTTAACTCTGCACTTTTTTTATTAGCTACTGCGTTACCCATTATGCTTTCCTCTTTACTTCTGCTGCTGTTGATACAAACGCCCCGAACATATCAAGGTCGATGGGCCTACCGTTAGCTACCCGTTCCTTAACAAATGCCTTAAGAGTAGACGCATGAATGTGAGTCTTGGTCTTTGGATCAAAGCCCTTCTCCTGTAGCAAACCTACAAGATTACCCGCAACATTGTCCTCGCCCTTGCCAAACGTAATAACAACATCGTTCTTTATAATGTCATCAAGTCCGTTCTGGCGAAGCCAGTTATACGCCTCATCTCTTCGCGCTACAGGAATAGATGCGTGTACCAGAGGTTTACAAGCGACCGATGCGCCCTCAACTTCCAACTTCTCTACACCCATTTCATCCATAAGGCTTGGGATACGGTCGTGCGTGATGGTTCTCCGCGCTTCCTTCAAGATCTTGAGGTGGACCTCCGCGGCCTCAATGTCTTTGTCGAGAGCCGTGACCTGCCTTACCATACCGGATAAAGTTATCCCGGTTTCTGTGTCCACACCGGCCAACGCTTGGCTTGTGTCGAACATGTCATCGAATATGTCTTCCATAAAAGTACATCCTCTTCAGGGTTAATGTTGACACAATGTGTATTGTGCCGTATTTGAGAGTATATGGGAGAAAACACATGACAGTCAACTATAAATTTAAAACTAAACCATTTGATCATCAACGGACAGCACTGGACGCTGCTGGATCTCGCGGATCCTTTGGTTTCTTTATGGAAATGGGGACCGGCAAGTCGAAAGTCCTCATAGATAACATGGGCCAGCTATTCTTGGAAGGTAAGATTAACTTCGCGTTAGTCATCGCACCGAAAGGCGTGTATCGAAACTGGGTAGCCAAGGAAATACCGCAGCATATGTCAGATGATGTGCCGATTCGGATCATACGGTGGGTGGCAAACCCAAACAAGAAACAAACAGAAGAATTGAAATCAATTACTAAAGGATTCGCTGGCCTCACAATATTCGTTATGAATGTTGAAGCATTCTCCACCGCCAAAGGACAAAACGCCGGCAAGTGGATGGCTAAACACCTTGGTCAGTATGGCATGATTGCCATCGATGAAAGCACCACCATCAAAAACCCCAAGGCAAAGAGAACAAAGTCCTTGATGGAGATAGCAGATGGGTTCTCATACAAGAGACTACTAACCGGATCACCAATCACCAAGTCCCCCTTGGATATCTATGCTCAAGCAGAGTTCCTCCGTCGAGGGATGCTAGGTGAATCATACTGGGCGTTCCAAGGCCGGTATGCCATCACCAAACAACAGAAGATGGGCGCCAGGTCGTTCACACAAGTGGTTGGATACCGATACCTCGATGAGTTGACCGAAAGAATTGCAACCTTCAGCTATCGCGTACTGAAAAAAGAATGCTTGGATCTGCCAGAAAAAACATACACCGTTAGATATGTGAACCTGACCCCCGAACAAAGAAAAATGTACAACGACATATCACGACAAGCAATGCTCTTACTGGACAACGGTGAACTGGTCAGCGCACCCGCAGTAATTACACAGCTTTTGCGCCTACAACAAATCCTGTCCGGTCATATCAAGACCGACGAGGGTGATGTGCAATACTTTCCAACCAAAAGAACAGACGCACTTAAAGAAATCATGGACGAACATGATGGCAAGGCAATCATATGGTCGCGGTTCCGTCATGATATTAAATCAATCACCTCGATGCTGAACAAAGAGTTCGGAGCCGGTTCCGCTGCGGCGTACTTTGGAGATACCAAAGATGACGAACGTCTGGCTATCGTTCAGAACTTCCAGAACCCCAACCACCCACTGAAATACTTTGTGGGTAACCCAGCTACCGCAGGATATGGCTTAACTTTGACCGAGGCCAACCTTGTGGTATACTATGCCAATGACTTCAACTTGGAGACTAGAATCCAAAGCGAGGACAGGGCGCACCGCATCGGTCAAAAAAACCCAGTGACCTATATTGATTTGATATCTGATGGCACAATCGATGAGCGTATCGTGGAATCACTTCGCAATAAAATTAACATAGGCGCATTAGTATTAGGAGAGAAAGCAAGAGAATGGCTAAAACTTACCTAGAAGAAATACAACACCGCCAAGCAATCGAAGACATGGTGGATTATAAACGAGGTTTGCGGAGTCTTAAAACAGGGACGAAAGCATTGTCGGAAAGCACCGGGCTAAGTCCAGACATCGCTGAAGCATTGCTTAAATCTATGAACAAAGACAACGTCACCCAGATCAGAGGCTACTCAAAAGAACCGGAGCATCTGAGACAGTCTAAGATTGGCAAGTCCAATGAACCCAAAAGATAACGTCATCCAAGGTCCATGGACCCAGTGGGGGGTCGTCGACTTTGATGATCTAAATGATATAACGCAATTGGACTTAGACTATTGGAAATGGGAAGAGCTTTTGCAGGATCAAGAGCGAGGTGCTTGGAAGCAGTTTTATGAACTTGAACGGCAAAAAAAATTGATCGAAGAACAAACAAAACAAATAAAAAGGGGGACTAAAAATCCCCCTCACTCATAAGCTCTGGCAATCATATCATTCTCCTTAGCCAAAACCAAAAGCGCCTTCAATTTTTTGTTCTCTTCCTCCAATCGTTTGACCTCAGCCAGCACACGGTTGTATTCTTCCCTGTTAATCATCTTTTCAAAGTCCCATTTAGCCATCTACAAAAACTTTTTGATGCTCCCTGCGGATCAATACAGATAGCTGCCGTGCCATGGTCCGGTCATCAGCGTCCGCCAATTCCTTTAGCAGTTTGTGAACGTCCGTAAACACCGCAACATTCTTAAAAGGTTGGCCGGTGGATTCCTGTCGTTGCTTGCCGCGCCCTGGAGTTGTGGCTGGCTTGCGAGTAACTTGTTTGTTTTTCATGGTGTTATCCTCTTGTTGTGGGCCACATATACTATGCTTATGTGCAGCCCACAAGTAGTCAGTCGGCTAGCCGGTAAACCTCGACCTTGCGAACCAATTCTTTCTGACGTTGCAGCGAAGATCTAATCTGAGGCAGGGACCAGTCCAAGGAATCATAAATATCCTTGATCGTTTGCGGATTCTGGCCCAACAAATCCAAGACCAACGCATCAATCTCCTCCTCTTCCTCAATACGAGCATCGATCTCCATGTCCTCAATTTGCTGATCCGTTGGACCGTTCTCGTCAGTGGGATTGGGGTCGGTCGCAACAACATTAACCACACGCCAAGGAATAGTCGTGCGCTTGTCAGTATAATTAGGAAGTACCGAGGCATAAACCTCAGTGTCTGGCTCCAGATTCATCTTCTCAACAATGCGCTGATTAATAAACACACCCTCACCATTTTCGGGCAATACCCCAAAGGCACTCCCCGAATAAGTTAGTTCCTCAATCAATACAATCTTGGTTTCGATAGTCATATTAGATATCCTTCTCGTCTTAATTTACTTACAAAGTCTTTTAATTCTCGTCTCGCCTGGTGCAAATTGTTCCACGCATCAGGTGCTGCATCTACTCTATTGCCTGCCTGTTCGTTGTTATCAACCATGCGTTTCAGATGTTTTAATTCTGCCTCTTGCGCTGGTGTTATCTGCTTCATCCTATCCTCCTGTACACTCTCCGTCATCCGCTTGGCAAAGGAATGATTCATCGTCAAAGATCCAATCGCCCTGCCTCTTAACAAAACTACCAATGTCATCGTAGCTTCTGCGCTTGTGAAACGTGGCGCCCACCCTCTTCTCCATGTCCGACCACCACTGCATACGATCCGGATGATCGCGCCACATGGCAGCAAGCATAGCCTCACTCTTTAAAAAACACCCATCGCAATTGCCCTTGGGAGTCACCCCGTTTCTACCAAACAACCTCAAGTCAAAGGGCTGATGCTTCCAGAACTCCACAACATGTTCCTTCTTGGCTCCCGCATCGTTCAAAGGATACCAGTTTGTCCACCGATTATCCCTGCTGGGCTTAACTCTGCGCTCCTCGTCAGCCCGTATGCCAATCGTATTAGTCCACGACTTCCAATTCTGACTCACCAAGTACCGCTTAATCGTTCGGACCTTTAATTCCTCAGTGCAAAAACGAGCTACCGCGTTAGGTAAGTAAGGCTTGTATAACAATGTCTCAAACGGCTCACCGTTTCGCGCAGCGGAGTTGTGACTCACAACCTTAAACGTAACCTTGTTATCAATCCGGTCGTACTCCAACCAAGTAATCGGTACGTTCCACCGCTCACCACACTCATGCACAAAGTCTAATGTCTCAGGCATCTCGCGCCCAGTGTTGGCAAACAATACCTTGCACCTGTCAGGCAACCCGCCATTCTCTTCCAAGATCCTTCGCAGCATGTACGAACTGGTGCGACCGCCAGAAAAACTAACTAAAACGTTGCCCTCCGGTAACTTATATTCTGGCATTCTGTATCATCCTTGGTATATTATACATGAGGGCCGCTGGTTTTCTTTCATTCCCATCCAAGAACTCAACGTCTTGCGTTCCAGCAGCCCTCACCATTATTTAAAAACAATCCCATGCCTGCGTGCCGTGCGAGATACGTTCTTCACCGTCATGTCCAGCTTGAATGCAATCTCGGTTCTACTGGCGCCCAACTCTGCGAGTGCGCGTAGCTGAACCGACTTCTCATGCTTGGGACGGCCTCGATTGCCGTTGTGCCAACCATTGTCAGGCTTAAATCCATAGTTGGAACTGCGCCCACCAAGACTCTTCTTAAACAACTTGTTCTCAGCCGCTGCCATAGCAACGTATTCCTTAGATAAACTCATGACTCTCCCTTGTCCTCTTCCCATGGCTCGTCAGCTAAACTCACCTTTACATCTCGGCGGTAGCGCATCGAACAAGACTGCTTGTTTCTCATATTCTCTTTGCGCTGCTGATCGTCCGACTTCTTTCCCACTGGCTTATTCTTGTGAACCGCCACCATATTCTAGTAATCCCCCTGATAATAAACATTCCTGTCCCATGGATCGAACAATATCCAATCCGCAGCTAAATCAAACTTCTTAGCATACTCCTCCCTCTCTGTGTGGTGACGGTAGCGAGGGTCAGGATCTTCAATCAAATCCCCGCGAATTTTGGCCGCAACATCCCGCAACATCTCTGGGGATAAATCAACCCTCATAGGGTTGTTGTTGTATTCGTAAGGCGATGCGTGTGTACTGTTGAGGTATTCATGCAAATCCCAATGCTTGCGCCAGTACTGAATCTCCAACACAACAGTCTTGATAGGCCAGCATACCTCTGCGCGTGACACCCCCCCGTGTTCATTCCGAACATAAACGGCCTCCGTTGGCCGCTCCATCGGAATGTAATTGTCCTTAACCTTACTCAGCGTAGTGTTGTTACGCTCCGCCATTAAATATGCATCTAGTCCCATTACAGGAATCCCCCCGTTTTAAACTGAATGTATTGCGTAACACTGTGACCGTCATCAAACTCCATAAACATACGATCACCAACCGAGGCCACCCGTCTGGCAAACTCTGTCCAATCCTCGTCAGCCTCCCAATAAAAGGTGGCGAGTGCTATGACACGGTGAGGACTCTGGTCACGTTGCGGGTCGGTCATGTCAAACGTATCGCCCCGATCAGTAGTTACAATTTCGACCTGAGCGGTTGCTCTGTTCACCATTGATGTAATTCCCATGATTAACCCCAATCTTTCTGGTCGCCGTAATCTTCAGCCTCGGCATAACCCTCATAGTATGCAGCAATCTCAGACGCATTCATCTGAGCCGCAACGGTCTTAAGACCGTGACCCGTACCCTGCGCCCAGTAATGCGGCTCCGGTGGACGGTGATAATAATAATCCGCGTCACCTCTATCCCTAGGACCGCCATGGCCCGTCATTACTTCATCCATTACTTCTCTCCTTCTTTCCTTTGTTGAAATAAATTGGTGTCTTTGTGTCCCCCCTCCTCTATCCATTCCGTGTTTACGAGGAGTTATTTTAAAAGTCGGTTTGGGTGTTTTATTCCCCTTCGCCGCCGCCCTTCTGTGGTTACGATTGAGCTTGATCATGCTCTCTCCCCCCATGTTTCGTCATCAAAAAGATCGTCAATCTCTTGTGCAATGCGAACCAATGCAGACTTGGTCGGATGAGAATAATCATCATACGGACAATGCCGAACCGCCAGCCATGCCGCGTTATTCAGTGTCTTCATCTGGTCTTTATATTCTTTCATTCTCTCTCTCCATAAAACTACTGATTAAACCTTGCGCGACTTCCGAAACAATCGCGTTTCCGTAGGCGCGGCATCGTCCCACGCGGCCGGCAATGTAATAGGCGCTCATGAAAACAACGCCTTCAATTTCTTGGCGGCTTCCAATCTGCTGCAAATGTCATCCCACTCAGCATCATCGCATGGCACATCATCCGACTGAATGCCTTCCTGATGCTCAATCATGTGATCAATCGCCACCTGCAAAACGTTGTACTCAATTCCCGAAAGAGCCTTAATCGTAGAAGTACGAACGTCCTGATCTAAATGTCCACGCACTACTGCATGAATAAGATCAACTGTATTCGGACTAATAATCGCCATCTTCCATAGCCTCCCATAATTTAAT
>Ga0209337_1002118_pt1 | contig 14600 bp, 26 predicted proteins | sample LinPmetageLP53_FD_184044 | JGI IMG/M metagenome (GOLD analysis project Ga0209337, IMG submission 184044) | Marine viral communities from the Pacific Ocean - LP-53 (SPAdes) (version 2) | ecosystem: Environmental > Aquatic > Marine > Oceanic | place: Pacific Ocean | collected 2010-02-08
TTTATTTATTACGCTCAGTATTCCACAAGGTTTTGTGATCACAAACTGATTTAGCTTAGGACAAGTACAATATCACACCCCATTATTCGTGATCACAGAAAGCACACCCCCTCTATTTTTATGTCGTCACTATATAGTAGACCCACGGAAAACCTGGAATAAAAATAAGTTATGTTTTTATTGTTTTGTATTATTGTTTTTATTACTTCACTCTTAACCTACTGAAAACAAGCGAAAAGAAATTGCTTGCGTTCACTATCAATATCGTTATTGTGATCTTAGAAATTAAAACAAAAATGGAGTGACAAAAATGACACAGCAAATAACAGTAGAGATAGACGATTGGAACGGTAAAAAGAATATTGGTCTTGATACTTACGTCAAATCTTTCACTGATCAAACCCGTGACCTTTACCATGTGTTAGGTGCTTCAACTATAGAGACAAAAGATTTGCAGGTTATTAAAGACTTTTCAGATTGGTTGGAAGGTAAGGCGGTTGTGAACTTTACTGAGCTTTGGAAAAAACAAAACACAAATAAATAGATTGACCTTATCGGTGGCACTTGAAATAGTGTCACTAAATAAGATCAACCAACCAAAGGAAATACAAACAATGGATTATTATGATACAGCGGAAAATGTGACACTTACTAAAGGTCAGGCATACGTTCAACTTGAGCGTCATAACTTAGAAGGTGACTACGAGCTATTCTTGAAAGACTTAGGTGATCACAGGACATATGAAGCGCAAAAAGTTTTAGCATGGTTGGGATATTAAATATTGACCTTACTGGTAGCATTTGCAAGAGTGCTACTTAATAAGATCAACCAAATGAGGTAACATAATGGGCTATAACATATATTTAAAAAGTAGCAGAAAATGGATAGATGTGGGTAACCATACTTCAAACACTTGGCGTTTTTGGGAAGTAATCAAAGTCTATAACGAAAATACAGATGAAGATGAAACGGGATTGCAAGCCTTACATGGCATGAAGGGAAAGGATGTAGCATTAATATTAGAAGATGCTGTAGGTGAGGTACGCAAACTAATGCGCTCAGAAGATGATATAAAACTGACCAGGTTTGATGCAGAAAATGGTTACGGTTCAGCTCTCTCAGCTTTCTTATTTATGGTGGAAATAATGATAGCATGTAAAAACCACCCAAAGAAAACACTTTTTGTGCACACTTAAATGATTTAACCACAACCCAAAAGGGAAACAAAACATGGCTTATAATAAACTTAGCAATTACAAGACAGCTTGGACTGAAGACGGATGCGGTGTAGGTTCTGTTATCTATACTAATACAGCAATCGTTGCATGGGATCAGGACACCATCACGCTAAAATCTGGCGGGTGGGAAACTGTAACAACCAAGCGCAAAATGAACCAATCAAGCCACCAATTTAATTTAAACTTTAGCGTATACCAAAAAGATTATACTTGGTACGTGGATATGCCTGATGGCGATACAGTTCTATTCACTGATGGTATGACGTTTAGCAGAAGGGATTAATGACATGTTTACTACCAAAGAACTGAAAATACTTGCGTACGCTATGGAAAATTATACTCAACGGCTTGGCGTGATAAGTGGTAAGGACACGTTAGATTTACTTGAAAAAGTAAGTGAAGCATACATAGACAGCATACCTGCAAGTGAATGGCAAATGCGTAACATGATAGGCTGTAACAATTAAAGGGATTAATGATATGACAAAAAAATTAATTGCCACCTGGAAATGGTTGGACCCGCACGATAAATCAACCCCGTTTTATATCAACTGTTTTTCATCTAGGAAAGACTTAGAAGAAAATTGTTTTCTTTCACATCATTATTATCTTGAGAATTGCACTACTAGTTTGCCTTTCAATATAATTGAGGTTAATGAAAGTAACCATAGCGTAACAGATACTTTTAATTTAACTATAGAAAGGAATTAATAATATGAATGAAGATAAAATAATTTTAATTTCTTATTTTTTAATTTGTGCAATTATATGTATTCTGCTAGTAAGGGGATACATAGGCTAAACTGAAATTAACAACTACTATGGACAAGGAATAAAAAAAGAACAACTACTATAAACCAACAAACACCTTAAAAGGAATTAATGATATGACAATAGAAGTAACAGTGGAAAATGTTTCACCAGCAGATGCTAAAGTACTTTTAACCCTAAACACAAAAAATTATCGACAGTTAAACGAGACTACAGTTAACAGATATGCTGACCTTATTAGAGAAGGTGAATGGCTACCTGAAGCCTCACATATTGTAATTGATTGGAATGGGGTTCTATCAGACGGACAGCACAGGCTAAAAGCTATCATGAAATCAGGCACGGCAATAGATATGATCATTGTTCGTTGTGCTGACCCACGTAGTAGATTAGTAATTGATGACCACATGCCTAGACGTATGAAAGACCACGTAGGATGCAAAGCGCACCATATAGTCATGGTCAATACGTTCTTACGAGCAGAAGGGTTGCACACCACTAAAATCAAGAAAGATGTGGAGTTCTATGAGCGTCATGTTTTTGGTGATATGGGCCAGCTCGTTAATGAGTTTAATGAAATCTACGGCAATACCTCTGACCCGTTCACGAGTTATGGTGTACGTGCTGCCCTTATCTTAGCTGTTCTTAATGGTGAGCTAACCAAGGGCGAGGCTGTGGAGTTATTCAAGAGACTTATAACATTCCGCAAGTATAAAGTTAAGAAGACCAATAATAAGGTTCACTTTTACCAATCAAGTACCAGGTCAGCAGTTCAGTCTAGTATGCCCACGTTACTGTCTAAGTTGGTGGACCTGTTAGATGGTGATGAACTGCCTGTATATACTGGTGTGGGAAGTCGCTGGGTAAACCACGAGTATTCTTCTACACGAGAGAAAGCATCTAAATTAATGTTTGCTACTTATCAAGCTATATGCAAGGATACCTGTAACGAGACTAAGTTTCGTGGACCACTATCAAGTCAAGTAAGCAAAGCATTGGGGATTTAAATGCGGTATGATCACTTTACAGAAATGACTGAAGACATAACTCGTGAATGGCTTGGTGAGGTCTGGGAAGGATGCCCCTATATAAAAAACATCTACGGAGAACTGGTGCTTGGAAAGAAGGCGCAAGAAAGGTTTGACGAAATACTAGAAATGGTGCAAGGTCTATGCAAGGATTTTATTGCAGTAGATGACCCAGAAATTGAATTAGAAGACGATCAATAGACAACTTAAACTTATGGAGAAATAACAATGGCTAACACTACAAAAACTGAGGCAGTAGAACTAACACCTCATGAGCAATGGCAGATTAAACGTGAGGCTAGGGTGGCAAAGCGTAATGCCTCTGCATCTTTACTGTCTGAAGGTCAACTCAAGGCACTAAAACAGGCATACATAGCTATACGCCACGCTGACTTCTCATGCCATGAAATGTACGCAGTGGATGCTCAAGACATGATTGCCATTGACAAGGCTGAAGGTCTTCTAAGTCAGTGGTTCCCACAGATAACTGAAGATGCAGTGTCTGAGTTGAAGTGCTACTGTGATGATGACGATGATTAAAAAATTATCTGTGGGGATTGTAAACCCTGTTGCAAAGGCTATGTTGCAGGATCGCAAAGCCCCACAGGTAGTGCTACCTAAGAAGGGTGGCAAGGCAAAACGTAACAGAAGAAAAGACAAAATGATTAATGACCGAAACCTTAAGGAGTATTGAAAATGGAAAAAGAACTAAAAACAGAACTAACCCGTGATGAAGTGTTAAAACTATTGGAGGTCTTTAACACAGTAGACGCTATGGTAGACGATACCATGGAGATGATGGATGTTCGCCTGTCACAGATAAGTGATGTAAGGGATAAATGCTTTACGTTACAGCACATGTTCGACTTTCGCCCAGTTATAGGTGAGGATGGCAACCCTCGACATTATGTGCCTAAAGTAATGCCTGACGATCCTAACGCATGGTACTACAAAGGGGATTCATAACAATGGAAAAAATAGAGGTTGCTTATACCTCTGCCAATCTGTCCAGGATAGACAAACAACTGGACGATGTAGAGGAAAGGTTAATAAATGTGGTTCGTATTTTATACAGCCAAGATGTTATTGATAAAACAACAGATGAAGAGGATGAAGAGTGATGGAAAATTTCTTTAAAGCTTTTATAGCCTACGATACAACAAACGATATCTTCTTAGATCGAATATCAGGTCATGGAGATGAAATACCCAAAACTTTACATCACTTGATGCTGGGAGAGTCCTACACAACTGGTAGCGCACTGGGCATCACTGTTAGGTACGAGAGGATCAGGTAACCCCTGTAAATGACTGTAATAACAGGTTAAATTCAAGTGGTTGTGACATATTGTCTCAGTAGTATTAGTGTTAACAACTGTGGTAAAACTAAAACACATGCGACAAGTTGTCTCACACCACTTGACTAAGAAAAAAAGTTAAATATATACTTAAAGTATAACTTAAAGTATTTTATTATTATAATATAAATATAAATATATACTTTAAGTACACTTTAAGTATAACTTATAGGAGGCAAAAATGAAATTTGAATTAGCAAAAGATAAATACTTAAATACTAAGCAGTTTAATTCATTGTCTCATAGCTCTCAAAAAAATTATAAGTCTGCTATGTCTTCTTTTTGTCGTACCTATGTCACGGGACGTAAGCTAGGCAACATGCAAGTTGATAAAATAAATACTATCATCTGTACTGAGCTGTATGATACCTGGGAAGATGAAACATCTACATCTAATGCCAATCACAAGTCTAGGGTTTTTTCAGTGTTGATGAATTTCCTTGTTAACTTAGATCATATACCAAAGAACCCAATGGCTAAGGTAAAGAAACGTACTGAGACACCAGCCTCTATCATTTGGACTGACGATCAGGTGATAACATTTCTTGATGCAGCTTTTCAGAAGTTTGATTGGCGTAACATTGGTCTGATTGTCTTGATGTGTTACGAATGGGGTCAGCGTCCTGTTGATATCCGTAATCTACTTTGGACAAATGTTTTTCTTGATGAAAAGAAAGTTGTGATTACTCAGACAAAGAGAGGGGCAATCGTTGAGCTACCCATCCCAAGTAATCTTTTATCTATGCTAACACAGCAGCAAGAGGACTGGGGGTTTCAAGAGTATGTAGTACCCCACCAGAGACCACAGGACAGGGCTTACAGACCACTAACAGTTTCTCAGATGACATACCTGCTCTCAGAGGTTAAAGAGGCTACAGACCTACCCCAGGAGCTTCAAGTGGGACACCTACGCAAGACTGCAATCGTACAAATGATTGAGAGTGGAGTGGATCATCTTGCAATTCAATCGGTATCAGGCCATAAGAACGTGGAAAGCCTTAATCCGTATAACAAATTCAGTTTAAAGACAGCTAAGACTGCACTGGATCGAAGGGAAAGATAGTGGAATTGGATAAGAAATTTCAATTAGAGGAGCTTCTAAAAAGAGTAGAAGACCTTGAGAAAAGATTAAAGTATCTTGAAAACTTGCTAATAGGAGATAGAAAAAAATGAACGTAGTATGGATATTAATATGGATGCAGTTTGTACCAGATGAAGGTATACGGTATCATCACTTGGACACATTTAATAACAAGACATTGTGTGGTGGTGCGTTAGGACAAGCAAGGGTTTTAGTTAATGACCCATCAGAAACATTACAATGCATTGAGGTTAAACTACCATGATTAAAGCAACATTAATAGATCATATGGGTAACGATCTTACAGTGGTCAATGCAGCAAGGGTATCCTTTGGAAAGAAACGTGAGGCTCTTGGTTTTGTTGGAATAGATGGGGTAATGCAGCCTGTGCTACACGATACAGACACTAAGCTTATCAACTACTTAGCAAAGCACAAACACATGTCACCCTTTGGTCACTGCTTTGTATCCTTCCACGTCAAGGCTCCAGTGTTTGTAGCACGTCAACTCGTGAAGCATAAGTTCTTGAGGTGGAACGAAATATCTAGGAGATACGTGGATGATGAGCCTGAGTTCTATGAGCCTCAAGTATGGCGGGGACGTAGTAAGGACAAGAAGCAAGGTAGTAGTAACGATAAGATAACTCATACTGGTACACTCACAGTTCCTATTAGGATTGGTGCACATCATGGTAGGTGTGTAGAGTTATACAGAGATATGATATTTGCAGGGATAGCACCAGAGCAAGCACGTATGGTACTGCCACAGTCCACCATGACTGAATGGTACTGGTCAGGTAGCATGGATGCATTCTCTGATATGTGTAACCTAAGATGCAAGTCAGACACACAGGCAGAGACACGTGAGGTAGCAGATCAGATATATGAACAGATAGAAAAGATATTCCCTATTTCTTGGTCAGCACTAGCATGGGCAGATTTAGAAGGCTTGACCTCAACTGAAATACGTGCCATGACTGATGCTGAGAAACAAAGATCAAAGGAGAAAAGTATAGCAAATGGCAGAAGGTGATACACCACACTTAGCTTGTCCCTTTGAAGATTGTGGGTCAAGTGATGCGTTTAACTGGAATGATGAGGGCTATGGCTTCTGTCACAGTTGCGCTAAGTCCTATCCCAGTTCTGAGCCTACCTTTGAGTGGGCAGACAATGATTACCCTGTTAAGAGGAGAGTGAATTACATGGATATACCAGTTAAAGAATTAACGTATGAGGGTATACGAGGTATTAAGCCTGACGTGTGCCAGCTTTATGGTATTCAATTACAACTAGGTGAAGATGGTCAGCCTGTGCGCTATGCGTATAAATATCCACACACGATCAAGTACAGGTCATTTAATGATAAGTCTAAGACTTGGGTTAAGGATACTGGTCTGGGCATGACCCACCTGTTTGGCCCTGAGTTTAATGCTGGTACAAGTAAACGTCTGTACCTTACTGAGGGTGAGTTTGATGCAGCAAGTCTGTATGAAATCCTTGGTGAGAAGTTCCCTGTCAAGTCACTGCCCAGTGCATCCATTGGTGAGAAGTTCTTACAGAAGAACATGGCGTACTTAGATTCATTTGAGACAATCATCTATGCAGGTGAGCTGGACGATGCAGGTAGACGTGCTGCTGACAAGTTATACTCAGCTCTACCAGATAAGTTCTTTTATGTACCTATGTCCAAGCACAAGGATGCTAATGACTTCCTAACTCACGGTGATGGTACTGATTTGATGTGGGCAGCTATGAAGCCTCAGAAGTATTCACCTGATAACTTCTTTATATCTGATGAGGACATAGACAAAGCTATTAGAGAAGAGAACCCTTACGAGTACGTACCCACAGGTCACTCAGGTATTGATGATAAGATACGTGGATTGGTTAAGGGTGGACTAACTTTTATCAAAGCTCCCAGAGGTACGGGTAAGACTGAGATGATACGTTACTTTGAGATTGCTATGTTGCGTAATCCTGGTACAAAAATAGCTCTATTGCACATGGAAGAAATGAAATCGACTACCTACAGAGCAATGGCGACATACCACCTTGGGTGTAACGTCAGGACAAAAGATGATGCTGAATTTAACAATGTCTCTATTGATTCTATTGTAAAGGCTGGACAAGAGGCTGCTGATTCAGAGAACAACAGGACAGTGATCTTCGAGATGAGGTCACATGACGATCCCCTTAAGTTGTTGGATCACACACGTACTGCCGCTACTGTCTTTGGTGCTGATTATATCTTTGTCGATCATGCTCAACGTCTTGCCTACCTGTCGAGTACTGGCGTGGATGGTGCTACCAGTACTTTAACCACGTTAGCTTCACGCATGGCACAGTTGGCTAAGGAGTTAAACATAGGTGTGATATTTTTGTCACAAGTTAATGATGATGGTAGGACAAAGTATGCTGCATCCCTTGAAGAAGAGGCGATTATATGTATAAAGCTAGAACGGGATGTTGAATCAGAGGATGAGGTTCTTCAGAATACTACTACCTTTATTGTAGATAAGAACAGACCGTTTGCTAAGTTAGGTAATGCTGGTTCAATCTATTATGATCCTGAGACAACAATACTTACTGAAGATGTACCGTACTTTAAGGGAGACATGGCAGCATGATTGTATTTGATGTGGAAGCTGACAACCTATTGGATGATGCCACAAAGATACATTGCCTCTCTTATACTTTAGATGGTTCTACATACGAAACCTTGTACGACTACAACGAGATGAGAGAACTAGTACTATCACAGCGTGGCCTCATTGGTCATAACATTATCCGTTACGATGTGCCGTTACTTGAGAGGTTACTAGGCATTAAGATTACTGCAAGTTTATTTGATACTCTGCCTATGTCGTGGGTCTTGAACTACAACAGGCCACGTCACGGTCTTGAGTCATTTGGAGAAGACTTTGGTATACCTAAGCCAGAGATAACTGACTGGACAAACCTTTCACAAGAGGAGTATGCCCACCGCTGCACTGAGGATGTCAAGATTAACTGGCAGCTATGGTACAACCTACTGAATAGGTTTATGTTTTTATATAACAAAGACAAGACAGAACTTAACCGTTTCTTTAGGTACTTACACTTCAAGATGGACTGTGCAAGAGAGGCAGAACAACAGGGGTGGAAGCTGGATGTACAGAAGGCAGAGAGCACTATGCAGAAGCTTATTGACCTACAGGATAAGAAGATTGAAGAGTTAATAAGTGTTATGCCAATGCGTAAGATTATGTCTATTAAAACTAAGCCAAAGGTTTTCCGTAAGAAGGACGATAAACTTTCAGCTAATGGTAGACGTTGGCTTGATCTATTAGAGGAGAATGGGCTACCCTCCAGCTACAATGGTGAGGTTTCTGTAGTTAAGGGTGTAGAGGAAGCTAACCCAATGTCTTCTGATCAAGTAAAGGATTGGCTAACGGGTCTTGGTTGGAAACCCTGTACATTCAAAGAGGGTAGCAATGGTCCAGTACCACAGGTACGCAAGGGTGGTGAGCTTACTGCATCAGTTAGACTTTTGATTGATAATAACCCAACAGTAGAAGTTCTTGATGGTCTAACTGTACTACAACACAGACTTTCTATCTTCAAAGGTTTCTTGGAGTGTCAACGTAATGGGTATGTTAAAGCAGAGATTGCTGGACTGACTAACACGTTACGCTTTAAGCACAGTAAGCCTCTGGTCAATCTTCCAGGTGTGGATAAGCCTTGGGGTGCAGAGATACGTGGTTGCTTAACAGCTCCAGAGGGTTACGTTCTTTGTGGTGCTGACATGACATCACTAGAAGACACAACTAAGCGTCACTACATGCACCCTTATGATCCTGATTATGTGGCTGAAATGTCACAGGATGGTTTTGATCCTCACTTAGACTTAGCAAAACATGCTGGGGCTATTACTCAATATGATATAGATGAGTATAATAAAGGTAATAGACCAGAACTAAAGACCATGCGTAAGAACTACAAGGTTGTAAACTATTCAGCTACTTACGGTGTGGGTGCTAACAAATTATCAAGAGAGACTGGTATGAGTACGGAAGAAGCAAAGGCACTACTTGAGGCCTACTGGAATCGTAATTGGTCAGTCAAGAAGTTTTCTGAATCACAGAGGATACGTACCATTAATACACAGATGTGGGTACAGAACCCCGTCAGTAAATTCTGGTACAGTCTACGCTTTGAGAAAGATGCATTCTCTACGATAAACCAAGGCACAGGGGCATACTGTTTTGACAGATGGGTTGCCCTTTATAGATTACATAAGTCAAACATTGTGGGTCAGTTCCATGATGAGAGTATTAACGTGGTGAGGAAAGGAGAAGAGAATGAGCATACTTCAATTCTACAATGGGCTATAGAAAAACTTAACGAACAGTTGAAATTAAATGTTGACTTGGGTATTGATGTACAGTACGGTCAAACCTATGCAGATGTACACTAAAAAATGGAGGGCCAAATGGCTACAAGAATTGTAAAAGTAACTGGAATAGCAGAGTGGGCAAAAGTATTTGCTGACAATCGTGACCTAACAGGTTGGAAAGCATCACCTCAAGTTGAGGGTACATACGAGAAGTATGATGGTGCTTGTACTATTGATTTAATACTTGATGATGAGAGTGTTGCAAAGCTACAAGCAGCTAAGTGCGCTAAGGGATTTAAGGCTGACTCATTAGGACGTGGGCAACGTGTTAAGTTTGATAGGAAGTTTAACACAGGACATGACTGGAGTAGTGGAGCACCTATTGTTACCAAAGAAGATGGTAGCAAGTGGACTTTAGATGAGGATGGTCCTATTGGTAACGGTTCTACAGTTGAGGTAACTCTTCATATCTATGACCTACCTAACTACGGTACTATAGGTACTCGACTAGAGCATGTTCATGTAATTGATCACCTTCAATACCTTCCCCCACAGGAATTTATACAACCACAGGACAGTGGTGACTCTCCCCCTGCTCCTAAAAAGAAGCCTAAAGAAGTGCTGGAAGATGAAATCTTATTCTAAAGGCACAACTAGGGGGGTGTTATGCATTCCCCACTTTACCCAGGAGTTACGATGAAAAAAATTGAAACATTAGTGCACGATCTTTACAGTGTGATTAAAGGTGAAGGTGGTTGGACAGAAGCTATTAGCTCTAGTATGGCTGATGGTATTTCAGGGGTTGCTAACAACAGGTTCTCTAAACCACAAGAGCCACGATCTTATTTGTCGTTATCTTCTATTGGTACACCATGCAAAAGAAAGCTATGGTATAAGGTAAACAAAGCTGGTGAGGGTGAGAGCCTTCAAGCTAATACACTACTCAAGTTCTTCTACGGTGATATGATTGAAGAGTTAGTGTTGAGTATGGTAGAGGCATCTGGACATGACGTTAAGGGTCAACAAGACAGACTAGACGTTCATGGTATTAAGGGTCACAGAGATGCGGTTATTGATGGGATGACTGTTGATGTTAAGTCGTGCAGCTCCTATGCCTTTACAAAATTTAAGGAAGGTAAACTAAGAGATGATGACCCATTTGGCTACATATCTCAACTTAGCTCTTACGTATATGCAGGTAAGGATGACCCACTTGTCACTGACAAAACTAAAGGTGCTTTTCTTGCTATTGATAAACAGAATGGACATATTTGTTTGGATGTGCATGATTTCAGTGAGGATTTAAAGACTAAGGGAGAGGAGATGCAAGCTGCTAAAGACATGGTAGCTGGTGAATTACCAGTGGATAGGATACCACCTGTCTCACAATCAAAGACAAGTCCTAACATGAAGCTATCCATGCCATGCAGCTATTGCGAATACAAGCGTATGTGTTGGCCTAACCTAAGAACATTTCTTTACAAAGGCGGGGGGCCACAGCATTTAGTCCATGTACAAGTTGAACCTAAAGTACCAGAGGCCAAGTATGACCAGGCAAGCTAAGCAAAAAGGTAGGCTTGGGCAACAGGAGATAAGGGACAAACTACTAGAGACATTCCCTGAGTTTGAACCTGATGATATCAAGTCTACTATCATGGGAGATAGTGGTGAGGACATACAGCTATCCCCAGCAGCAAGGAAGAAGATACCCTTATCCATAGAGGTAAAACGTAGGAAGGCAGAACTAAAAACTGTTTATGGTTTTATTGAACAGGCTACTAGACACTCTAACCATGAACCTGTAGTGTTTTTTAGATCAGATCGAAAACCTTGGGTAGTTATGGTAGGTCTGGACCACTACATGGAGCTGCTAAGGAGTTGGAAGAGTGAAAATTAAAGTTTGGGGTATAACAGAAGGACCAATCTCTGTCGATGAAATGCCTGACGATGAGGACTTCCCTGAAGGTGCTGAGTTCTTTATTGTTTGTAAAGTAGAGGTTGATGGTGAAATAGATCAATTTAATTTTTGGTTTGAAGACTTAGATGATATTTGTGAGTGGCAGAAATACTTCTCTAAAAATATAGAGCCTTTAGAAATTAATGAAGATTACAAGGAGCGAGTACTATGAGTAAGACAGCAGTAATTTTTTCATGTGCACATACTGATCCAGCAGTACCTAACGATAGGTTTGATTGGTTAGGTGAGTTCTTGTATGATGTTAGGCCTGACTACGTAATGGACTTAGGTGATGGTGCAGATATGAAATCACTCAACAGCTATGACACAAAGTATCCTAAATCTATTGTGGCTCAGAGCTACGAGGCAGATATCAACCACTACAATGATGCACAGGAAAGACTTAGACGTAAGTTCCGTACCATGAAAAAGAAACGTCCTGCTTTCTTTGGCTTGGAGGGCAACCATGAACAGAGGATTAAGAGAGCCTTAGCACATGACCCCAGGCTAGAGGGTTCTGTCTATGGGATTAGCTTCAAGCATTTACAAACAGATGTATACTTCGATGAGTATTACGAATATGAAAACTCAGCACCTGCTATTGTTGATAAAGATGGTATCTCTTACGCTCATTACATCAGCAGTGGTAATTTTGGTTCAGCTATGTCTGGTGAACACCATGCTTATAACCTACTAAAGAAACGTCACTGCTCTACTACAGTGGGCCACAGTCACAAACGTAACCTGTTCTTCAAGGACGATGCACACCCCAAACCTACTATTGGTTTAGTTGCTGGTTGCTTCAAGGGTGACAAAGAATCATGGGCTGGACAAGCTAACATGGAGTGGTGGAAGGGTGTTATAGTTAAGAGAAACATTCAAAACGGATACTATGACCCAGAGTTTGTATCTATAGAGAGGTTACGAGATGTTTACAGTAAATAAACTCTTGACTAACTGCAAGATAAAGGTATAACTAGGTTTTTACTAATGGCTTATGAAATTAACATAACAATCCAAGTGGATAAAGATGCAAACTTCCTAGAGATATCTGGGGATAATTGTGATGTAATTAAAGAGTTGATAACACTCTCTCTTTATGACATAGATGATATAAATGTAACTGAATGCGAGGTAACTAACCGTGACTAAGATAACACTGGACGATAAACAATATGATCGTAAGGATTTAACAGATGAACAAAATGGTATAGTAGATGTACTTAATAATGGTACAAGTACAATAGCTTTACTGGATCATATGACACAGTGTGTTAATGCTGTTCAAAAAGCAAAGTCTGCAGAGCTAAAACAATCACTAGAGGGTAATAAAAAAGATGAACAATCAAGCTGATATGGATACATTTGATTTCTACGCTAATCACGATCTTACCTTAAAAGAATATCAAAATGCAGCAGCCAGTACAGCTATCTACCCAGCATCTGTTCAGATATTATACCCTACGTTAGGGCTTGCAGGTGAAGCTGGTGAGGTAGCAAACAAGGTAAAGAAGATTGTAAGGGATGGTAAGCTAGATAGGGATAGTATAGCAGGTGAGCTAGGGGATTGTCTGTGGTACATTGCCGCAATATGTAAAGACTTAGGTTTAAACATGGGTGATGTAGCAGCAGATAATCTATCTAAATTAAAGAATCGTAAAGAAAACAATACATTACATGGAAGTGGTGACAACAGATGAATAATTTATTACCAACAGACTATCAATCTTTTATTCATACCTCTCGCTACGCTAGGTGGCTTAAGGAAGATAAACGAAGAGAGAGTTGGAGTGAGACTGTAAGCCGCTACATGCTTAACGTAGTTGAAGATAAGGTAGACAAGAACACAGAAAATAAATTATTTGACGCTATCCTGGGGCTAGAAGTTATGCCATCCATGAGAGCTATGATGACTGCTGGACCTGCCTTTAACCGTGACAATACTGCTGGCTACAACTGTAGCTATCTAGCTGTTGATGACCCTAAGTCCTTTGACGAAGCTATGTTCATCCTCCTGTGTGGTACTGGCGTTGGCTTCAGTGTAGAAAGACAGTTCATCAGTAAGCTCCCAGAAGTGCCTAAGTTGTTCGAGAGCGAAACTACTGTTGTCGTCAAGGACAGTAAGGAGGGTTGGGCTAAGGCTTTCAGACAAGTGTTGGCTCTCCTATGGGCTGGTGAAATTCCACGATGGGATGTCAGTCGTGTACGTCCTGCTGGTGCAAAACTAGAAACCTTTGGTGGTAGAGCTAGTGGCCCTGCACCTTTGATTGATTTGTTTAACTTCTCTGTAACTATCTTTAAGAATGCTTCTGGACGTAATCTATCATCCATTGAATGCCATGACCTTATGTGTAAAGTCGGTGAGGTAGTTGTAGTAGGTGGTGTAAGACGTTCAGCTATGATATCTTTATCTAATCTAAGTGATGACCGTATGCGTCACGCTAAGTCAGGTGCATGGTGGGACAATGATCCTCAACGTGCCTTAGCTAATAACTCTGTGAGCTATACAGAGAAACCAGATGCAATCTCTTTTATGAGAGAGTGGATGTCACTAGTAGAATCAGGGAGTGGTGAACGTGGTATATTCAATAGGCAAGCAAGTAAAAAACAAGCTGAGAAGTATGGCAGACGAGACCCTAATTTCGAGTTTGGTACTAATCCTTGCAGCGAGATCATACTTCGTCCAAATCAATTCTGCAATCTTACGGAAGTTGTGGTACGAGCCACTGACACGGTTAAAGACCTGGAGCGAAAAGTCACCCTCGCCACAATACTTGGGACGATCCAAAGCAC
>Ga0209337_1002120_pt1 | contig 14594 bp, 10 predicted proteins | sample LinPmetageLP53_FD_184044 | JGI IMG/M metagenome (GOLD analysis project Ga0209337, IMG submission 184044) | Marine viral communities from the Pacific Ocean - LP-53 (SPAdes) (version 2) | ecosystem: Environmental > Aquatic > Marine > Oceanic | place: Pacific Ocean | collected 2010-02-08
TTCGAGTTAATGGTATTGCTACTTTTATTGGTAGAGATGTTCACAGTGGTGGTATTACTATTGCTAACGCAGGACAAATTGGCTCAGTTGGAGACACTGATGCAATAGCCATTGCAGGTGATGGTGTTGTTACTTTTACACAAAAATTAATAGGAACTGAATTAGACATTTCAGGCAATGTAGATATTGATGGGGTTTTAGAAACCGATAACTTAACAGTCGGTGGAGCACAAGGAACTGATGGACAAGTGCTTACTTCAACAGGAAGTGGTGTAGGCTGGGAAGATGCAGCAAGTGGTGGAGCTTCAAACGTAAATGGTTTATCAGATGCTAAGACTTTTGGTACTGCATCTATAATGATTGGAGATGCTAGTACAGGCACAATTGATGCAGCTAACTACAATACTGGTTTAGGAATAGATGTTTTTGCAGCTTTAACGACTGGAGATGAAAACACAACTGTTGGTTGGGCATCTTTAGATGCTTTAACCACAGGAAATAACAATACTGCTGTAGGTGCTGCATCTTTAACAGACCACTCTACAGGAAGTTCTAACACTGCAGTAGGACATCAATCGTTAGCAAATAACACAACCGCTTCTAGTAATGTTGCAGTTGGTGCAAATGCGTTGCTTACTAATACCACAGGACATTCTAATGTTGCAGTAGGAACACAAGCATTACAAGCTAATGTTGATGATGACTATCAAGTAGCAGTTGGGTTTCAAGCTTTATTGAGTGAAGCAACATCAGGCTCTAATGTCGCAATAGGTGCATTAGCAATGATGACTTCTGATGGTGCAGCAAACAATGTTGCAGTTGGAAAACAATCAGGATATTTACATACAACAGGCGATAAAAATGCTTGGGTTGGTTCTAATGCTGGATTTAATTCAACAACATCATCAAATAATGCAGGTCTTGGTTATACGTCTTTATATTCATGCACCACAGGTTCAGAATTAGTAGGGATTGGACCGCAAACTTTATACAGTGCAACTACTGCAGTATCTTGTATTGCAATAGGTGATAGAGCCTTTTATACCTTAGTAGATTCACCATACAATGTTGCTATAGGTTACAAGTCAGGATTTGCTTTTGAAACTGGTGCAAGTAACGAAGGTTCTTGTACATTTGTAGGTGATTCAACTGGTAGAAGTGTTACATCAGGAAAACAAAATACTTTTATTGGTGCTACTGCAGGTTATGCTACAACAGCAACAACGACTGGATATCGAAACACAATGGTTGGTGTTGGTGCTCATGCTGCTGCTGCTGATGGAAATTTAGAAGTTGTTTTAGGGTTTGGGTGTAAGGGTGTAGGAAATGGTTACACTACTATAGGTAGTGATTCTAACAGAACCTATAACCAACAGGGAAGTACATCTTGGGCAGCCGCATCAGACCAAAGACTTAAAACAGATGTCGTTGATGAGCCAATAGGTTTGGCTTTTGTAAATGATTTAAGACCAGTTAAATTTAAATGGAAGAAAAAGAAAGATGTAGATTCTTCTACATTTCCTGATATTTATGAAGAAGGCTCAGACGAAAGAGTGCAGCCTTCTGAACATGGGGTAGATAAACATGGATTCTTAGCACAAGAACTAGAAGCTACCATTGCTAATTATTCAGACATGGGTGATGCAGGGCATGAAATATTTAAACAAACAAGTGATGGTATGTATAATGCTGCTCCAACAGCTTTAATACCAATGCTAGTCAAAGCATTACAAGAAGCAGACGATAAAATAGATGCTCTAGTAGCACGAGTAACAACCCTAGAAGGGTAAAGGATAACAAAATGACAGTAACAGAAGTACTAACAGCAGCAACCGATAGCGTTAATTTAATTAATGCTATTAATAGTGGAACGCACCTTTACGCAGAAAAAACCCAAGCAGAACTTAATGTGATGGTACAACGTAATGTTGACCATCTTGAGGTTATTTTGGCTTACGCACCTGTAGATTCAGATGATGATACACCAGATGTAGCAGGAGACTCATCAGATAAGTCTAGCTATACAGGTGCAGTTACAACTGGCAAAGCGTATATCGCAGCTAACTAAAAAGTGGAAGTCTCCGCATACGTTATTTGGAACGTTTTAATAACTCTTATCATTGCTCCTGTCTTTTACTCTATTAGACAAAACACAACAGAACTAAGAAGACAAGACATTCTGTTAAATAAAACACGTGAAGAAATTGCAAAAGATTACGTAACAAAAACAGAACTTCGAGATGATATGGGATTACTCATGGACAGGATAGATAAAATTGGTGAAAAGCTTGACAAACTCTTTGAAGTTAAGTAAAATAGGTATATAACAATGACAAAAATAAACGATAGATTAAAACAACGAGCTAAATATGCTAGAGGAAAAGTTGTAATAGATAGAGAAACTGGTGAAGTTATAGAGTTACCAAAAGACCGTGCTCAACCAGTAAATCAATTACCTACTAAACTTCCGGTAGGATCACCTACTCCGCTACCAACACCAGCTCCAACACCTGCACCTACTCCGGCACCTACTCCGGCACCTACTCCAGCACCAACACCTGCACCAACACCTGCACCAACACCTGCACCAACACCTGCACCAACACCTGCTCCGACTCCTGCTCCGACTCCTGCTCCGACTCCTGCTCCGACTCCAGCACCAACACCTGCTCCGACTCCAGCCCCAACACCTGGTCCGACTCCAGCACCAACACCTGCTCCGACTCCAGCACCGACTCCAGCACCAACACCTGCACCAATTGAAATAGGCACTGCAGACCCTGACAATACTGGGCTCGAGTGGGATGGCGAAAAGTATGCAAGACCTAGTGGTGTGGGCGAAACTGATGTTTGGAATTTAGAATTAGGTACATGGGAAACTGAACAACAAATAGCTGATAGAATAAAAGCAGAAAAAGCCGCAGCTGCTGCAGCAGAAGAAGCTAGATTAGCAGCCGCAAATTCTCAACTACTTAGAGACAATACTGCATCTAGAGAAAGGACTGCTCGTATTGAAGATACTGTTGAAACTATTACACAATCTGCACAAGGTGTTGTACCAGAAGCTGCAGTTATTCCAGATGCTGAACAAGTTGATACAGATATATCTACAACAACTACAACAATGGCAGACCCTACTACAGCGTCTGCTGAACCAGCCGAACAAGTTGAACCAGAGACAGTTATTACAGGTACTGCAACAACTGCACAAACTCCACAAGAAATACAAGCTGCACAAATGGGAGCAACAACTGTATCTCCTGATGCACAAGTACAAGCTGCAACAGGAACTGTATCAACCGATGCTATTGCACAGGCTGCAGGTGTTGAACGTATAGACCCAACTCAAGCAGCTACTATTCAAATTCCAGAGGGTGCATTAACTGAAAAAGTTATTGGTACGTTAAGTCCTGAAGCTACTTCAACTGCAATTAAAAATGTCGGTAGTTCTTTGGCAAGAGTTACAAGGGCTAAGAAACAACTAGCAAACGCTGGACTAAGTGATGCAGATATTACAGAACTTGGTAACGACCCAGAAACTTTAGAAGCTAGTTTAGCAGATTTTAATGAAGAACAAAGAGGTATTATTGAGGGTCTTCCAGAAGAAGCTTTAGTTTCTAATCAGTTAGATAGTTTATTAAAAGGTATTGAAGAAGGTGAAATTCCTATATGGGCGAGACCTGCTGTTGCATCAGTAGAATCTATGTTAGCTCAACGTGGTATGTCAGCATCTACAGTAGGCAGAGATGCCTTGTTCAATGCTATTATAACATCAGCTATGCCAATGGCTCAGTCTAATGCACAAGCAATACAAGCTAGTGTCGGACAACAAAAAGCTATAGAAGCTCAAGAATCAGAGTCTAATGCGGCAAGGGTACAACAAACAGCTTTGACAAATGCCAGTAACGTTTTCCAAATGGACATGGCTCAATTTAGTTCTGACCAGCAGATAGCACTTTCTAATAGTAAGTTCTTACAAACTGTAGGTATTACAAATGCTACAATGGATCAACAAACTATTATACAAGATGCAGCATTAATGTCTCAGGCTAACTTAACTGAAGCAGACTTTAATCAAAAAACACAAATACAAAATGCTCAAGCATTCTTACAAATGGATTTAACTAATCTAAGTAATAATCAACAAGCAAATGTATTAAAGTCTCAACAAAATCAACAACGTGTGTTAAGTAATCAGTCTGCTCAAAATGCAGCGTCTCAGTTTAATGCTGCTAGTGAAAATCAAACTAATCAGTTTATGACTAATCTTAGTGCACAAATGAATCAATACAACGCTTCTCAAACAAATGCAATGGAACAGTTTAACGCTACACAAGATAACGCTGCTGCAGCCAGAGATGCACAAAGAACAGCAGATATTAATAAATTTAATGCTCAGTTAGTTACACAGGTAGATCAATTTAATTCTCAACAAGACTTTGCAAGGAATCAATGGAACGCACAAAATGCTGCAGCCGTTGAAGCTTCAAATGTTCAATGGAGAAGACAAGCTAATACAGTTAACACTGCTGCACAGAATCAAATTAATATGCAGAACGCACAAAACGCTTACGGTCTTACATCACAGTCTCAATCTTTCTTATGGCAAGAACTTAGAGACCAAGCTGATTTTGATTTCAGAGCTTTTGAAAATGAAGAAAACAGAAATGCACAAATTATATCAACAGCCATGGCTAACGAAGGTAAAGCTGGTGAAACATTTGATAATTATCTAACAACTCTTTTATCTTCATTAAGTAATTCATTTAATAGTGGTTATACATATAATCCATACGGTTAATCGGGAGAAAAATAAATCATGGGATTTTTAAGAAAAGTAGGAAGAAAAATAAGTAAAAAACTTGGTAAAGTTTTTGGAAGTAAGTTAGGTGCTGTCATTGGTGCTGTAGGATTATATATGCTTATGGGTCCAGTCGCTAAAGGATTAACAGGGTGGGCACAAAGTGCCTTTGGTGGAGCAGGAGCTGCTGCTAGTGGAACTGCTGCAGCTACAACTGCTGCTGCTGAAACTGCTGCTGCTGCACAATTAGCAACGACTGCTAGTACAACTGCTGCTGCGGGTAGTACTAGCTTGACTAGTGCTCAAATTTTAGCAGGGGCTAATCCAGCTACAGTTGCTGCAGGGACAAGTCAAGGAGTTTCATTAGCAACTACATTACCTGCAGCCGGAGCAGAAATTGCTGCTGCAACAGGTCAAGCTGCTATAGGAGCAGAGGCTGCTTTAGCTGAACAAGCGTTACTTGCTGGAGAAAATGCATCTTTACTAGCTGGAAGCGGGTCAAGTGTTATTCCTCAAACTGCAGCTCAACAAGCTACAAGTGCTTCAAGCCTAACTCAAGCTGAACAAATTGCAAACATGACAAATAACATGGACCAAGCTAATGCAGCTATTAGTGCTATTGATAGTGCTTCAGTTACAGGAAGTTTAAATGTGTCTCCAACTATTACAGATAGTATTATTCAAGATGCAATTCCAGCTATAGAACAAAATGCAGCTGTGGTTAAATCTAACGTTATAGAAATGGGAGAAACAATTACAACAGCTCCAAGAGTTTCGCCTATAGATGCGGTAACGGAAACTATAAATACTGATGCTAGTTTAGTGGCAAACCAAAATATTGCAGCTCCTAAGATTGACTTTACAAGTGATCCTACATTTATAGGAGAAGGAATTAGTGATACAGCTTTACCAACTCCACCATCTATAACGGAAAGAATTGGTCAGTTTGCAAAAGATGCTCCCGGAAATGTTAAAGATTATTTGATGGATGGAGATTTTCTAGGTGATGTAGGTAAAGGAGTTGCTACAAGTGTAATTATGCAAGAAATTGCTGGTGACCCAGAAGAACGTTTTGTAAGTTCTGGTGTGGCTGGGCGACCTATATCAGAAGCAGCACAAGGAAACTATGTACAAGCAGTAGCACCTTCAGCAATGGCTGCTACAGGTATGACACGTATGCCTAGCTTTCAAGAGTTATCACAACAAACTCTTTATGGTACAGGGTCTCCTAATTATTTATCACAATTTTATCAACCACTAGCAACCCCAACAACCCAAGGAATGGGATAAGAATATGGCAATTTCAGAAAAAGCAGTAGAATTTTTAGGCAATAGTTTGGCTACAGGTAAAGCTATACCCGGACAATCTCTTACTAACAGTCCAGAAAATAAGTACAAGTGGGAACAACCATCAGAGTTTGTTAATACCAAAGAAGCATCTTTATATGTATTTGGTTTATTGACAGAGCCTGAAACAACAAGTAATTTATTATTATCAATTACTAATGGTGTTAGTATTATAGATTTAACTTCAATTATATTATACTCAGGATTTTTAGAAGGTAAATGGAATCCAGATTTAATGACAATATTAATGGAGCCGACTATGTACATGATTATGGCATTATCGGAAAAAGCTGAAATAGACTACGTTCTAGAAGCAGGAGACGACAAGAAGCCAAAGCAAATGTCTTCAGATAAAGAAGTTGAAATAGTAAAACGTGGCATCAATGAATTTGATAACATGAAAAAACAAGCTACTCAACAAATAAATAAAAACGTAATTCCAAAAAAAGTTCAAGAGATGATTGATAACATAGAGTTATCTCCAAGTTTATTAGAAAAAGTAAAATCAAATCCTAATTCAAGTTTATTAGGTAAAGGAGAATAAAAATGGCAGATAATTTTAAAAGTTTATTAGGTAAAAGTGCTGGTACAAGTTGGGGAGAGTTAGCAGGTAGTTATTTTTCAAGGAATAATAAAAAAAGTAATCGGTCTAGAAATATTTTATTAGCTTCATTATTTATGAATGCTACTGAAGCTAGAATGCAATCTAAAGTAATGAAAAATTTAGAAGATTTAGAAGATGATAGAATAATTGAAAAAGCTAAACTTGCATCTCAATGGAAAAAAAGAACAGATATTGAAACACAATATAAAGACATACAAGACCAAGGTGCACTAGGATACTATGAAGATCAAGCTGAAAAAGCTTTTCAAAAAGAAAACGCAGAAAATTCTAAGTGGGCAAACTTAACAAGCGGTGCAATTGTTAAAGCTAAACAAGATTGGAAAGAAGAATGGGCTAATCAAAAATCTTTAGAAGTAACTAACGCATACCAAGGCATTGATACTAGTATTCAATCAGTTGAAGAATTTTCAAAAGATTACAACGATTATTATAAAGCTCAAAAACGTAGTTATGCAAGTCCAAAAAATGTTAGTTTAGTTCATAACTTGTTTAGTAAAGTTGGTATTGGTGGTAAAGAACCTGGTAAGATGGATAAAGCTACTGGTAATTTTGTATCTACAGTTGAAAAAGAAAGAGCTGAATATGATACAAGACAGATAGCTATTAATGGTTATACACAAAATCAAGCCAAACCATTTAAAAAAGCTGCTTTAGAAAAAGCTAAACTAGAAGGTATGCAATTAGATGATGATGATTTTAACACGCTTATAAATCAATCAACACTTGGATTAAGTAACTCATCTGAAAATTTATCAGTTATTAGAGCCGCTAAAAAACAATTTAAAGCCGATGGTGGTACATTAACTGCTGCACTAGGTGCTATTCAATCTAAAGAGTTAGGTTATAATATGTCTGTTAATATGGCAAAAAGAGATAAAGCGGTTTCGGCTTATGAGTCAGTTATGCCAAAACCAGCAGACGGTACTCCTGAACTAGAACTTTGGGAAGCTAACAGAAATAAAACTATTAGAACTGCTTTAGGCGTAAGTGATCTTTCAGAAGATTCTATGCTACGAGCCAGAGAACTATACTCTATTGCGTTTAATACTGATCCTAGTTTAGATCAAGACGAATTTGTTAAGAAAGTATTGTCTGAAGATATTCGTAAAGCTACCGGTGGTGTTGATGTCAATGAACTAAAAGGTCAAATTATGATAGCTAGAGCTGAAGATGTTATTAAAGCATATGGTGATAATGACTCTGTAACTATGGGAAGAATGAAACTAACAACTATAACTGAAGATCAACTTGAAATAATGTCTAAAAAATATAAAACAATATATGAAAAACTTATGAAAATGCCGAAGATTATGGCAGATGGAGAAATAGACCTTGTCGTATTAAATACAAATATAGGTACATTTGAGCCGGGAGAGCAAAAAATTATACGTGACTATCAACGAGATACTGATATGTCTATTCAAGCAGACATTGCTTACTATGCAGCAGAAGAAGTTGGTGCTTCTATACTAAGAAGTTTATCCAATTCTAATCCGTTACAAATTCCATAATAATTTTAAACATTTATGCCATCTCTTTTAGAAACTTACAAAGCAGAAAACTCACGTCAAGACAAAGATAACTTAGAAGAGCTTACTAAACTCTACAACGAGAACAGAGCTTATCAAAGTAAATATAATTTTAATGACTTTGTTTCTGTAGCTACAAAAAATTCTGATGCAGAGTTAGATGATTCTATTCTAGAAATTTTAAATCCTCCTATACCAGATGAAGAAGATGAAATAGAAGAACGATCAAAAATGAATATGATGGGTGGTAATGTACTTTCATTACTTCCTAAAGATGTTAGAAGAACTATTGGTGGTATAGCTGATATGACATTCCGAGGAACAGTTAATGCAGGTATTGATCTAACTAATACACTTAATACGTTTGGTCAAAACGAATTTCTTGAAAGAAAAGCTGAAAGAGACGGTGTACCTGTATCAGATATTAGAGCAGAACTAGAAAGACGACAAAGAAAAAAAGTAAAAGAAGTTGTAGCTCCTGTAGGTAAAGCAATCTTTGGAGAAGACATCTATGATGGTGTTGATATACAAGAACCTGAATCAACAACCGGCAGCATAGTTAAACCTATTGGTTCTTTTCTAACTACACTGTTTAACCTGCCTAAACTAGCTACAAAAGGTATTACAAAAGCAGATGATCTTTTAGGTCCTTTTGCAAATAAAGCCGCACAAAAACAAGCCATAAAACAAGTAACAAAAAACAATAGAAAAAAAGTAGCAGGTCAACTTGCTCGTGCAGAGGTTGCTTCTCAAGTAGTATTTGAAGACGACCCTGAATTTTTAATGGTTGCAGGTGGTATTAATTCTTTATTAAAAGAACATGAGCTAGATGATAGCACCCTTGGAGCAGTAATTAATTGGTTAGATGCAGATGAAAATGATACTGCTGCACAACGTAGACTTAGTTTATTATTAGATGGGGGTGTGTTCACCGGTGGCTTATATGTTGCTGGAAGAATTATAGGAGGCACTGCTAAAGGTAGCTATAACGCAGCACTTTCAACTATTAAAAAAAATCCTAAAGCAGTTGAAGCTCTTAAAGCTAGACTTAAACCTCTAATGCCTACCATAAATAAAGTAGACGATGTGTTTGTTGAGGCAGAAGGTTTTGATTTAAAAACAAACGCAATGAATTTCTTTAGAGGAATTAGAAGAAAATATGGTACATCAAGAGGATACAAAAGTGAAGAGATGTATAAAATATTTAACGCTTCTGCAGCTGCTAAAGATGCATGGGAGTTAGAAGCTAAAAATATTTTTGATACTTTATCAGGCACAATGAAAAAGTTAGCTAAAGATAAAAATATAAATTCTAAAGATATGAACGATATGTTAGAAAAGTATTTTCAAGGTAGCGTTAAACTAAGTGATTTACCAAAAACTCTTCAACCTATTGCTCAAGAAGCAAAAGGACAAATAAAATATTTAAGCAATTTAATGTTAGAAAATGATTCTGTTCCTAAAGAATTACGAAATGTTATAGAGTTAAATATGGGTAAATATCTTCGTAAAACTTATGAGCTATATGATAACAAAAATTATAAACCAAGTGATGAGGTAAAAAACAAAGCAGTTGAATACTTAACAGGTGTGTTATCTAGGGCTCCTATCCAAGCTACATTATTAGACGAACCTGCAAAAAGATTAACTGCTCCAGAAGCAAAACAAAAAGCAGAAGAAATTGTCCGAGATATTTTACAAGGTGGAAAAGGTGCGAAAGGAATAGCTGGAGATGCTACAGATCATTTAAATAAAGTGTTTGGTGCTAACAAAGCAGAAATTATTTTTGCTTCTAGAAAAGATATTGATGAGCCATTAAGAAAACTTATGGGAGAAGTAACTGAAGATACATCTCAGTCTGTGTTTAGAACTTTAACAAATCTTAGTCAATTTATTGCTGATACGAAACTATACGATGATCTATATGAATCAGGTGCAGGTAAATGGTTTTACGATGATGTTAATGTTCTTCCTGTAGGAAGCGGTTTAAAAAGAACAGAAGGAACTATTGTAGGCGAAGGGTTTGGTAAGTTAAATGGAATGAGAACAACCAAACAAATTGCAGATTATTTTACTAAAATGAGTGAAATAAACAGTAAGACAGGAGGACAGGCTTTTGTATCAACGTTATTAACAGCTAAAGGATTTGGACAAGCTTTTCAAACTGTGTACAGTGTAACAACTCATGCAAGAAACACTATTGGTGGTGGTTTAATTATGGCTTCTAACGGAATGAATCCGTTTGATAAAGAAACTGTAAATGCATTTAGAACTTTAAAAAATGAGATAGCTAGATCAAGTCTTGGTAAAGATAAAAAATTACAACAAGAATATTTAAAGTATCGTAGGCTGGGCTTAGTTAATCAAAACGTAAGAGCCGGAGAATTTAATCAGCTTATAAACGAAGCAGCTGATGTAAACTGGGTTCAAAGAGCAGATGCAACTTTTAAAAGCAAGGCTTACAACAGTACTAAAAAATTAATTAAAGATACCCACGGTAAAATTCAAGATGTTTATGTTGCAGAAGATGATCTATGGAGAATTGCAGCTTTTCAAAAAGAATTAAAAACTTTACAAAAGGCATTCCCAAATAAATTAATTGCTGATTTAGAAAGAGAAGCTGCTGATATTATTAGGAACACTATGCCAACTTATGATATGGTTCCTGAAGGTGCTAAAGCTTTAAGAAGATTGCCAATTGGTAATTTCTATTCATTTACAGCAGAAAGATTTAGAAATAACTACCATACTATTATGCAGGGTAGAAAAGAAGTTTTATCTGGTAACGATATTCTTGTTGAAAGAGGTTTAAACAGACTAGCAGCTAAAACAGTTATAGGTGGTTTTGGGGCTAAAACCGTAAGTGAGTTTACAAAATTTGCATATGGAATTACTCAAGAAGAAGAAGAAGCAATTAGAAATGTTTCATTAGCTCCGTGGTCTAAAAATTCTACACTGGCTTTTTCAAGAGACAAATATGGTAATGTTCAATATGTTGATTTATCATATACAGACCCAGACTCTCCTGTGTTAGATGTATTTAAAACAGGATTAAATTCTTTATTTGACCCTGATGTTCCAGATGCCGCAATTAGTGAACGGTTAGTAAGAGGGTTAATGGTTGACCCAGCTCTTGCATTATTAAAACCGTTCTTTTCTGAAGCGTTATTAACAACCGCTGTCCGAGAAGCATACACTGGTAGAGATTCAAATGGTAGATTGATTGATGGTTACAATGAAGAGAACGATGCGTTAACAAACGGTATGGCTATTATGAATCACGTTATTTATGATAGGCTTACACCTGCACAGTTTAGAGAAACTGTAGATAAAGTTGGAGATAAAGATACAAACTGGTCTGAATACATTACATCCGAATTAACAGGTCAAACATTTTATACTATTAATTCAGAAAAATTAGAAAAAGATTTAACCTTTAAAATGTTAGATTTTAAAAACGGACAACGTAATGCATATAATATTTTTTCTAAGAATATAAAAGACAGCACAACAACTGAAGAGTTATTAAGCTCTTACTTAGATGCAAACAGAGCTTACTACCGATCTGCTGTAAGAGCAAGAAAGGCTATTGAAGGTGCTAAATTTTTAAACGTGTCATACAGTACAATTGATATAATTGTGCAAGATACAGTATCTGGGGGTAGGTCTACTAAAGCAGAAACAATGGATTTAATAACTGGAGGAACAGATTTTTCTCCATTACGTGTTTCTAAAGCTTCCTTAAAACAAATATATGACCAAAGTGATTTTGTTAATATAAACTTTCAAGATTTTCAAAATCAATATAACGTAATGTATTCTAAGTTAAGCAGACTTCCTCTTATAAAAATAGAAGAGTTTGATGATGAGACACAAGAATCATTAGATATGATTAAAGCACCTGTAGCAGATATGTTTAGAAAACGAAAAGTAACGGGCGGTTTAGTAGAGGGTGAAGATACAGTGCCTTATACTAAGGAAGACCCTGCTGATAGAGTTAATCCTTACACTGGTGAACCTTATCAAAAACAAATGGATAACTTAGGATTTAAAAAATGATAAGCACATTATTTGCAATTGGAAAAAAAACTAGTGGTAAAACTAAACTAAAACAAAAAGTAATAAAAACAGATGTTGAGCCAGAGCTACAAACTTTTGATACTTACAAAGATGTTGGGTTAGATGAAGAAGGATTAATATCTTTACAAAATAAATTAAAAAATTCTGTTAAACAAAAAGAAGAAGATTTTGGATTACCTCATAGAGCTAAACAAGACCCGAAGGTTATAGAAGCAGCCTTAAGTTTATCTAAAAATGACATAGGTGTTGAGGATTTTCGTAATTTAATATTTAAAAAGAATCAACCTAAAAATTGGGATTTTGTACCAAGACCTGCAGGAGTACAAGAAATTGCAGCAGCAGTAACAGGAAATGCAAAAGGAGTAAGTGGTCCGGGAAATAAGGTACCTAAAATTACAAGAGGTATTATTAATGTTAATAAAACTATTGAAGAAGGTGCTTTTGTTAGTTCAAGACTAGACATACCAGCATATAATACATATGATGTATGGGCTGTAACAATACATAAAGCAAGAAACGCTAAAAAAGATAAAGGTTCGGTGCTTGGATTTGGACAAACAGCAATGCTTACAGATGTAACATTTGTTGCACCTGCACAAGGCGGGTTTATGATAGCAACTTCTCAAATTCCTAAAAATCCTATTGCTCGTATGGAAGGTAGGTGGAAAAATCATACAACTGAAGAAGCCTATGAAAAAGCTCAAGAACTATTAACAGATAAAAACTGGACACAGGTTGGATACAATCCATTTAGAGTAAGTTACTTTTATGATAGAGCAACAATGAATCCTGTTGTAGCTGCTGATGAAGTTATTCAAGTTGGTCCATTTGTTATTGCTAAGAATGTTAAAACAGCTAAACCAACTGACAAGCGTTTTGAAGTTAAAACAAAAGAAGGAAACAGATTTAATTTTGAAGAAGGCGGCAAGGTTTCTACTAACAAACAAATGGATAGGTTAGGTTTTGACAAAGGCGGTATATCTGTAGATGAGTTATTAAATTTTGTTCTTGCTACAGAAGATATAAATTTATATAAAGATTATAGAGAAGGAAAATTAGATAAAGTTATTGAAGCCCATGAAGGAAGCAAAAGATTCCAAGAACAACACGGTAGAAAAGATGTCTCCACAGTTGGCGGTATTACCGGCAGCAATTTACAACAGGCTACTGTTGGTAAAACTGTAGATTTAGTTAGACAAAGATTGGCAGAAGAAAAAACATATTTTAATAGTATTATTCCAGAAGAAATAAACAACCAGTTGCCACAAAGTGTAAAAAATTCTGCAGTAAGTTTAATGTTTAATGTAGGTAAAGATGCTTTTACTAATTCTAATGCTTATAAAAATTTATCTCAAGGTAATATAGAGGGATTTTATACAGAAGCGTTTGACCCTGAAAAAGGATTTACAAAGATTACTGGAGCAGATAATATAAAACGAGTTGATGAAGGCTTAGTCAACCGAAGACAGCAAGAACAACAATTAGCCGAAGGAAACTGGACAGACCCATATGCTTCTATATACTGAACAACAACTTGAAATTGCCTATAACATTTATAGGATGCACCAGATCGGACAGGGTTTAGGGTTCATGGAACTTGAAAACTTTAGAAGACTTTACGAAGAACTAATGGAGGAGGCGTTCGATGTTCCCATTTGAAATTATAACTATGCTAGGTTCTACACTGCTCAGTAGTGTACTAAGCCTATGGTCTCAGAAAATGAAGGCTAAACAAGATGAGCAGAAGATGTTGATTACTCGTGGAGAGTTTCAACTTAAAGCTGTAGAGTCTGCACGTAACGTACAAGACAAAGGATTTCAATGGACAAGACGTATCATAGCACTAACCTCAGTGTTTGCTATTGTTGTTTTACCTAAACTAGTAGCTGTTTTTTATCCAACTGTAGATGTAACTGTTGGCTACACTATCTTTAATCCCGGGTTTTTATTCTTTACAGACGGTAGAGAAGTGTTTGAATGGGTAACTTTTCAAGGCTTGGTAATAACACAATTAGATACAAATCTTGTATCAGCAATCATAGGTATGTACTTCGGTGGCAGCTTAGTTAAAAAATAAATATGAGCAATAATAATAACATGGGAATGAATGGGTTCAGTGGCGACATGGACAGAAATGAGGTAGAGATAGACCTTAATAAGTTTATGGAGTTGCTTCAAGAGAAGTCACAACTTAAAGATAGGATAAGAGAGT
>Ga0209337_1002121_pt1 | contig 14592 bp, 17 predicted proteins | sample LinPmetageLP53_FD_184044 | JGI IMG/M metagenome (GOLD analysis project Ga0209337, IMG submission 184044) | Marine viral communities from the Pacific Ocean - LP-53 (SPAdes) (version 2) | ecosystem: Environmental > Aquatic > Marine > Oceanic | place: Pacific Ocean | collected 2010-02-08
GTGAATTACAAATCCTAAAGTATTACAGGCTCACTAGAAAGTGGGCTTGTAAGACTTACGGGTTAACAGATGCCGATCTTGAACTTCTAATATTTTTAGATTGTCAAAAACGGTTTACAAGACAAGATTTTATTGATGGTACTTATACCATGAGCTGGGATAAAACTCGGTGGGACAAATTAAGAAGATTAGGCTGGATAGAGGTTTGGAGACATAGAAATCGCACGACGATAAAATATAGCATATTTAAAACCTCGTTTAAGTGCAGCCAACTTATAAGTAGAATATACAGGATATTACTAGGAGAAGAAGACATGCCTGTATCAGAAAGAAGTGTGTTCTACGATAACAAATCATATACTGATAAAGTTTACAATAAAGCTATAGATGATATGATTAAAGACCCTGAAAGATAATGGCGTATAAAATGAAAAACAATAACTTAGGTAAAGCTACTAGACAAGCTGGTAAGCCTAAGTCAAGACAAACAGATTCACCTATTAACTTCAGTTGGAGTGGGATGATGGACAAAGCAGGTACCGCCTTGAGCGTTGCAGGTATGATACCAGTAGTAGGTAATCTTGCTGACGGTGCAAATACAGCTCTGTCTGCTAGTAGAGCTGGATACGCTAAGTATAAAGGAGACGAAGCTGGATATAAAAAGCATAGAAACGAAGCAGCTATAAATGCTGCGTCTATGATACCAGGTGCTGGATTAGCCGTTGGTGCTGGTAAACTAGCTGTCAAAGGTGTTAAAGCAGTAAAAGGTGCTAACGCTGTTGCTGACGCAACTAAAGTAGCCAAAACAACTAAAGCAGCTAAAACAGCTGACAAGTCTATTGATCTAAGCAAGACAGAAAAAGCTGTTGGCAAGACAGTAAAAGAAACAGCAAAGAAGGTTGCAAAAGATACAGTTAAGGAAGCTCCAAAAAACATAACAAAAGAAGGCGCTAGCAATGAGGCTAAGAAAATAGCTAACAAGGAAAAAAAGCCTAGCAAACCTAAAAAAATAGCAACTAAGAAGGTTAAAAAGCCAAACATTAAGAAAATAGCATAATGGGATTTAAACTAGGTAGCGAAAGTAGAAAAGTAAGAAACTCAAAAGAAACACCTATATTCCGCAAGAAACTAGGTGATGGTATATTAGGCGAGGCTAATATGGATGGATCTATATACATAGATAAGTCTGTGAAAAAAGGTAGTGCTCTTGAAAAAAGAGTTATTAACCACGAAGGCAAACACGCTGAAGACATGGCAGCAGGCAAACTTTCTTACGGAGATGATTACGTTAGACACAATGGCAAAACGTATCCTCGTAAAGATGGTAAAATAAAGTATAATGGTAAGTGGTCTGAAGAAGGTAGTATGGATTTTCCTTGGGAAAAAGCTGCTAAGAAGGCTGAAACAAAAAAATAAACTATGGCGTTTAAAATGAAAGGATTTCCAATGCAGAAAGAGTCTGCAATGAAAATGAAAAAAGGAGACGGGCAAGTACCGCTGTCAGCTTATGAAAAGAAGAAAGGCACAGAGATCACTGGAGGAAGCAAAGTTGAAAAAATAAACGATCTTGAAGATAGAATTGAGTTTTTGCAGTCAGACTTGAACGAAGGCAAAGGTGATATTGCTCAATTAAAAATATTAAAAGCCAAACTAGCTCAACTAAAAAATTCATGATAAGCAACTTGGTAGGAGGATTATTTGGTAAGATAGTAGATAATGCAGAAGGTATACTTGATAAAGTTATTACTACAGACAAAGAGCGCGATGAAGCTAAGCTTGCTCTTAAACAGCTACTTCTTGATGCGGAACGCGAAGCGTTTGCGAAAGAGGTTGAAGATCGCAAAGATGCGCGCGATATGTATAAAGATGATGCTATTATTCAAAAGGTTCTAGCAACACTATTTACAGTGGCATACTTTGGTATTACTTACGTAATGTTTAATTACTTTGTAACAGAGTCGATAGATCTTGGTGAATTTGAAATTAGCTTTATATCAACAATATTTGGTGCTATGAGTGCTAAAGTAAACACGATAATAGACTTCTTCTTCGGTGGAAGCTCAAAGAAAAACGAACAAACAAACAAATAAAATTATGGGAATGAATTCAACAGCTACAGCTTATAACTTTGGACAATTTGGTTCTACGTTCCTAAGCGGTGATGGAGCTATATTAGACTTAACTGGCGCAACAGCTAAATACTATGTTTGTGCTATAACTATGGTAAGTGCAACAAAGTTTGGTGGTGCTGGACTAGGAATACTAGACGCTGGTAAAGGTCTTGGTTTAGCTAACACACATTTTGCTTCAAACGAAGACACTCAGACTTTAGATACAGATTGGGGCGCTGTTACAACTGCAGCTGATAACGATAGTGATCTTGTAGTAGTAGACGGTAGTGGAACAGAGTTTCCTGCTGGTATGACTTTATATGGTATGTATGACTATGTCGAGTTGCACGCTGGAGACGTTATATGCTACGTGGCGCCAAGACCAGATTACAGAACTAGAGCAGCTGTTATATAATGGCGTTAGGTAACGCAAATACATCAGCTCAAGCTAGAGGCAAGAACAAGCCTGTAATAGTAAAGAGAAGAAAAGAAATAGTCTTAGCCAAAACGTACGGCTCTATTTCTGGAACAACAGTTCAAGCTCGAGCTGCTTGCAATACTAGAGACTCTCTTAGTGAGACATACTACCACAATGGCAGTGGATCAACTCCTGTTGTTAACGATAGAGTTTATGTTTCGAGAAGAGCTGATAATGAAAGAGGCGTATTACAAGATGGGTTTTACAAAGTTACGGCTGATAGTAGAAGCTTTGGGAGTATACAAATAAGATACGGGGTAGTTGCAGCCGTAGAATCCTGCAGATAACAATTAACTTTAATTAAATTAAATCATGGCAAAAAGAAAGACTCCTAAGGTAGAAAGCCTTAGACCAAAAACTATTACGCAAGAGGAATTACAAAAGCTTCAAGGCGTAGTTAAAGCAATCAACGAGGCTCAAATGCAGCTAGGTATGGTTGAAACTCAAAAACACAATATGTTACACGAGGTTGTTAAGCTTCAAGATATGGTGAACGCTATTCAAAAAGACTTAGTTAGTAAGTACGGCAAACACGATGTCAACATAGTTGATGGAACAATTAAATATAATGAAAATGGAAACGACGAAGCTAATAAGGAAGATAACAATAGGTAAAGACTATAAAGTCGACTCAATGCACTACTCAGTAGGGCAAGAGGTATACGGTGGCCATACTATTTGTGATATTATTGAAGAGGACGAAAAGTACTCAATATATATTAGAAAAAACAAAGATGTGCTTCCGTGGAAAGACTTTAACAAAAACATGGCTATTTCAGTAGAATATAACCTACAGTACTAATGCAGAGTGTTTACGGTTTTGTTATAACTCCTAGTGGTGGTAGATATAAAAATACTAGTAAAGTTGGTGACAAAGAGTTAATAATAAACTCTGAGATTTATAACCATCAGTTTACTAATAGAGAAGCTACAGTTGTTGAGGTTCCTAAAATAAACAGCACAGGCATTAATAAAGGAGATACGGTGATAGTTCATCACAACGTTTTTAGAAGATGGACTGATGTTCGTGGTAACGAAAAGAATAGTAAAAACTATTTTGACGACGACACATACGTTGTATACCAAGATCAAATATTTCTATATAAAAATACTAAATGGAACTCTATGCCTGGCTTTTGCTTTGTAAAGCCAATAAAAGCTATTGGTAACTTTGATACAGATCAAGAACAACCTTTGAAAGGCATAGTTAAACATACGGATGGTAGCGTGGAAAAAGGAGATCTAGTTGGTTTTACGCCTAACTCTGAATACGAGTTTGTTTTTGAAGGAGAAAGACTGTATAGAGTGTACTCTAAATTTATTACAATTAAATATGAATATCAAGGAAACGAAGAAGAGTATAATCCAAGCTGGGCATAAGGCTGTTGAAGAACTTATCAAAGTTGCAAAGGAAGCTATTGTGGATGGTGATGATGACATTACTGCCGATAGACTTAAGAACGCTGCTGCTACAAAGAAGCTCGCGATCTTTGATGCCTTTGAGATACTTAATCGCATACAAGAAGAACAAGCTTTACTCGAGGGTAAGGCTGTTGAAGAGAAGAAAGAGAAGGTTTTTAAGGGCTTTGCCGAAGGTAGATCTAAATAATGTACGAGCAAACTTTATACAAAGTAATAGAGCCAATAAAAAAGACTACAATAAGTAGACTTAACAAAGGCAAGAAATGGGTGCAAGGCTACAGCAAGGAGCACGATGTTATAGTTATTGGTGATACTGGTAAAATCGGAGAAGTATACGAGATACAAGGCCTAAAGATAGCATTGCCAAAAGCGCCGAGTAGTGTGTATAGCAACGATGACAAAAAGTGGAAACAACTTGAAAAACCTGAGATACTTAAAAAAATTAAAACAATATTTGACTGGAAAGCGTATCCGGAAGATCAAAAAGAGCAGTGGCACGAATATATCGACGGAGAGTTCGATAGGCGCAACGGTGGTTTTTGGTTTAATAATAATGGAACGCCTACGTACATAACAGGTACTCACTATATGTACTTGCAATGGAGCAAGATTGACGTTGGCGCGCCTGACTTTAGAGAAGCAAATAGATTATTCTTTATATTCTGGGAGGCTTGCAAGGTTGATAAGAGATGTTATGGCATGTGCTATCTTAAAAATAGACGTTCTGGGTTTTCTTTCATGAGTTCAGCAGAAACTGTTAATCAAGCTACAATATCGAGTGATAGTAGATACGGAATACTATCTAAGAGTGGTGCCGATGCAAAGAAGATGTTTACTGATAAAGTTGTGCCTATATCAATAAACTATCCTTTCTTTTTCAAGCCAATACAAGATGGTATGGATAGACCTAAGTCTGAGCTAGCGTATCGTGTTCCTGCGAGTAAATTTACCCGTAAGAAAATAGAAACAAACGAAAAGCTAGAAGAGATAAAAGGTTTAGATACTACAATTGACTGGAAGAACACAGGTGACAACAGTTATGATGGTGAAAAGCTTTCACTACTAGTGCATGATGAGAGTGGTAAATGGGAACGACCAGATAACATACTCAATAACTGGCGAGTTACAAAGACTTGCTTAAGATTAGGTAGTAGGATTATAGGTAAATGCATGATGGGATCAACGAGTAACGCTCTCGACAAAGGTGGTGATAATTTTAAAAAGTTATATAACGACAGTGATGTAACACAACGAAATAGAAATGGTCAAACACGCTCTGGTTTATATTCTTTGTTTATCCCAATGGAATGGAACTATGAAGGATTTATTGATCAGCATGGACGACCAGTGTTTGACACTCCAGTTGAAGAACGTTATGGACCAGACGGTGAACTAATTGACATTGGAGTAATAGAGAACTGGGAAAACGAAGCCGATGGGCTAAGAGGCGATCAAGATGGTTTAAATGAATTTTATCGTCAGTTTCCTAGAACAGAAGAGCATGCGTTTAGAGATGAAACAAAAAATAGCTTATTTAATCTTGTTAAGATTTACGAGCAAATAGATTATAACGAAGGAGTTAAGACAGACGCTACAGTTACTGTTGGTAGCTTTCAATGGATTAACGGAATAAAAGACACTCAAGTTGTTTTTAGTCCAGATCCAGGAGGAAGGTTCAAAGTAAGTTGGGTTCCGCCTTCTAACCTTCAAAATAGAACAATAATTAAAAATGGAATACGTTATCCAGGAAATGAACACATGGGAGCTTTTGGCTGTGATAGTTACGATATTAGTGGGACTGTTGATGGACGTGGCTCAAATGGCGCGTTACACGGATTAACTAAGTTCAGTATGGAAGATGCTCCGGCTAATCATTTTTTCCTAGAATATGTAGCTAGACCACAGACTGCTGAAATATTCTTTGAAGATGTATTGATGGCTTGCAAATTTTATGGCATGCCTATACTAGCAGAAAACAATAAGCCTAGACTTCTTTATTATTTAAGAAGAAGAGGATATAGGGGATACTCTATGAATAGACCAGATAAAACCTGGAATAAGCTTTCGGTGGCAGAAAAAGAGATTGGTGGTATACCAAACTCTAGTGAAGATATAAAACAAGCTCACGCCTCTGCTATAGAAATGTATATTCAAAGCCACGTTGGTCATTTAGGTGATGGAGTGTATGGTAACATATACTTCAACGAAACACTTAATGACTGGGCTAAGTTCGACATAAACAAGCGAACTAAGTTTGATGCCGCTATAAGTTCTGGGCTAGCTGTTATGGCTTGCAATAGACACTTGTATATGCCAAACGCAAAGGTCGAAAGACAAAAGTTAAATTTAAGCGTAGCCAAGTTTGACAATAAAGGCTATTCATCGTCAATAATTAAAAAATAAATATGGCTGGGTCAGTTATAAAAAATTATTTTCCTTCTCAAGTTGTTAGTGATATTGAGAAAGTGTCAATGGAGTATGGTATGAAAGTAGCTAAAGCTATTGAGTACGAATGGTTCGAAGACAGGTTTTCACATAGTAATAGGTATTTAAACAATAGGGTAGAATTTCACAAGCTTAGGCTATACGCAAGAGGCGAGCAGCCAATACAAAAATACAAAGATGAGTTGTCTATAAACGGTGACTTGTCATACTTAAACTTAGACTGGAAGCCAGTTCCAATTATATCTAAATTTGTTGATATAGTTGTAAATGGTATGTCTAATAGGGCTTACGAAATAAAGGCTTACTCTCAAGATCCGTATGGAATGAGCAAGAGGACAGCTTACATGGAAGGAATACTAGCTGATATGGACACTAAGGATCTAGCTCAATACGCTAGCGCTAAGTTTAAAGTCAATGTTTTTGATAATCCACCTGAGCAACTACCTTCGTCTATTGAAGAGCTTCAACTACACATGCAACTGTCTTACAAGCAGGCTGTAGAGATAGCACAAGAGCAGGCTCTTGACGTGTTGATGGAAGGTAATAGATATGAATTAATCAAAAAAAGATTTTTCTACGATTTAACGGTAATAGGAATAGGTGCTGTTAAAACTGGGTTTAACACTTCAGAAGGTGTAACAATAGAATATGTTGATCCATCAAACTTAGTTTACTCCTACACTGACGATCCTTACTTTGAAGACTTATACTACATAGGTGAAGTGAAAAATATACCCGTTAACGAGCTTGTTAGAGAGTTTCCAAACTTAACGCAAGGCGAGCTTGAAGAGATAGTTCAAGAGTACAACAGTTACACCGGTAATACTAAATACGGATATAACACAGGTAAGAAAACAGATAATAATAAGGTTCAGGTTTTGTACTTCAACTACAAGACTTTTATGAACAACACCTACAAGGTTAAAGAAACTGCAACTGGAGCGCAGAAAGCTATAAAGAAAGATGACTTATTTAATCCTCCTAAAGACAAGCAAGAGAATTTTACAAAACTTCAAAAGCAAGTTGAGGTTTTATATGAAGGTGCTTTAGTTCTAGGATCAAACAAGATGCTTAAGTGGGGCATGGCTAAGAATATGACTAGGCCAAAAAGTGACTACAACAAAGTTAAGATGAACTATCACATCGTGGCACCTAGGATGTACAACGGAAGTATAGACTCTTTAGTAAAACGTATAACAGGTTTTGCTGATATGATTCAACTTACACATTTAAAACTACAACAAGTAATGTCTAGACTAGTTCCTGATGGAGTTTATTTAGATGCTGATGGTTTGGCTGAGATAGATTTAGGTAATGGAACCAACTACAATCCACAAGAAGCTTTAAACATGTATTTCCAGACAGGTTCTGTTATTGGTAGATCTTTAAACGAAAACGGAGAGTTTAATCCTGGCAAAAACCCAATACAAGAAATACAGTCTGGTTCTGGTGGACAAAAAATGCAAAGCCTAATAGGTACATATAACTACTACCTACAGATGATAAGAGATGTAACCGGCTTAAATGAAGCTCGTGATGGTAGTATGCCAGCTGAGAGATCTTTAGTTGGTATTCAAAAAATGGCAGCTGCAAATAGTAATACAGCTACTAGACACATTTTGCAAGCAGGATTATTTTTAACTTCCGAGGTAGCTGGAGCTTTGACACTTAGAATATCTGATATACTAGAATACTCTCCGACTAAAGATGCCTTTACACAAGCAATAGGAGCGCACAATGTCGGAACACTAGAAGATATATCTGATATGTATCTTTATGACTTTGGTATATTTCTAGAGCTTTCTCCTGATGAAGAAGAAAAGCAGTTACTAGAAAACAACATACAGCAAGCGTTGCAGCAACAATTGATAGAGCTTTCAGACGCAATTGATCTTAGAGAAATTAAAAACATAAAGCTAGCTAATCAATTGCTGAAGATTAGAAGACAAAAGAAGTTAATGCAAGATCAAAAGATGCAGCAAGAAAACGCGGCTGCACAAGCTAAAGCTCAAGGTGAAGCACAGCAGGCTGCTGCTCAAGCTGAGGCTCAAAAGAATCAAGCTATTACGCAATCTCAAATAGCCCTTGAAGAAGCTAAGGAAAACTTCAAAAGAGAAACCATGATGCATGAGGCTAATGTTAAGAAGCAGCTAATGGATCACGAGTTTCAGATCAACATGCAGTTAAAGCAGATGGAAGTAACGGGGAAAAAGCAAGCTGAGACTGGAAAAGAAGATCGTAAAGACGAAAGAACAAAGATACAAGCCTCACAACAAAGTGAGCTTATAGACCAAAGAAAAACCGGTGGACCACCTAAAAAGTTCGAATCTGCCGGTAATGATATACTCGGAGGTGGATTCGGTATGGAAACATTTAACCCGAGGTAAACTAACTAATTTATATTTTATATTATGGAAGAAAATGAAAACGTAGAAGAAGTGCAAGGCACTGAATCAACAGAAGAACAAGTTGTAGAGCAAGAGTCGCCGGTATCTTATAAGGAAGATGGTACTATTGTTTTAGATATGAACAAGCTTAACGAAATAGAGCAAGAAGTACAGGTTGAAGAGCAACCAATTGAAGCTACTCAAGAAGTAGCGCAAGAGGTGGCACAGGAAGAAGAAGTGAATAACGTTGTAGAAGCTGCTAACGAAGCTTTAGACAATGCAGCACAAACTGGAGCTCAGCTACCAGAAAACATACAGAAGCTGGTAGATTTTGTTAATGACACCGGCGGAAGCGTAGAAGACTACGTAAAGTTAAATCGCGACTATAAAGAAATGGATAGTCAAACTGCTTTACAAGAGTACTACGAAAGAACTAAACCTCACTTAACAAAAGAGGAAGTGAGCTTCATAATGGAGGATCAGTTTTCTTTTGATGAAGAGATTGATGATGAAAAAGATATAAAAAGAAAAAAGTTGGCTTTAAAAGAGCAAGTTGCAGAAGCCAAGACCTACTTAGACGGGGAAAAGTCTAAATATTACGACAAGATTAAAGCTACGCCAACTGTCAATGATGATTATCAGAAGGCAATGGATTTCTTTAATCGATATAACGAAGAGGCTGAACAAAATCAGCGAGTAACTGAAGAGCGCTCTAAGTATTTTGAAGAAAAAACAGATAATGTTTTTAACAACGAATTCAAAGGTTTTGAATATGAAGTTGGTGATCAAAAATTTAGAGTAAACGTTCGTGATGCTGCTAAGACGAAAGAGGCACAATCAGATCTTAATAATTTTATCAACAATCATATAGATGATGACGGTAAGATTAAAGACGCTGCTGAGTACCACAAATCGATTTATACAGCAATGAACCCTGATGTTGTCGCTAGGCATTTCTACGAGCAAGGCAAGGCCGATGCTTTGAAGATGTCTGTAGCTGAAACTAAAAATATCGACATGTCACCTAGATCTTCTCATGGAGAAGTAGAGGCTGGAGGTATTAGAGTTAGAGCTCTTGATATAGATACAACACCTTCGTTTAAATTTAAAAAACGAAAATAATTTAACAATTTAAAAACAATTTATTATGGCAATTACTCCAGGAAGTAGTTTAAATGCAACGCCAGCTCCAAATAAGCAAACGTTGAATAACAACTACTTAGATTTTACGGCTACAGGTGCGGGAGTTAACACTTGGGCTCAACAATATTTACCAGACCTTATGGAAAAAGAGGCTGAAGTTTTCGGACCGAGAACTATCGCAGGCTTTTTATCTAAAATAGGTGCTGAAGAGGCAATGCAAGCTGATCAGGTTGTATGGTCTGAACAAGGACGTTTACACATTTCGTACACAGGACAAGTTACTCACGCAACTCAAGGTGTACCAACAAACGCTTCTGAAATTACAATTACTAAAGAGATTGACGGAGCAGGTGTTACTTCTTCAGGAACTGTAGTTGATCACGCTGTTAGAGTTCACGACACTATTGTTGTGGCTAACTCAAACGGTGTTTTTAAATGTATGGTAACAGAAGTCGCAGGTAACGTTATCTCTGTAGCTTGCTACACGCAAGATTCGCTAGCAACTTCTTCTACTGCAAACGACACGACTATATTGGTTTATGGTTCTGAGTATGCAAAAGGTAAGTCTTACACTAATGCAGCAGGTACAGCGGTATCTGACTCTCACAGTGCTAACGAGCCTAAAATGCAAACTTACAGCAACAAGCCAATCATCATCAAAGATTACTACGAAGTATCAGGTTCTGACACTGCTAGAATCGGTTGGGTTGAAGTTACAGGTGAAGAAGGACAATCAGGTTACTTATGGTACTTGAAGGCTGAAGCTGACACAAGAGCTCGTTTTAACGACTACTTAGAAATGGCTATGCTTGAAGGTGAAAAGTCTGCTTTAGATGGTTCTGATACTTTAATTGAAGGATCGTTTGGTATGTACGGCGCAACTGGAAACCAAGTTGGTACTGAAGGTTTGTTTGCTGCTATCGAAGCAAGAGGAAACGAAACTTCTGGTGTAACTGGTGTTAATGCTGCTACTGACTTAGCTGAATTTGATGCTATCTTAGCTGAATTTGACAAGCAAGGTGCTATTGAAGAAAACATGATGTTCGTAAACAGAGCTACTAGCTTAGCAATGGATGACATGTTAGCTTCTATGAATTCTTATGGTGCTGGTGGTACTTCTTACGGAGTATTCGAGAACGATGAGGATATGGCATTAAACTTAGGTTTTTCTGGATTCAGAAGAGGTTCTTATGACTTCTACAAGTCTGATATGAGATACTTAAATGACAAAGCTACTCGTGGTGGAATTAACGCTGCTGCTGGTTCAAATGCAATCAGAGGAGTTATTATTCCTGCTGGTACATCAACTGTTTACGATCAGCAATTAGGAAAGAACCTTAAGCGTCCTTTCTTACATGTTCGTTACAGAGCTTCTCAGACAGATAATCGTAGAATGAAGACTTGGACTACTGGTTCGGTTGGAGCTGCTACATCTTCTTTAGATGCAATGCAAATTCACTTCTTATCTGAAAGATGTTTAGTTACTCAAGGTGCTAACAACTTTATGTTAATGAAGTAGAAATACTTTTTGAACTACCCTGCCTTCGGGTGGGGTAGTTTTTTATTAATTTTTTATTATATTATATCATGGCTAAAAAGCAAACAACAAAGGTTGAAGTAGAACAACCACAAACAAAAGCTACAAATGAAATGGTTGAGGTGGTTATTGAAAAACCACAACCTAAAAAACCCGATTGGGAAATAAAAGATAGAATGTACTATCTTAAAAACAATAAAAAGCCTTTGTCAAAAATGGTTAAGTCAGCAGGCATTTTCTGGTTTGACGAAGAAAAAGGTTTTGAAAGAGAGTTGAAGTATTGTAAGAATCAACAAACTTCTTTTGTTGATGAAATGAAAGGTGATCAAAGGCTTTCTCACATTATATTTAGAGCAGGAAGTTTATTCGTGCCTAAAGAAGAAACGGTTTTACAAAAACTACTATCATTATACCATCCTCATAGAGAAAATATATTCTACGAGCACAAACCAATTAAAGTTGCTGAAAATCAACTAGACTGGTTAGAATTTGAAGTTGAGGCAATGGTAATAGCTAGAGGAATGGACGTTGATATGGCTGAGGCTATTATGAGAGTAGAGATAGGATCTGAAGTTACTAAGATGAGTTCTAAAGAGCTTAGAAGAGATTTGTTACTATTTGCTAAGAAAAACCCTAAGTTATTCCTAGAGTTGACTACAGATGACAATGTAATGCTAAGGAACTTTGGTATTAAAGCTGTAGAAGCTAGAATAATTAAATTATCAGGAGATCAACGTAATTTCATGTGGTCTTCAAACGATAGAAAAATTATGACAGTACCGTTTGACGAACACCCATACTCTGCTTTAGCCGCTTGGTTTAAAACAGATGAAGGAATGGAGATATACTCCAACATAGAAAAGCGCTTAAACGCGTAATCACTATATAGTAGGGCAGCCACTCTGCGGGGTGGTTGCTTAACTATAAAAAAAACATACAATGGCAGTAAACGTAGATTCAGTATATCAAAAAGTATTGGCCATTGCCAACAAAGAACAAAGAGGTTATATAACACCTTTAGAATTTAACCTGCTTGCAAATCAAGCTCAAGACGCTATATTTGAGCAGTATTTCTACGATATTAAGCAGTGGAACGATCAGAAAGCTGGAAACTCTACTGAGTATTCAGACATGCTAGACGTTTTAGCAGAGAAAATATCACCATTCGAACAATACAAAGTAGCTGTGTCTGCCGTAGCTAGTACTAACGAAATAACGCTACCTACAGATACTTACAGGCTAGGTACAGTGTTTTTTGCTGTTGGTGGTGCTTATGATGTTGAAGTTGAGAGAGTTGAAAAAAACGACTTCTTGTACATGGAAAGAACAGCGTTATTTAGCCCTTCAAAGACTAGGCCTGTTTATGTTAGAAAGTCAGATACAAAGCTAAAACTTTTTCCAGCTGCTAATACTCCAGCATACGCTACAGGCAACGTTTCTTGTAATTACATTAAAAAACCATCAGAGGTTTACTTTGGATATGTACTTATACCTCAGTCACAAGGTGGTAATGAATATCCACTATACGACGCTACTAACTCCACTGATTTTGAATTACACCAATCAGAAGAGAATACATTAGTATATAAAATATTAGAACTATCAGGAATAATATTAAACAAGCCAGGGCTTATACAGATAGCCGCTGGAGAAGATCAACAAATAACTCAAGAAGAAAAAGTATAATAAATGGGACTATTAGACAACACGACACAAGCAGCTTATTATGCTGACGGTAATAGTGCTAACTATGGCAACTATCAATTTACATCGCTTGAGCATATTATAAATCAATTTATGCTAGCCTATGTAGGTGAGCAGAAGATAATAGACAAAATAAAAAGAACAGATGTTGCTTTTCACGCTCAACGTGCGTTGCAAGAGTTAAGCTTCGATACTTTCAAATGTACTAAGTCTCACGAAATAGAAGTTCCGAACACGTTAACTTTAACGCTTCCTCAGGATTACGTTAACTACGTAAAACTAGTTGCTGTTGATGCTTCTGGTATACATCAAGTTTTATATCCAACACAGTACTCAAGCGATCCAACAGCTCCACTTCAAACAGGTGCAATAGGTAATGAAAACTTTATAGACGCTGGTGCTGATGGTAGTATTGACTTACAATCAGAGTCGAACACTTGGGATGCGTATAACAACGGCACCGTAGAAACACTAGCTACTGACGGACACGACACTAGCACTTATGACGAGCTTATTGGTGGTAGATACGGAATAGACCCTCAGTTTGCTCAAACAAACGGTTCTTTTTACATAAATGATTTAAAAGGTAGAATACACTTTAGCTCTAATCTTGGTGGAAAAACTGTGATACTTAAGTACATAAGTGACAGCCTAGGTACAGATGACGAAATGCAAGTGCATAAGTTTGCGGAAGAAGCTATGTATAAATATATAGCGCACGCTGTTTTAGCAACTAAAGCAAATGTTCCAGAATATCTAGTAGCTAGATTTAAAAAAGAGGCTTTTGCTTCAAAAAGACAAGCTAAGCTTAGGTTGTCTAATATAAAGCTAGAAGAAATCACACAGATACTTAGAGGTAAGTCTAAGCAAATTAAACACTAGTATATGCCAGAGTTAAAAAGAAATTTTATGCAAGGTCGAATGAACAAAGACCTTGATGAAAGAATAATACCGGACGGAGAGTATAGAGATGCTTTGAACGTAGAGGTTTCTACTTCAGAAGAATCTTCAGTTGGAGCGGTTAAAAATATACCAGGCAACGAATTAATTGGTTCTATTAGGCTTAGCGATAGATGGTGGAAAGGTAATTCTTCGGCTGAAGGCGATATTCAAGGGCCATGGAAATACAGCCAAGCGATAAACGGTAGTGATTTTTCTACGATAGCAGAAACAGTAGGAGCTGTAACCGATCCAGCCACTGACAAAATATATTCTTTTGTGTCTAGTGTAATAGAACCGTACTATGTTCAAGCGGCATCTGGAACATCGTTCACACCTACAGAATACACTAAAACTAGCGTTGGCTCTTCAACACAGTCAAAAGAAGTTGTGGTTAACAATGTTGATAACCTTGCTGTTGGCATA
>Ga0209337_1002122_pt1 | contig 14592 bp, 9 predicted proteins | sample LinPmetageLP53_FD_184044 | JGI IMG/M metagenome (GOLD analysis project Ga0209337, IMG submission 184044) | Marine viral communities from the Pacific Ocean - LP-53 (SPAdes) (version 2) | ecosystem: Environmental > Aquatic > Marine > Oceanic | place: Pacific Ocean | collected 2010-02-08
AAGACGTAAAAATTAATATTTCATCTGTAGGTTTTCCAAGTCAGTTTGTATCAGACTCAGAAAAAGCAACCAAGGAATTTGGTTTACAGATAGGACAAGCGATACAATACGAATGGTTTAGAAAAGACTCAAACGGATCTAGATACTATAGCCAATGGAGAGACTTTAACAGATTAAGACTTTATGCTAGAGGTGAGCAGTCTATTGGTAAATATAAAAATGAATTAGCCGTTGATGGTGATTTGTCATATCTAAATTTAGACTGGACACCAGTGCCTATTCTACCTAAATTTGTAGATGTTGTTGTTAATGGAATGCAAGATCGTCTTTTCAAAGTTAAAGCCTATGCTCAAGATGCATTGTCTCAAGCTAAGAGAAGTAAGTATCAAGATATGATAGAAGGTCAAATGGCGGCCAAAGATATATTGACAACCGTACAAGAAAACACAGGCTTCGACCCTTTCATAATGAATCCAGATGAATTGCCTGCGTCAGATGAGGAGCTTTCTCTGTACATGAACCTTAATTATAAACCTGCAATAGAGATAGCTGAAGAAGAAGCTATAGATACAATGTTTGCAGAAAACCACTATGAAGATATTCGTAAGCGCATAGACTATGACCAAATGGTTGTGGGCGTAGGTATGGCTAAACACGAGTTTCTTCCAGGGGCTGGAGTTAAAGTTTCATATGTAGATCCAGCAAACGTGGTATATAGTTACACTGAAGACCCATTCTTCAAGGATTGTTTTTACTGGGGTGAAATTAAAACAGTCTCATTGACTGAACTCAATAAGATTGATACAACTCTGACTACAGAGGACTTAGAAAAGATTTCACAATACAGTCAAAGCTGGTATGATTATTTTAATACTGCACAGTATTATGAGAACGATATATTTTATCGTGACACATGTACCCTTATGTATTTCAATTATAAGACCACCAAAAAAATGGTCTATAAGAAAAAGTTAAACGACAACGGTTCTTCACGAATGATAGAAAAGGATGATAGTTTTAATCCTCCAGAAGAAATGCTTGAAGAAGGAAAGTTTGAAAAAATAGAAAAAACTATTGATGTATGGTATGACGGTGTAATGGTTATGGGTACTAATATTATTCTCAAGTGGGAACTTGCTAAGAATATGGTCAGGCCTAAGTCATCTTCACAGCATGCTATGCCTAACTATGTGGCAGCAGCTCCTAGAATGTACAAGGGTGTTATTGAGTCTCTAGTCAGAAGGATGATACCATTTGCCGATCTGATACAAATGACACATCTTAAGTTACAACAAGTAATTGCTAGAGTTGTGCCAGACGGGGTGTATATTGATGCGGATGGATTAAATGAAGTAGACCTCGGAACTGGCGCAGCTTATAATCCAGAGGACGCATTACGTTTATACTTTCAAACAGGGAGTGTGATTGGGAGAAGTTATACTCAAGAAGGAGAATACAATCAAGGCAGGGTGCCGATACAGCAATTAACTAGCAACTCTGGGGCATCTAAAACTCAAATGCTTATCGCTAATTATAATCATTACTTAGACATGATTCGCTCTGTGACTGGTTTAAATGAAGCTAGAGATGGGTCTACCCCAAACTCTGATGCACTAGTAGGAGTACAAAAATTAGCAGCATTAAGTTCCAATACAGCTACCCGCCATATATTAGACGGAAGTCTTTACATATATCGTACGTTAGCTGAAGCGTTAACGTATAGGGTGGCTGACATATTAGAATACTCTGATTTTAAAGATGACTTCATTAATAAAATTGGTAAGTACAATGTTAGTATCCTTGGAGAAATAGCAGATTTATATATTTATGACTTTGGTGTGTTTATAGAACTATCACCAGATGAAGAGCAAAAAGCAATGCTTGAGCAGAACATACAAATGGCTTTGTCAAAAGGTGATATAAATTTAGAAGACGCTATAGATATACGAGAAATTAAAAACTTGAAGCTTGCTAATCAGCTTCTTAAGGTTAAGCGTAAAGCAAAACAAGAACAAGATGAGCAACGTGAGATGCAAAAACAAGCTATGATTGCGCAGCAGCAACTTAAATCTCAAGAGTTAGCAGCGCAAGTAGCTATGCAAACAATAGAATTAGAAACTCAAGGTAAGCTCAAGTATAAGCAAGGAGAAATGCAATTAGAGATTGAGCGCAATAAAGTAGAGGCGCAGCTTAAAAGCCAACTGATGGAGCAAGAGTTTAATTATAATCTACAGTTACGACAAATGGATGGTATGTCTTTATCTAAAAGAGAAACTTCTAGAGAAGATGCTAAGAGTCAAAGAATTAGTCAACAAAACACAGAGCAGTCTAAATTAATAAACCAACGTAAAAACAATCTTCCTCCTCAAAACTTTGAGTCTAATGAAGATAGTTTGGATGGTTTTGACTTGGCTGAGTTTGAGCCTAGATAGTGCCAAAAACGTATATATATTTTATATAACTTTGTAATACATAAAATCTAATCTAAATCAAATGGAAATTAAAGTACGAGAATTAACTGATGTTAAAGAAAAATCAACACAAGAAGTTGAGCAAGAGCTTTTAGATAAGCATGATGCCCAACAAGAATTAAAGTTTGACGACACTAATATAAAGGTGTCAAAAGAAAAGCCAGAGTCTACAGAAGCGGAGGTAAAGACGGAAGAGGCACAAGATACAGTAAGCGAAGAAAAGCCTGAGCCTACTGAAAAAGAAATTACTTCGCCTGAGTTATCAGAAGAAGACGTTCTTTCATTTATTGGAGAAAGATATGGTAAGCAGATTAATTCTATAGATGAATTAGTTGAAGCAAAAGCGGAGGCACCAGAAATGCCAGAGGATATTGCAGCTTACTTTAAGTATAAAAAAGAAACAGGAAGAAGCATTGAGGATTTTGTTAAGTTACAAAAAGATTACTCAGATGTAAATCCTGAAACTTTGGTAAGAGAGTATTTAACAATTACTGAAGAAGGTTTAGATCCTGAAGACATAGACTCATTAATGGATGACTATGTTTATGACGAGGAGCTAGATGATGAATCAGTAATCAAGAAGACTAAATTAGCAAAGAAAAAAGTTATTGCTAAAGCAAAAAGATTCTTTAAGGAACAGCAAGAACAATACAAGTTGCCCCTTGAGTCAAGGGAAAACTCGTTCGGCGATTCTGAAGAATACCAAGCTTATAAGCAATATGTGAATACGGCTCAAAGTCAGCAGGAAGAAGCTAATCGAAAGAGCGAATGGTTTGTTAAAAAAAGTAATGAATTATTCGATACAGAATTTAAAGGTTTTAAGTTCAATTTAGATCAAAACGATATATACTTTACACCTGGGAGTGCTTCTGAATTAAAGAAAGCTCAAGAGACGCCAATGAATTTTGTAAATAAGTTTATTGACGACAAAGGACTTTTAAATGATCCAGAGGGATACCACAGATCTTTAGCTATAGCAATGAATCCAGATAAGTTTGCTCAGTTTTTTTATGAGCAAGGTAAATCTAGTGCCACAGAAGATGTTATGCGTAAAACCAAAAATATAAATATGACGGAGCGCAATACACCAGAGTCGGTTGCTAAATCAGGATTCCAAGTTAAATCAGTCTCAACCCCTTCAAGTAATGGGCTGAGAATTAAAAGTATAAAAAGAACTTAATATTAATTTAAAATTTTATAATCATGGCAGGACAAGTAAAATCCACACCAACATTTGCGCTAACGCCGAGTTCGGAAAGAACTCCTACAGCACAAAACTACATAACTAACTTTGACTTTTTAAATCAGTATCTACCTGATACTTACGAAAAAGAATTTGAGCGTTATGGTAACAGAACTATCTCTTCATTTCTACGTATGGTAGGAGCAGAGATGCCTACTAACTCTGACCTTATCAAATGGGCAGAACAAGGTAGATTACATACTAAATATACTCAAGTGGGTGTTCCAGCTGGGGCACAAGTAGCTGCAGACCAAGTTGTATTTCAAGTAAATGATGTGCTAGACCCGACGGCTGCAGACCAAGTTATTCGTGTTGGACAAACAGTAGTTATTGTAAAAAATGACGGATCAGGATCAAACAAAGCAGTTATAAGCTTGGTTGATAATGCTGCTGGTGGAAGAGGTAGATTCACGGCTGACTTTTATGAAGCAGGAGGATTTACTGGAGGAACAGCAGCAGGAGCGTCTGACGTTACTGTATTTATCTACGGATCAGAATTTAGGAAAGGAACAGCCGGTATGGTTGGTTCACTAGAATCTAATGATTTTATTTTTGAAAACAAGCCAATTATTATTAAAGATACGTACAATGTATCTGGATCTGATATGGCTCAAATTGGATGGATTGAAATCACTACTGAAGATGGCGGAACAGGATACCTATGGTACCTAAAATCTGAGCACGAAACAAGACTACGTTTTGATGACTTCTTAGAAACAGCAATGATTGAAGCTGTACCTGCTGAGACTAACTCAGGGGCTGCTGCCATTCTTGGTAGCTCGGGTGCTGCTGCTAATCCAGGTGCTGGATCTGATGGTATATTCTACAGTGTACAACAAAGAGGTAATATCTGGGACGGTGGAAACCCAACAGTGTTAGCTGACTTTGACAATGTAATTAGTCGTCTAGATAAGCAAGGAGCAATTGAAGAAAACGTATTATTCGTTGATCGTCAGTTTGCTTTTGATATTGATGATATGTTAGCTGCACAAAACTCTTACGGAGCTGGCGGTACTTCATATGGTCTTTTTGACAATGACGAAGAGATGGCGTTAAACTTAGGTTTCTCAGGATTCCGTAGAGGTTATGACTTCTATAAGACTGACTGGAAATACTTAAATGACCCAACTATGAGAGGTGGACTTCCAACAGGAGCAGGATCAGGACGTGTAAACGGACTACTTGTACCAGCTGGATCAACTAGTGTTTATGACCAAATCCTTGGTAAAAACGCTAAGAGACCTTTCTTACATGTTAGATATAGAGCTTCTGAAACAGAAGACAGACGTTACAAGACTTGGATTACTGGTTCAGCTGGTGGTGCAATGACAAGTGATGTTGATAACATGCAAGTAAACTTCTTGTCAGAGAGAGCTGTTTGTACTTTAGGTGCTAACAACTTCTTTATCTTCCAAGAGTAATACACTACTTAAGGGGGTGTAAAAGCCCCCTTTTTTTTATATAAAATTTAAATCTAATCAAATGAAAACTAATACTAAATACGTAGATAAAATCTACAAACTCACGCGCAACACTGCGCCATTATCCTTAATACTAGCATCAAGACATACCCAAAGATTTCCTCTTTTGTGGTTTGATGACGAAACAGGAACTAACAAAGCTTTACGATATGCAAGAAATCAAAACTCCCCTTTTCAAGAGGACCAAGATAATAATGCTATTTTAGAACCAATTGTATTTGAAAATGGTTTCTTAACAGTAAAGAAAGAAAACCAAGTATTACAAAAATTTCTAGCATACCATCCTGGAAACGGTAGAGTATATGTAGAGGTGGACAAGGCTAAGGACGCTGCTGAAATAGTTAAAGAACTTAACGATGAGGTAGATGCTTTAATCGAAGCACGTCAACTAACAGTTGATCAAGTAGAAAATGTAGGTAGAGTTTTGTTTCAAGAGGATGTCACATCTATTACAACTGCTGAATTAAGAAGAGATATATTGGTCTTTGCTAAAAGCCAACCGAAAGACTTTTTGATGCTACTTAAAGACCCAGCGTTAAAATTAAATGCAAATATTCAATTGTTCTTTGATAAAAAACTTTTACAGTTTAGAAATCAAAACAAAGAAGTGTTCTTTAACACACCGTCTAACAAAAAGAAAATGTTAAATATTCCCTATGGAGAAGACGCTATATATATTATAGCCTCACACTTTCAAACTAAAGAGGGCATAGAGGTTCTTAAGCATTTGTCAGCACTAGTTAAGAACATGTAAATAGTGCGTTTGAATTTTTTGTACCTTTGAGTATTATTAACATCTAAAATTTATAACTGATGGCAAAATTATTAACAGTAAAAACAGCTTCAAACGGAAATTTAATGATTCCCGCAGAGAAGATTATTTTTTGTAATACTACCGGATCTCCCTTTACCAGTACTTCAATTTATTACAGTGGAGTAGAGGCAACTTTTGATGTAATCACTATAACTCATGCAGCAGATACTTCCAGTGGTAACAACATGGTAAATTATTTACAATCAAAATTTGTAGAAGTAGCGCAAAGCAAGTGGTCTGAAGGAGTACTCGATATAACTGACGATGCGCCTACAGTAATCTCTAACGTAACAATAGCTTAATTATGATAAAATATTTCAACCTTCCAGTAACCGGATTGAAACCGGTTTTAGTAAACGCAAGCGAGGCTTTGTTTATTAATCAAACATCAACTACAGAAACTTTTATAAATTATAACGGATTTTCTGTAAGTGAAGATAGTATAAAGGTGACTCACGCTGCGGATTCAACCGAAGTGGCGATGCAGAATTTTTTAATAGAAGAATTGCAAAATTTGCTCTCATCCTCTTATACTAATGTCGCTCCTCTTTTGGCTCCCCCAATGGCTGTGAGCATTATTGAACTAGATTAATATTAGCAAATAACTTAATTATCTAAAGAGGGGTCAACGAAAATTGACCTCTTTTTTTTTTACTTATCTTTGTGTAAAAGAATAACAATGATAAATTCTGTACGTAATACAGTTTTAGCGATTATTAATAAGAATAATTACGGGTATATTTCTCCTAGTGATTTTAATTTGTTTGCTAAACAAGCACAATTAGATTTGTTTGACGAATACTTTGTTAACTATAACCAACAAATAAACGAGGAAAACGCTAGGGTATCAGGCACAGGATATGCTGATATTAAAAAAGGCTACGAAGAAGTAATAGATTCTTTTTCAGTTACTGCTACACTAGCCCAAAATGCAGCAAATGTTTTTACGCTTCCTGCTGATTACTATATTATTAATAAAGTATTATGTTTTTCTGGTGGACAATTAAAAGGAGAAGCAGAACGAGTGTCACAAAGTAAGATAACTTTATTAAATAGTTCTTTATTAACCTCACCATCAGTTACTTATCCTGCGTATACGCTAGAAGGTAATTTAATAACTGTTCTACCAGTTTCTTTTAACGGGGCAACAGATATAACTTCACAGTACATACGATACCCTTTAGATCCAAAATGGACCTTTACAACAATAGCGGGAGGGTCTCCTATATTTGACCAAAGCCAAGCTGACTTTCAAGACTTTGAGTTACCGATAGATGATGCAAATGATTTAGTCGCTAAAATATTACAGTACGCAGGTATCTCTATCAGAGAGGGTGACATATTTAAGTTTGGACAAGTTGAAGAACAAATGCAAAATCAACAACAATAATTATGGCATATATAGATCAAAAAAAATATTATACTAATGATGGCGCTAATCCAACAGATTTAAATTGGGGATCATATCAGTATGTTAGTTTAGCAGATATTGTCACTAATTTTTTGTTAATGTATAGCGGAAACCATTCGTTAGTTAATAATGAGGACAGATTTAAAATATTATTTCACGCCAAACGTGGTATTCAAGAGTTAAACTATGATGCTTTTAAAGAAATAAAATCACTGCAGCTTACTGTTTATTCTGATTTAAGATTTGTTTTGCCTTCTGATTATGTCAATTGGGTAAGAATATCTTTATTTAAAAATAACACCATTCGTCCTTTGCTAGAAAACATACAAGTTCAATCTGCTTTATCATACGTGCAAACTGCAACTGCATCTTTTACTTATGACGCTGATGATAATGTAAACACACAAACCTCTACACTAGATTCCTCTAGACAAGATGGTTCTTTAAATAGCATTTACTTAAACCAAGCCAACCTAGATCAAGACAATAACCCACCGTTTAACGAAGATTATTACGATACCTACATAGGAGCTCGCTACGGCCTTAACACCGAGACGGCTAACATGAACCCCACATTTACTATAGACAAGAAAGCAGGGGTGATTAATTTCGACTCAACCATGGCTAATGAGCAGTGTATACTTGAATACATATCAGATGGTATGGAAGGTGGTGATGACACATTAATTACTCTGAATAAATTATTTGAGGATTACATATATGCGTATATAAAATATGCGGTATTGAATAATAAATTTGGCGTACAGGAATATATAATAAATAGGGCACGAAAAGATAAGACAGCATTATTAAGAAATGCAAAAATACGGTTAAGTAATATTCACCCAGGGCGTTTGTTAATGAACATGAGAGGTGAAAACAAGTGGCTAAAATAAAATGGCAAACACACAAAGAAATTTTGTATTAGGGCGAATGAATAAAAGCCTTGACGAAAGGTTGCTACCTAACGGAGAATATGTCGATGCTGTTAACTTAAGATTAGGATCAACTGAAGAGTCAGAAGTTGGATCAGTAGAAAATGCAAAAGGAAATACACAGCTATCCCAATTATATTTTATAGACCCCGTTACTCTAACCAATACGCCACTTAGCAGCGAGGCAAGAACAATAGGCGTGTATGAGGATGGAGCAAACGAAACATTGTATTGGTTTGTGCATGACCCGAAATGTCCTATCGGTGATACTGGTAAGCTAGACATGATTGTATCTCTAAATATCTTGACGGGTTTTTTAAAGTATCACATAACTAGTATTGATGATGGATCGGGAATAAATACAACCTTAAATTTTAACCCACAGTTTTTAATTACAGCCACGAATAAAGTTAGTGACCTACTTTTTTTTACAGATTTTCTTAATCCACCTAGGTTTATCAATATTAAAAATTCATACGGAGAGCCTATTGTTTCTACTGTAACTACTGGTACCACAACTGCATTTGTATTTACAGCTGGGTCAGTTACTCAAGCAGGCATAATATCTACAGGTTTTCATCAAGGAACTGTATTGGGTTGCCCTACACCCACCAATGCTATAGGAGCAGGAGCAGCGCCAACCACAACTCAAATAGCTTTGCCTGGGACGGGTTGCTATTCGTCAACCGTTGTTGTTTTTGGAGTACCAGGGCCACTAGTAAATGTTCCACTTACAAGCAAAGGTTTTGGAATACAAGGTGCCAATACTGCCTCTGGTTTTGCACTAACACATTTTGTAACTAATAGCAACGGTACGGCAACCTTTGGTCTTATAATGTCAAGCGGCGGGGGCAATCCAGGGACAGGAATTATGAGAGGTGAAATTACAGGCAGCGACGGTTCGACAGGTAAATTTGTTGGGCAATATGCGCCAACAGCACAATTTGTAGATGAAAGCAATGCTACACAAAATCCCGAATCATTAGGAGGATTATCTCTAACAGGTATAACATTAGTGGACGGCGTTACATATACCTTAAAAATATAATATGGCTTATATAGACCAATTTAGTGCTGAGAGTATATTAGTTATAAAAAAACCACCAATAACTGCGCCCACAATTGTAACCTCAACTGTCGCTGACGGCACAGTATTTTTAGAAGACAGGTTTATTTGTTTTGCTTATCGTTATGAATATCAAAATGGAGAGTTCTCAGCAACTTCACAGTTTAGCCCACCAGCATTTGAAGCAGGTGCTTACAGGTTTAGTGAATCAAGTTTCTTAAACGAAGGAATGTTAAACACTGCAAATGTGGTTCAAATTACATTTGATACTGGCGGTCCTTTAGTTGTTGCAATTCAGTTGTTGTTTAAAGACATGACTGATCCTACTATTAAAATTATAGAGACCATCAACAAAGCAGAGCAAGGACTAGGGGACAATAATTCCTTTACCTTTACTTTTGAAGATCAAAAAATATTTACTGTTTTGCCTGAGTATGAGGTGCTTAGATTGTATGACAATGTTCCTTTAAAAGCACAAGCGCAAACTTTGATGGGCAACCGCTTAGTATATGGTAATTATTTTGAGGGTTATAATTTAAAAGACAGACAGAATAATGCAGTAAACTTTACCTATAATTTAAATCTTTCATCTAATGAAATAAACCAAACGGGTCTAATAGAAACTATAGGAGATGGTTATTATACATACGGACAAACAGCCACTATAACCAATTCTATATTTTATATTGACTTAAGCACTTTACCATTAACAAAAGGATCAGTCATATCTTGGCTGGTAAATTTTACTCATTTATCTTTTTACACCTCTAGTGGAACTGCACCAACTTCTCTTACTCCGGTTACAGAAATAGGGTTTTCTTATACTTTACTTGAAGACTATGCGACAGCTTTTGACTTAGCTGCAGACCCTCATTTTATTAACAGCATTGGCACATCGACTAATATACAGACAGTGCCTAATTCTTGCAATGGCTTTACATTTACAGACGCCTTTAATTGCTCGATACCTGCGCAATTAGGAGCATTTGTAAAAACCGAAAGCGGAATTACTGGAGCTACACAAGGTTTTACCATTTATTCTACACCAAATTCAACTAGTATTGGATTACAATTAGTTGCTATGAAGTGGGTAGATGGAGCTAATACGTCTTTTGAATACTTCCAAATCTTAAGTGCTGAATCTTTTTTAAGAACCACTAATAATAATTACAGTCTCCACAGCAATAGAGATTATGAAATTGGAATTATTTATATGGATGATTTTAATAGGTCATCAACAGCATTAGTAGGTCCCTTTAATACCACTCATGTTTCTTGTAAAAATTCTGTTTTTACCAATAGCATTACAGTAAATATACCTGGTGGACAATCAGGAGGAGCTCCTGCGCAACACGCTCCATATTGGGCAACAAGATATAAGTTTTGTATTAAGTCAAGTAAGTCTACATATGACACGATTTACGTATCTAATTTTGTAAAAGAAGATAATACTGCGCCCATATACTTTTTGCTTGAAGGTGAGAATGCCAATAAGGTAGAAGAGGGCGATAGATTAATAGTCAAAAAAGATACATCAGGCGCATTATCACAGTGCGCAACAGCGGTGGTATTAGAAAAAACAGCGCAGTTAAAAGGATTTATATCTTATCAAAATCCATTAGATACAACGCAAACTATTGAAGCGCCTCCAGGCACTTATATGAAGATGATACCTACAAACTTTGTAGTATCTACTTTTACAAATCCATATATTACTTATGGAAATATCGGTGATGGAGATGTAAAAAACAATTTCTATCCAAAAGTATTTTATCCTGTTACTATTCCTAATCCAGCGGGGACCGGAGCAACTGCAAACATGGATTATAGTATTCCAGAAAATAGTTCAGTAAAAATATCAATTAAATCAGTTAGACCTGGGGGTAGTTCTACGAGTAACAACTGTCCTAGGGAAGTATGGATATATGAACAAGATATTACAGCAAGCGCAACCTTTGCAAACTTTAAAGCCTTTTTTGACGGCGAGGCTTTAGGTGTTCTCACAACTGGGGTGATGCAGAGAAACTCTGTTTTTAGATTAGGCGATGCACAAGAAGGACTAGATTTTGACACTGGAACAAATATTCAATATGATAACACCACATTGCAGCTTACTAGGAATCCTGTTAACACTGATTTACCTCAGTTAGAAGAGTTCTTTTACCTTAGGTTTATTGAAAACACAGCAACAGGCGAAACTTTTTTAGGAATAACAGGAGGACGAGAATGTCCCTCAAGAGGTGATTCAAGGCTTGATGTTGAAATTGAAGTAACTAGAGCATCATCATCTGTGGTGTTTGAAACACAACCTTTAGATGCACTACCAGATGTGTGGTTTGAAAATGATAAATCTTTTGGAATTAATTCTTTAGGGGAGCATTTAGGTAGTGTTCAAAATCAAATTATAGATATTGATAACTCAGGGCTTATAGTTGCGCAAGATGCTATTGTAGACACAGGGTTCTCAAACTGTATAGCCTTTGGAGATGGTATAGAAAGCTATAAAATCAGAGACTCTATTACAGGCAAGGGATTAACTTTTGGCAATAGAACAACTACAACATCTTCTCAGATATACAAAGAGGCACACCGATTTTCAGATTTAACATACAGTGGTGTATTCAACGATGAAAGCAACATAAATAAACTAAATGAATTTAATCTAGGCTTGGCTAACTTTAGTCCATTAGAAGATTCCTTTGGGCCAATAAGAAGGCTGTATTCTAGACGTACAGATATTCTTACTTTACAAGAAGACAGAATATCGTATGTGCCTGTCGGTAAGGATCTTTTAACAGATGCAGGCGGAGGGGGAGCCCTTACTAGCGTACCTCAAGTTTTAGGTGTGCAGATAGCAAGAGATGAGGAGTATGGTATAAGTAATAATCCAGAGAGTTTTGCCGTATGGGGATATGATAAATATTTCGTAGACTCAAAACGCGGAGCTGTACTTAGATTAAGAGGCGGATCAAGTGGTCAAGAAGAGCTATCTGTAATATCAGAAAGAGGAATGAGGGGATGGTTTAGAGACTTCTTTATTAACTCTTTAGGCACTCAAAAGCTAGGGGGTTATGACCCTTATACAAACGAATTTGTATTAGCAGGCAATCTTCAAAACACATTTGACTTTAGATTATGTTTAGCCTGTGGCATAGCAGAAAATTTAGTTCTAGAACCAGGTAAAAGAAATATATATTGTGTTGACGTAGGGCAAGACGTTGGTCAAGTTACTGTTAGTTATATTATACCTGATGCATCAGATGACAATATCATAACTGAACCAGGGACTCCAGCAGGTGGTCTACAGATAATGGAAACAGAAGCTGGAATCTCTCCAATCGTAACTCAAGATACTAACACGGGAGTTGGTTATACCTTTAACGCATATTATAATGGTGTTAAATACACAAGTGGTTTAGTATTTGTTAGCGGAAGTTTTACGGTTGCTAAAAATAGTATTAGCGAATCAGAGGTTACAATTGAGGCTACTACAAACGCTAGTGTTGCTGATAGTGCAGAGGTTACTGTAAGCTGTCCAGATCAAAACTTAATAACAGTTTATAACATAGCCCTAACAAATAACGGTGACGCTCTTAAAACAATCCATAATGAATATAGATGGACTGATAATGTTTCTAGCTCACCACTAGAATCCAATTTAGTAACTTTTGCTAGCGGTACTAATCCAGTGGTTTCACAGTATTACACTTTGCAAGGTGCATTAGGATCTAATACAGTGCCTGATGAAGGTGCCTTAGTTTCAATTATAAGCAATAAGTTTAGTTCAGACACTTTTGACTTTGATGTTATCAGTAATAAATTAAGGTTTTTAAGAAGCTCTACTGTGTATAGCAATACGACGGCAGACATAAATGCATTAGTTTCAGCATCTAGCGAAGCCACTCCTATTGTAACTACAGCTGGTTCAAATTATGCTAACTTTACAATGCCAACTATGACCGCGGCAGATAATAATTTATACTTAATTTGGGACTATAGAACAATAACAGCTATAACTCTTTGTCAAAACACTACAGACTTTGGAGCGTTAGCAGAGTTTAACTCTTGCTGTTCATGTGCACCTCCTGCACCAACTACCCCATGTAATGAAAATGTTGGATATACAGGAGGAGTTAATTATCCGGATAGACGTAATATTGATTTAGGCAGTAGCACTGGAACTGTTACCGTTAAGTTTAATGCTGAAAATGTTCCAGACAGAATGATTGTTAAATTTGATGGAGTTACTGTTGTAGACAGTCAATATCAAGGAGACACTGGGATGATTTCCAACTTACATGCTGAATTATCAGGCACAGACCCAAATACGGGAAGCCCCTATGTAGAGCCAATCTCAGGTAATGCTTACGAGCCCAATGGTACAGCGCCACTTCCGACAGTAGCCAATGGAGGTTTTAAAGACAAATCTAGAGTAAAGATTCTTGAGTATACTTTTGCTAAAAATACAGCTACTACATCTTGTCAAATAGAGGTTTATGGGCCGTTAGAAGACACGGGTTACATAGTAGAAGTAACATGCCCAACATAAAATATTAAAAAATGTCACAATTAGCTTTATTTATCGACGCACCCACATTATCAGAAGCAACTGCTGTTTATACTGATAGTGCATTAACTGTTCTAGCTGTAGACGGATACTATTCTGATCAAGTCATTACTCGTCAACAATTAAGTGGTGCATTAGGCGCTTCCATAACTTGTCCAGATTGTTCTGGAAGTACCCCTGCGGCGCCTACTGTTTATAACGTAATACAAAATGTAACTAATAATATAGTCGGAGGTACATTGAATGTTGACTATACTTTATCTGGCACAGGATATGATGGGAATAACCCTGCGGGTCCAGTCACGCAAACGGGACAAGTAAATGAACAATATAAATTTAAAATATCACCATCTTTAGTTCAAGGCAAACAGTTTAGTTCAGCCTCTCCTTTTTCAGCCACAAATCCGGAAGGATCAATACCTAATGGCGGAACTACAGTAACAAATACATTAGCAGGAACGATAGAAATAATTCCATCGGACGCAGGTACTCTAAATTATGTGTTAACGGCTTGTCAAGGTAACAATGGAGAATCACCATCCTCTGGTCTTATAAGTAGAACATTGGCAAACAAGCCGATTCCCAATCAACAATTTGCGGCTAT
>Ga0209337_1002123_pt1 | contig 14589 bp, 14 predicted proteins | sample LinPmetageLP53_FD_184044 | JGI IMG/M metagenome (GOLD analysis project Ga0209337, IMG submission 184044) | Marine viral communities from the Pacific Ocean - LP-53 (SPAdes) (version 2) | ecosystem: Environmental > Aquatic > Marine > Oceanic | place: Pacific Ocean | collected 2010-02-08
ATCCAATGCGAAACGGCACTACTTGGGAAGAGTTCTTAGAACTACCCAAGGATGATAACAAGCGTTTCAGAGACATGGAAGTGCGCCAAATACGTGCGCTTGTAACCATGAAAGGCAAGACTGCGGATGGTGCTGAAGTAGAATATGTCGATCAGCCCTGCATTATGTTTTTAAAAGGCAGCAAGAAATCTGGTTTTTGGAACCAGTTTCACTCCAAGCTACCCAAAAATACAGCCATCTTTGACTTTAATGTTGAGCTTACCACAAAGTTCAATAAAAACGGGTCAGTAAAGTGGTACACTTACGAGTATGCTTTCGACAAAAAGAAGCCAATAGAGTTCGATGATAAGATTGCGGATTCTTTAGACTACATTGCTGAAATTGTTGATAAAGAAAACGACAGTATAACGAAGCAATACTTTGAAGCTTTAAAGCCCAGCGCAGAAGAGCAAACGGTTGTAGCGGCTAAAGTAAATCACAGTCTAGAAGCAGACTTTGAGACTACTGCAGCCTGATGTCTATCATCAAAGATCTGAGTAATGAGAGATACCATGCGCAGCATGGTATTTCTTCCTCTGCCGTCAAAACGGTATGTAAGAAATCTATAGCACATTGGAAAGGTGAAAAACGTACATCTACTCCTGCCATGATGATGGGAACCGCTGTTCACTCTCTTCTTTTAGAAGAAGATCGTGACCTAGTTATAAAAGGGCCAAAGACAAAGCAGTCAAAGGCATTTGCAGAACAAAAAGAAGCTCTGAAAGACGAACAGGTTCTACTAACTGAAGTAGAATACAATACCGCTCATTGTATTGCTAAAGGCGCATTAGCAAATCCTGCATGTAAGGCAGCATTGCGACATAAGGATAGGGTCAATGAAAGCTCTATCTTTGAAACCTGCCCTCGCTCTGGATTGATCCTGAAAACAAGACCCGATCTGTTGATTGAGTCTGAAGGAACAGTATTTGACGTGAAAACAACAATCGATGCAAGCCCAACGGGCTTTGCGAGAGAAGTTGTGAAATATGCGTATCACGTCCAGGCGTTTTTCTACATTTATGTCTGCCAGCTTGCAGGTCTTGATGTGAAAAGATTTAGTTTTTTGGCGGTGGAGAAATCAGCGCCATATGTGGCGCACCGGTTTGATATGTCGCCTGAATATTTATCCCATGCAGAAGAGACTGTGTATCGCACATTAGACCAAATTGCAGCCGCAGAAGAGAATGAAGATTTCAGCACTGGTTGGGGCGAAAATACCGTCCTAGTACTACCAAAATGGCTTTAACGCCACAGTCAGCAAAAGCGAAAGGAAGACGGCTCCAGCAATGGTGCCGTGACCGCCTATACATCAATTTTAAATCCCTAAAAGCGGGTGATGTTTTAAGCACATCGATGGGAGCAAATGGTGAGGATATTCTTTTATCCCCAGCGGCACGAAAGCTCTTTCCTTATTCGGTGGAATGCAAGGCAAACGCTAAAAACGCCATCTACAAAGTGATGGAACAAGCAACGGCGAACTGTCCTAAAAATGCAACGCCTTTAGCTATTGTTAAAGCAGATCGACGGCCTCCACTGGCCGTTGTTGATGCGGAACATTTTTTCAAACTAGTAAAGAAGAAATCAAATGCAACTAGATGATTATCCCCACACAATTTCTGTATCATTAGGCATAGATGATGCGGGCGAGCATCAGATATTTATGCATCAAGAATTTGAAGAAGGTACTAATCCAGAATTGGTGATGAAATATTCAGATGTTATGGATGGGCTGGCCATAAACATTCGCCACAATCTGGTTCTTCTTAGCCTAACAGGCGCAATGGCACGGCTTCTGGAAGAAGCCGGTGACGAAGATGAAATTTCCTTTGAGCCAGATGATGAACTCTTAGAAGCAATTTCTGCCAGCAAAATTATCCCTTTCAATAAGAAAAACTAGAGATAAAATGACTGATTACACATTAACTTATGACCAAAACCAGGATGATCCAAACCCGAATTTGGATATTGCATCTGACCGCATTAAGACGGCCTCTGACGGCCTCTCTACGGCTTACTACAAGCTCCCTGACCACGCTAAAGAACTCAGACATCTGATTAGCCACAAGGCTATGTCCAAGAGCCGTGGCGACATCTTTAAGGCTTGCTACAGGCTTGGTGAAAAGAAGGGAACTGACACTCTCTACGACCTTAATAAAATGAAATTCTTTATCCAAGATTTGATTGAGATGCACCATCGTGGTGAACACTTATGACTTTTGTGGACATCGACAATGAGGCGTTGCGTGAGCCAAACACGTATTTAGCGTCTACGCCTTTGGCTATGGTCAGACAGTTCATGCGGATCATGGGCCAACCGCTGAACGTCCAGTATTTCCACGACAGCAGATTAGCGCTGTTTAGATTGCTGCTAATTCGTGAAGAAATAGAGGAGCTTTCAACTGCTACTGAAGCGGAAGAAGTCCTCAAAGAATTAGCAGACGTTGTTTATACAGCCTATGGAAAAGCCGCAGCGCATGGCTGGGATCTAGATGAAGCGTTTCGCAGAGTTCACGCCAGCAATATGAGCAAGCTAGATGACGATGGAAATCCCATCTATCGGGATGATGGAAAAGTCTGCAAGGGGCCAAATTATTCGCCACCAGATTTATCTGATCTAGTAAAATGATAACCTACTTCACTGTTCTTTTAATGTCTTACCAACTGTCTGGGGAAGCTCTCCAGACAAAGATGATTTTTGCCAGCCAGCGCCAATGCCAGCAAGCTATGGAAGGTATTTATCCTTCAATGCTTTCATCATTCCAAGACGTAGTCGTTCAGTGCCGCAAATCAGAATTAATGTCTTCCACCCCAAGGCCGAAAACCAGACCCGAAAAATGAACTGTTTTTGTGAAACAGAGCTTATTCACGGTGGAGATCACGATTGTGAAGAAGAAGACGAAGATTTTTTAATCGTCAGTAATTTGTCCTGCCCCAATTGCGGGACACTTGTTTTTGTTTATACCCCCAAGGAGAACGACAGTGAAAAATGAATACGGGCCAAGCCTTAACATAAGCGAAGAAATTCACGCTATGAAATACAGATCTGAAGGTGAAAACTTCAGAGAGGCTATGACAAGAGTTGCACAAGCGCTGAAGGATGATGAAGTCCACTTCGATAACTTTAGAACGATTCTATATAACCAACGCTTCCTACCGGCTGGACGTGTCCAGAGCGCTATGGGCGCTCCAAGACAAGTCACGCCCTATAATTGTTTCGTTTCAACGACGATTGAAGATAGCATGGAAGGCATTATGGAAGCAGCCAAACAGGCTGCTAAAACCATGCAGCTTGGCGGTGGAATTGGCTTTGATTTTTCCACACTACGGCCACATGGCGCTCTTATTAAGTCGCTAGAGAGCCGCTCAAGCGGCCCTATCAGCTTCATGGGCATCTTTGACGCTATATGCAAAACAATCGCCAGTGCAGGTCACCGTCGAGGCGCAATGATGTCATGCATCCGCTGCGACCATCCCGATATCGAGAAATTCATTCGTGCTAAAAACAATTCTACTGACTTAACACAGTTTAATATGTCGGTTCTGGTAACAGACGCATTTATGGACGCTGTTAAAGCTGATACTGACTTTGATCTAACATTTGAGGGTACAGTTTATCGTACAGTTAAAGCATCTGCCTTATGGGATGATATTTTAAGGTCAACTTGGGATTGGGCTGAACCAGGCATTCTTTTCATTGATCGAATTAATCGTAAAAACAATCTGCATTATTGTGAGACAATAGCTGCTACAAATCCTTGTGGTGAACAGCCATTGCCGCCTTATGGCGCATGTCTGCTAGGATCGTTTAACCTTGCGCAATATGTGACAGAAGTGAACGGAAAATACGTGTTCAATATGCACATGCTCCGTAATGACATTCCATACGTTGTGAGAGCCATGGACAACGTCTGTGATAGAGCTACTTTCCCGCTTCCTGAACAGGCGCAAGAGGCTAAAAACAAGCGCCGAATGGGTCTAGGTGTAACCGGAGTGGCTAACGCTTTAGAAGCGCTGGGATTACAATATGGTTCAGATGAATTTATTGTTAAATTAAAAGAAATAATGGGTGTTATCAGAGATGGGTGTTACAACACCTCTATTGATCTTGCGATTGAAAAAGGCTCTTTCCCACTCTTTAATACTCGCTATCTGGATTCCGAATTTGCACGTACACTGCCTAATGATATTAGAGAGCGTATATACAACTGTGGTATCCGAAACTCGCATCTTCTCAGTGTAGCTCCAACAGGCACAATCAGCCTGTCTGCTGATAATGTTAGTTCTGGCATTGAGCCAGTATTCTCGCATTTCTATGACCGCACCATCCAAACCTTTGACGGGCCTAAAGTAGAGCGAGTGGAAGACTATGGCTATCGTGTCTTTGGCATAAAAGGCAAGACTGCAGATGAACTTTCAGTCTTTGATCACGTCAAAGTATTGAATGCTGCATCAGCATTTGTAGACAGTGCCTGTTCCAAAACTTGCAACACCGGAGATGACGTTACCTGGGCTGAGTTCAAACGGGTCTATATGGAAGCATATGAAGGTGGTTCGTCTGGCTGTACTACTTTTAGAGCGTCAGGAAAGAGGTACGGAATTTTAAATGCAGCGGCGTCAGAAGATATCGCTGAAGAGGAAATTGTGGATGAAAACCACGATTTCATAGAAGAGGGTGGAGCTTGTTATTTCGATACGACTACCGGCCTAAGAAAGTGTGAATAAAGACTGAATGTATAAAGTTTTCCAGCAAGACGTTTTCGACATGTATGACAATCCAGCTAGATTAAAAGCTAAAGAGTTCTGGGAGCGCCTGGGCTATTCTGCCCAGGACAACCCAGACGATTTCGGAGAAGACCTTTTAGTTACCGGCAAAGGTAAGAAGTTCTTTTGTGAGGTAGAGGTTAAACGAGGCTGGCATGGAGCTACGTTTAACTTCGATACACTTCACATTCCTGCCAGAAAAGCTAAGTTCTTAACCAAGGCAATAAAGTTTATGGTATTCAATAATAGCCTCACTCATGCTGCTTTGGTTGGCCACAGAGAAGTGGCCAATGCACCAGTGGTTGTGGTTGAAAATCAGTTTATAAAACAAGGTGAGCGCTTCTTTGATATACCGGTTAAAGACGTACTTTTTGTGACTACTTTGCAATAAAAAACCCCGCAAGGCGTTGACCTGCGAGGTTATAAAAGCTATAACAATTTTGAAGGGGCGGCAACGTTTCCTTTAAGGTTTAGCAACCAAAACCCTTCAGACCTTAATTGGTTTGGGGGGTTTATTTATTGCTGATAACCAAATAGCTGTAACATATCCCTATCAATAGGGTTTTCTTCTTCTGGGCCAAAGGCATCTTCTTCTTGCACTCTAAATTCATAACGAAGCCCCAGAACAGAAGTACCTCCTGTTGTAGCAGCAATTTGTTTTGCAATGTCTTTTGCCGTGTTGGTTTTCCCTACAACTAACTGGCGAAGCATTTCTTCAAACTTTTCAGGGTTAGACACAACTGTCGCTAGTACGTGCGCAGCTACTTCTTTCTGTAGCTTTTCCGCTTCTGCTACGGGAACGGAAGAAATTCTACGAAGCAGTGCTGCTGTTGGGTTCATGTAACCGGCAGATAGTAATATGGCGGTAGAAACTGCATCTCTGATATTGGAATCCCTAGCAGCGTTTAAGATAGTATCAGAACCCGCTTGTGATGTTTTCAATCTACTTGGTAGAGAAGTCTGATACATAGTGTTTACCAGATTGATAACTAAATCTGACATTTCACTATCTTTGCCATAAACTGCATTCATAGACTTAAACAGGTTGCTTGCTTCGTCAGAAGTTAGTTTTTTAGCTTTACCCATTGCCATATTATTACGCACTTCTGTGCCTGACTTCATGGCAGTAGGAGATGCACCTATTAACTTTGTTCCAATGCTATCCAATGCAACCGCTTTTAAAGCTCTGGTAGCCATTGTACGTTGTGCTTCATCAGGAAGTAACGCAATTTTATCCATTAATTCTTTAATTCTGTTTTCAGAATTATTTGATTCCATTATGGTAGATAATACGTTTTTGGCGCTGGAAGTAGGAGTGCTTCTAGACGGGCCAGATACCCCAACAGGAACTGAGCCTCTTGGTGTATCTATCAGCAATCCTACAACACCCTCTTGCGCACGAAGAATGTCAGCATTAATTTGCTTCAGTGTTTCGTCATTAGCGAGTTTAGTGTTGCCTAAATCGCCATACGCTTTTCGTATGTCTTCATATGCTTTGGTTACATCATCAAGAAGTGTGGTATCCCCTAAAGCCTGTAACTGTTCCCGTACTGGCCGAAATGCTTCAAACAAGATGTTTTCGGGTGTATCAGTACTTTTTGCAGCGCCAGAAGCTACTGAGTCCCTTAAAGCGTTAGCCGCTTGCGCACGAAATAAATCTCTGAAAGGGCCATTTAATTCTGTTTCAGTTCGTAAACCTTTAAGCATGTTGGTTAGCTGGTTCATCAGTGTACCGGTTTGATCACCAACTACTTCATCAACAAACTGATTTGAGCCTAATACCATGTTAGGTTCATTGCGCATATCGTCGCCAGGTATCTTACCTTGTGGCGTATCAAATTTACGAACCGCTTGCATTTTATCAGTAAGCCGCTTGAGCGGCTCTGAATTGGTAAAATCAGCCATTGCTTGTTTGTATTGATTATCGGCTGCTTGGAAAGCACCGGCAACGCCTTCGTCAGCATTAGCAATCACATATGCCATCTGACCGTTTTCAGTGTCGGTAATGTGGTTCCTAAATTCGATCAAACGCCGCTGGATTGTAAGGTCATTTCTGTAGCTATCTATTACTGAAGCTAATTTTGCTTTTAAGTTATACAAATCCTTAAAGCTTACTTCCTGCGTAATACGTTCAATAACCTCTTCTGGAGTTTCCATAATAGCACTGTCAGCAGCTTCCCCTACAATAGGAATTGGATCAGTACGTGTCCCTACTCGTTGCGGTGCGAAACCTTCAAACACATCTCGCAATACTTGTGCCGCACGGGTGCGTCTTCCGGTGCCATCTAAAGCATCAGCAGCACGGGTAACTTCAATTAAAGTATTACGAAGTAATTCGGCATCAATTTCTGCTTCTGGGAGAGCTTTGTAAGCAGCATCCACATTGTCCATTGCCTCTTTGAAAACTATGTAGCCTTCATCAGCAACAATCTCCGTGAGGGCTTGGCGAACCTCTGTATTATTTGTGTTAAACAAACCATAGCCGCCGGTATTGGTGGCAATTAAATCTTGTACAATCGGATTATCTTGAACAACCGTGGCTTGTGCTGCCAGTACTTTATCAGTCTGTGCAACGACATCATCAGCCCTTGCGGTAAGACCTGCAACCTCTTCGTCGGAAGCTTTTACAACACTACTAGCTACTGTCTGAGCGGCTTCATCTATATTACCGCCCACTAACTCAGAGGCAGTTTCATTAACAAACCCTGCAATTTCACTAGGAACACGATCCACACCTGCCTGAACCGCAGGATTGCTTTGCTGGCTTCTAAATAGGCCAATCATTGAACTCGACATACGTGCAGCTTCATCGTTAACAAATTTATCAAAATCTGCTTCAGACATTGTGTCTTTTAAACCGGCACGGGTTTCTCTGATATATGCTTCTGAACCCATCATAATGGCATTTGTGGTGTCGTTAGTTATTTCCCTAGTGGCACCTCCAAGAGACAGTTCAATAACACGATTGTCATCTAAAATGTTTGCAAGGGCGGTTAACCGCAGCTTCATCTCCACAGGATTTAATTTCTCAAATTCAGGATCTAAATACTTAACAACCTCAAGGACTGTTCCATCTTTAACTGCGGTTTCCAATGTTTTTTGGTTAAGTTGTTTAATAGATTCTTTTTTCTTAAAGAAAAATCCCAAACCCTTGGCTGCTAAAGAAAGAAGACCGTCTGCTGCACCATTTACTATGAGTCCGTCTAAAGTAATAGCAAGACTTTGTGCTTGCGTGTCGTTTAGTATAGGGAGTTGTTCTTTCACAAACTCAGGTTTAATTAAAAAACCTTCGTCACCATCAGAAGACATAATTGCTTCAGCAAGCGATACACCAAGCGCCTCTGTACCAACAGCACCTGTAGTACCAAGTGAAGCTCCTTTAGCTCCCTCTTTGCCGTATTTAAGTAGCTTACCGCCATAATTAAAAACTTTTGCTATTGGAACAACTGGTGCTGCAATAGAAAGAATACCCGTGGCTAATGCTTCTCCACCGGCCTGATCTAAGTCTGGCCTACTAGCAGCAAACTCGCTTTCTTTTATTATAGCGCCTTCGGTAAATAATCCACCAAACTCTTGATATATATTTCTACCTGCCTGTTCCAGAACACGGTTAAACGCAGACTGATCCAGAAGAGGATCAGGGATAAGAACTTTTTCTTGGTTATAGCTTAAAATATTACCGGCTTCGTCCTTTACTGGGACGAACCGATCATACACACGTTGACCATTTTCTGTGTAAAAAGATTGCCCTTCAAAAAGATCACGGGTTGCTTCTGCCCAATCAGACTTATCAGTTTTATATTGGTCACGGGCTACTTGGCTAGACGCACTTTCTGCATCATCTGATAGCGTCATGTCATACCAAATTGCGCCAATTCGATCATATAAACTTAGGTCAGGCTTTTGCTTAATTTCGCCTGTTTCGGGACTTTCAAAAGTCCCGTACAGATTATCATATGTAAACGCATCTCTTGTATCATCGATAGGCGCTGGGCCGGTATCTTTTGGCGTATTAGCTTCTACTATGCTGTTAACATAATCTTTCCATTCTTGTTCTGAGCCGCCTTGATAATTAAAAGAGTTCGGGTAAAGGGAACCAAATGGTGCGGGTTTTTCATCAGTTTCCTTTTCTTCTGGTTCCTGAGAAGTGGAAGGGCTAGTTGATAGATCAATGCTATCTAAAGATATGTTGTTTTCTTCTAAAAACTTTAAATCTTCTTCACTCAGATTTTCCATTAATTACTTCCCAACTCTATGCCTAGCGCACCTTTTATTACATCTAAAGGAACACCATTTTGCGACGATAGTATTTCTAAAAATTTAGCCTGACCTTCAGAAGTTCGTAAAGCATTGTACTTTTCTTGTATGCCTGGAAATGCCTCTAAATTTTTAAATATAGAAACTTGCTGACCTACCGGAAGTTCTGCAGATTTTTCCGTTGGCGGTGCTTCAGCTAAAGGCACCTCTGTATTCATCCATGTCATGGCCTCTGTAACATCTTTAGTGGCTAGATAATCATCCATTGAAACCATTTGTTCGCCAAATACGCCTTCGTATCCAGGCAGAAGTTTAGCAGCACCAATACTTGGATGGATTAGCAACTTGTCGTGTTTATCTTTGGCATTGTTGTAACTGCGATTAACTAATCCACGAAGGCTATTAGAATAAGTGGGATATGCGCTACCAGCGGTCACGGTCTTATACGCAGCGTTAAAGTCAGCATCTGTGGTACGAACTTGTCCCATACCGGTACGAGCATATGTATATGCAAATTCAATAGCTAAAGATTGAAAACGAGAGTATTGGTCTGCGCTTATACCTAAGTCCGTCAGTTCTTGTTCTGAAGGCATTAACTCTTTTGAAAACTTTTCAATATCTGCCGCAGGATCAGATGAACCTCGTACAAACCCGCTTAAAGAATTATATTCCGATTTGATACGTTTCAGTAGTGCAGGTAGTTTGCCGCCTAACGTAGTAAGAACTTTTCCATCACTTGCTCTAACAAGCTCATCAATTGTTGTTGCCTGTCTAAATAAACTTGTAACATTACTGCGCTCTAGGTTCATAGGCGCAAATACTTTTTCTTGTGAACGAGCCGCTGCGGCTGAAAGTTGCGTTGCGGTATCCGTACTCTTCAAAGAATTTGGCACAAAATCTTTAGGCTTAAAGGATTTACCTTGTGTTACGGAGTAAAAATCTCCGTTATCTTTTAAAACAAGTTCAATAGGTAAATTATTATTAAGAAGGGTTCCGTAGAAAGCATCGTCTGTCAGACCTAATTCATCTTTGTCCTGTTTTAAAGTTTTCTTATGTTCTTCAAGTTGAGCAATTGTTGAATTTTGTGTAGCTTCATCTAAACCTGAATTTTTTACTGCAAGTATTTTAGAATCTACTCCTGCAACTGTACTTATACCGGTAAAGAATTTACTTACATCGGCTGGCTCAGTAGAGGTCATTGCACCTGCGGCTTCTACGATAGCCTTTGATATTTCGTCCTCTTTATCTCCCAGACCGGCTATAATATTAGCTCTTTCAGTAGGTGTTTTACCTGCTAAATCAATTATTGTTTCCATATCTTCTTTTGCAGCAGTTGCTTTAGAAGCACTTTCAAAGTCTTTTTCATAACCTTCTAAAATTGTAAGGTCTTCAGCACTTAGGGTTTGATTTCCTGAATCGTGCATACGGCGTAACGCTTTAACTTGAGTTTCGGTGTCAACCTTCATCCAATCTATCTCAATGTCTTTTTTGGCATTAGGATCTATTTTAAGACCTTGGGTAGTAACCTCTTTATCTATTTCGTCTGCTTCACCTACTTCACCTAAAATAGATCTCATCTGGTTTCCAAGGCCACTGCTTACACCTGCCTTTTTATCTTCCTCAGTTCTTCCCCTAAAAAACTGATCTCCTATCGCATCTTTTTTCTTCGGATCTTCTTCATCACCAAATGCCCTGGCAGTACTATCTTCTGCATCCGCTATTTCCGTAGCAGTCATTTCCGTAAGCAGCGGCCCTTGCAACGGCATATTTTCGGTGGTTGTAGTAAAGGATAATTTACCCGATTCAAAATCATTGGTAGCCTTTGTATAAACCGCACCTGTATCGCCATCAAATAAATACAATTGTTCTGTGAAATACTGCAAAGCCTCACTGTTTGTTTTATCGGCACCAAAGTCTGTCGCCAATTGTTGTGCTTTGCGATTTAACTTTGCTGCCTTATCTTCTGCAGCTTTCCGCTCTTTTTCAGCCGCCCTTCTTGCAGCCCTTTTTTCTTTTTCTTCTAAAATCTTTGCATTTTTAGCCGCTTCTGCATCATCCATCCATTTCTTTGAAAGTATATCTGCAGCGGTGTTAGCCGCTCGGGTGATAGGGTTTATCTTTTCAACAAAGCTTAATTCACCGGACGCTACTGCGGCTTCTGTGTCACGAAAAAACCCCATCAAGCAGTCTCCTGTTCTATATCATCTTCTTCTACTGGCGCTTCTTCTTCATCAGCAGTAAGACCCAGCATTGCCGCCTGTTCGTCTTCAGACGCTGCGCTAATTTCATCTACGGAAGGTGCGCCCATTAAACCGCCTACAGCTTCTTCAGTCGGCTCTTCTGGAGCCTCTTCAGGCGCTTCATCATCTATAATGCCTAGAGCTACTTTCAGAGCGGTAGGCGTAATTCTAATACGGTCTTCGTCACCAACGCCCATGTCATATTTTATAGCTTCGCCATCAGCTATAATACTTATGTATCTTGCAACAGGGCCAGCCATTAGGATGGCCAAATCGATGGGAAACTTACCTCTAGAAATACCTTGCATCATCAAAGTGCTAACCACAGTAGACACTGATGTTTCGATTTCTAGAAGAGAGAACACCAGTTCGTGTGTTTCAGTGTCATTTAGTTTTTCTAAAAGATAATCTACGCCTTCATCATATTCTGTAATTTCGGGTGGGCGGTGCCAAGGATAATTACGGGTGTCTGCGGCGTAATTAGCACCAGCTACAGGGGCATCAAACATCTTCATCTGCAAGCTCCTCTTTCTTCTTTTTCTTATCTTTAGGAGCATCTTCCAGAAGCGTTTCTTCTAACTGATCAAAGTAATCAGGAGTATAGAAAAACTGTTCTGCTAGGCTTTCGCTTTCTTTAGGAAGCTTGCCGTTCATAAACGATTTAATCGACTTCTGGATTGCGACTTCAAATTTCATTGGAGCTTCCCGTAATTAACCATCAGATAGCCGTCTTGTCCTTTGGATACGGCATCTGGATGTGTTTTCTGAATCTGTTGAGCAATAACGCCCTTTGAAGGGAATTTATCCCAGCCAATTTCTTTGGCTTCCTTTGTCCAATCCCAAGTATAAAATTTAATGCCTTTAACTGTGTCCTGGTATTCTAAGTTTTCTTTAAGCCTTTGATCAGAACCAGAGGTTGCATAAGCAACTCCAATTTTAACAATGGCATCAAATATACTATTCCCGCCTGACTTTTGACCAGATTGCGCTCTAATTGTTTCAGCCAGTATCATTGCATCCCTTTGAGCTTCTGCATCAGATCCTTTGAAGATATAGTCCAGCGTATTGTCCACACGATCCCAAAGCCGTGTCATTGAATCTGAGCTAATGTCCATCATATTTTTAACATCAGCAGCCGCTGCTTCATATTTCATCTCAGTATTTGTTTCAGCCACAGATTGCCGCCATTTGGCGTTAGCAATATCCAAATTATATTGCATCGTGCTGTAGAAACGATCTCTGCCATCTTCCATTGTTGCGTTAAATTCACCGGCATCGTTTTCCTCACCGGCATTAAATTTACGCATGGCGTTCAATTGCTCTGATCGATGCATATCTATCTGTGCATTCATATTGTCATAGTATTTTGCCATATCATTTTCAGCAGTAGCCCCGAATAATCGGGCTGCATTGACGGCAGTTTGATCATTAAAGATTGCATCAACCATGGCTTGCGTGTTGACCACTTCAGCCTGTTGTTCGTTGGTCAGGTTCTTCAAATCCATTTCTAGGAATGACTTTGCATTCTGAACTGCAGCGGCCTGTCTGTTATCCAGGTTTGCAACCTCAAACTTTGAGATAATAGTGGCTTTATTAATAATAGCTTGCTGGCGGTTATCTAAGTTTTTTGTCGTTAAAGTTTGAAAGAATGTGGCCTCTTTTTCAGCAACCCCCAAGGTTGCTTCCATAATAGCAGTACTCATTGCAGCGGTAGCTGCCGTGCCGGTAATGCCCTTAAACGCCATCGACTTTGCAACATCCCTCGACATTGCTTGCGCCCAAGGTGGAATTATTCCAGGATTACCGTTGCTGTCTTTAAACTCATCAGAGATAATCTTCATCTGGCCTAAGACAGTGGCCTTACTGTCCGTGTAGTTTCCCTCACCTAGTTTATTGGCTAAAAGCTTACCTGCAACTGTGCTTGTATCGATAATGTTGCTGATGTTTTGAGTGGCAAAGTTATTTAAAGCTTCGCCGGTAACTGAAATAGTTCCATCTGCATTCACGCCTGTTGCAGCGCCCGTCATATCGATCTGTTCAGCAGTAACGAGGTTATCCTGATCGATTGTACCGGTAGCGGCATTTACTGTAGTCTCAGGCGTTCCTAGCTGATCCAGAGATGTCGCAGCATCATACTTAGTTGGAGTGGCTGCAGTAACTGTACCCGCAGTTTCAATATCATCAACAGTAGTTGCTGTTACCGTTGGATCGTCACCAAGGTCATATCTGGGATCAGAAGGGTCTAAAACAGTACCTTCAGTTTCAGCATCTAATGTAGGTGCTAAATCCGAAAGCTTCATACCTCGGTCTTTTAAGAATTTGTCTGGATCAGCATTTATTTCAGTTATAAGTTCGTTGGACAGATCCACACCGGCATCTTTTGCCATCTGCAGAATTTGTTCTGACATTGACACTTCCGGTACTACTACTTCTTCTGCCGTGCCATCGTCAACTTGGTTGTTTGAGCCATTATCATCATTGCTTGTTTGATCGTTATAACCTTTATTATTACCGACCTTAGATAAGCCATCATATTTTTTTTTGGCTTCATCACTAAGAGCATCATAGGCGGCTTTTGTACCTGACATTAAAGCCGCATTTGCAGCAACGGTATCAGCGGTTCGTCTATTAAAATCCGCAGCGCCTGGATTTTTGGTTTCATCATTAAACTCATCATCTGACATGGTCAGCTTCTTAAGGCCCATCGAAACATCATTTTTAATGTTGCTTGCTACTTCACCAACTTTGCCAGCAACATTAGAAGCTATACCCGTCATTTTGTCGATTACGTTGCTTCCTGTACCGCCGCTAGTGCTTTTAGTACCTGTATACCCACTTGCCATTTCAGCTTTTTTTAAGCCTGTCTGGCCCTTGATCTTAACGGTAGCACCTACGCCTTCTGCGTCTATGGCATCTTTATAATTATCATAGGTATTTACCATCAGATTTTATCCTTTTCTTCATTGCAGCGGCGAATGCGGTCACGCAGATAGACGTAGTTCCCAATAGCCTCTTCAATCGCCCTGTTCTCAGGCGGTAGTCTCTCAATTTCATCTGCTAATTTGTTGTTGAACTCTTCGTTGTACTGCTTGATTTGAGGACAGTATATTTCTAGTTGAGTTCTATAGACCGTCTTTTCGCAGCCTACTAAGGAGACTAGGACGATCAGTAATAACGTCTTCTTCATTCTCAGACATTGCCTTATAAAAGTTAGTCGCTTTCTCTTGCGCCTGTAGTTCATCCCGCAGGATTTTATTCTTTTCAGCAGCCTTACCTTTCACTCGCCCCATCA
>Ga0209337_1002124_pt1 | contig 14585 bp, 21 predicted proteins | sample LinPmetageLP53_FD_184044 | JGI IMG/M metagenome (GOLD analysis project Ga0209337, IMG submission 184044) | Marine viral communities from the Pacific Ocean - LP-53 (SPAdes) (version 2) | ecosystem: Environmental > Aquatic > Marine > Oceanic | place: Pacific Ocean | collected 2010-02-08
GAACTAATTGTGTTTGCCATTTTAATTAAATTAAATTATTACTTGTTGTTGTTTATAAATAAATAGCTCCCTATCGTAGAGATTTTCTCATAGTGTTAAAATCAACATTATTTGAAGTACCTCTACTCGGTCTGGAACCAGTTTTTTTCGTACTCTTAATCACGTCTGCCAACTTCCGTGTTGATTTAGTTGTTGACTGACGTTCAAACGCTGAAAAATCCCACTTTAGGACTGTCGCTAAATATGCTATTTTTAAGTCAAACTCAGGATCTTTTTCTCTCATTCTCATGATTTCATTTTTTCCATTTCTATCTAACTTAGTTATACCGTTGTACAATAAATCTTTATCTTTTGGATTTAAATTGAACCCTGGTAATATTTCTTCTTTTTTAGTTATATGAGTTTTTAAGTCAGATAACCAAGTTTTATGGGCTTCTACTCGTTGCTGTTTTTCTTGCTTCTGTTGCTCAATCATTTGATTCTTTTGTTGTTTTTGTACATCTTGCAATGTACTTAAAGCTTCTTCTGCTTCATCTAACAACACTCCAGCATCTTCATATCGTGAAACTTTTTTATCAATTTGTGTTTGAGAAAAACCATTAATAGATAATAAATCTCTTACAAGTCTTTTTTGCATAGACTCGCTATCTACTAATTTATCTTTATCTATAGAGTCGTACGTTTGCTGCTTAGAATCTGATTGAAGTAAATCATATATGTTTACTCCTGCTTCATGATTCTCCAAAAGATATTTAATCTCTTCTGGCATCGTCTCTTTATATTCATTTACTTTAGAATTGATAGTATCTTGTACTTTAGATAATAACCAATCTTCTGAGTCTTCAAACTCTTCGTCTTTAAAATCAATTAAGCCTGTATCTCTTTGAATTTCTGCAAAAACTTTAAGTACAGATTCTTCATTTTCTTCTGAAGGCTCTTCTGAGGCTTCTTCTGAAGCTTCTTCTTCTTTGCTAGATTCAGTGCTTTCAGGTACTTCATCCGTTTCCTTTTGCTCAGTACTTGTTGCTTCCAGCTCATCAGTTTTTACTTCTTCTTCTTTTATTTCTGGCAGCTCATCAACTTCTTGAATTTTTAATCCTGCTTCTGGATTAAAAATACTAGGCTCATCTTCTGTTTTAGTTTCCTCACCTGCAGCACCTGTCTGCGTCTCCTCTGCTTTTGGACTAGTTGTTAGATTATCTAACACACTTAGATCCAATCCATCTAAAATATTGTCTTCTATTGCCATAGGTTATTTTAATTAAGTGACAAATTTAAAAATTTAATTGTTTTATACAATGCCTTGTCACACTAGCATTCTTAAAATTAATCTCTATTTATAGCTAAAATATAATTTTAAAGATTATATTTTTATTGCATGAATTTTTGATCTTGCTTTTTTTGTTCTTCTTGTTCAACTTTTTGTCTATTTACTTTTATATTCTCATATAAAGTAGGCGCACCTTGTTCAGGATTAAACATAAAGTCTAAAGCATCTTTTACTTTATCTTCTAAAAAGCTATTTACTATCTCGCTTGGTGTCGGCATCTTTAGTTTTTATGTTTAGTTCTTGTTGTTTTAAATTTGTGTTAACCTGTAACTTCTCACGTTCTAACTGTAGTTTAGCTAAATCAATATCGTCTCTAATCTGATTATTGTTTAAATCCCTATCCATATTTTTAGATTGAGCATTCATTCTAGCTATCTCCAGTTTCGTGCTGTTGTCCTCACTGTTGCGAGCATCTTCTCTATTCTCTTTTTCGATTTCAAATTGCATTTGCTGTTGTTGCTGCTGTTGTTGCATTTGCATTTGTTGTTCTTGCATTTGCGCTTGTTGCTCTTTATTTTCTCTTTCAGCTTTTTGAAGCTTAACTCTAGTGTCGGCAAGAGAGTTTGAGTTATAAATACCAATAACGTCTGATAAAGATATTTGATCATTTTGTAAAGCTGCATGCGTTAATTGTTTTAAGGCGTCTAGTGCCATTGTATCTCTTGCTGAATTAGAAACAAATAATCCATATTCAGAATTAGCAATTTGATCTCCCTGTAAAGAGAAAACTACATTAGCTAATTCATCTGTCATATATTGGAATCTTTTTGTTTTTCCTTTATACAAATCTTTAGACACATTTAATAAAGACTCCATAACTCTAACTTTAGTTTCATTATGGATTTCAAATAATTTTTCAGTGATATGAGATGATTGTACAACAGCTCTTTGTGTATTACCTACAAGCTCAGAGTTTGATATAGCTCCCATTCTTTGTGGAGTTACCCCTGATAAAGTATGTATTTTCTGTTCTACAAAATCTAATAACTGTACGTGTTGTTGTATATGATTACCAGTTTCCATATCTAACACTTTATTCTGTGTAGATATATTACCTGCTAATTTACCAGTGGACTGCCCTTTCTTACCTTCGTTAAATGAATCTACAAAACCAAACTTCATTGATTGTGCATAGTACATCCATTTTTCTACCTCCCATCCGTCAGGAACTAAAGATAAATCTATAAGTGCAATTTTACCTTGGTTAGCCGCAATAGCTAATTCAAGTCTATACCACATTGTTATATACAAATATATCCACGGAACTAATCTGTCCATTAAAGAAACAGATTGTGAATTATTTGAATTATACACCGTACCAACATAACCAGAACTGCATACAGATAAGTTATCCATATGTCTAAATTGATTCGGTCTTGGGCGCATGTGTATGTATATATTTTCTCCAAGCTTTGTACCTTCCCAGTACTCACTTACCCACATATACTCAATTGTTTCTCCTGCCTCCTGGTCTATTTTATAAGACTCAGTTACAATTGTTTCTTGAGCCATACCTAACTCATCTACATAAGATAACTTTCCAATCTTACGCATAGACTTCCAAACTACTTTTGTAACTCTTATATTACCATCTTGATCGTAGTAATTAAATATGTTACCTTCTTCTCCTTCTCTATTTTCAATAAATAATTTTTCTTGAGATGGATAGTTTAATAAGCTATTGCTTTCCATAGAAGCTCTATTTCCTTGCTCTTTTTCTAGCTTATCTATTTGCGCTGAAGTTAAATCTTCATAGTAATTATCAATAATAGTATTTACAGACATCCATGTATCTTCTACAATAATATCTGCATGATCTACTAAATCTGAGTTGTGTGGTAATAAACAATAAAACTCTAAAGGGTTAACATTCCTTACTACAGGCTCATTAGAAATTTCTTCTATACAATAAATTTCTTCTCCCGCAATAAGCGCATCTTCCCATCCTTTGTTAAATTTGCTTTTTAAATTTTGCTGCTTTTCAAAGTATGTAAGTAGTTTGTGAGCTACTGACTCATTCATATCTTGAAAATCGTAATCAAAATATTTTTGAATTCTTTTAAGTTCTTCTGGAATATTTTGTTGGGCTTCAGCCATAAGCTGCTGCATTTGCTCAGGATTAGAAGGTTGCTGCTGCCCTTGCATAAAAGCATCCATAGACTTCTTCATTAATCCTTCAAAATAACCAACCACTGCTTTTTTCTTCTCCTCTTCTTTCTCACCAATAGCTTCTTCGTTTACAGATCTAACTACGTAGCTAAAAGCTCGTTTAGTTTCTTCACCTAAAAGAAGATTAAAAATAGGAGAAGCTACATCATAATACTGTAATGTAGCTGGTAGTTCTGCAGATCCGCCTAATCCTAAAGGATCAGTTACATACTCTAGATCTTTTTTATCAAATTTTCCATTGTAAAGATCATAGTTCCGTTTTTTCTTAAAACGAGAGCTACGTCGTGTGTGATCATAGATGCCTATTAAACCTAAAGCAGACTCTATACATTCTTCTCCCCATTTCTGGGTTTTCTTTCTACGACTTAATTTTTGTCTTGGAAAATCTATATGTGGCATATATAATTATTTTAGGCCATATGAAAACACATGTACTCAACTTTACATGATCCTGTAGCAGTTTTTGCTTGTAATTTAGTGTTATCACCAGAGCAAAACCACATCCACTCTCCAGGAGCTAATCTTGCAATAACTTGGGCGCCATCATCAGCTATGATAATATCTGTAATTGTTCCTTCAGCGGCAGGGCCGCTTGTAGAACCTCCCGATGATGCGCTATGATACGTTGTAGTTGATCCTTCAGGAATATGTCTTCCCCCAGGCTCTGCGTTTTTAATGTACCACCAGCATGCTTTACCTCCGTAAGTTGTTCCTCCAATAGTTGCAGAATTAAGATCTTGATAACTTGTAGTGCATTTTACACTAGTTAAACTTTGATCATTATCTCCAGTTATAGTAACACTAGTTGACGGCATTTCTACCCCTTCGTTACCATCAGGTGCTGACATCCTTAAAGGATAATTAGGCTGAAATAGAGGAGCATCTGTGTCTATCTTAATTCTATAAGTTATCTTTTTTGCCATTATGCATCTTTTTGAAGTAACATATATTCTACGATTGGAGTTGAACTACCAATAACTTCTAAATCTACACTTTGCATATCCGAAATTGGAATAAACAATTGGCCAAAAGAAGGTAAAGTTGCAAACCAATCTCCAGACGCAGAGTCTGTATCATGAGCAGCTCTTAATCCTACTTTAACATACGTAGAATTAGAAGTAGAAACGCTAGTGTTAAATAAATATAAATAAGCTCTATCATTATCACCTGATAAAGCAGCTAAAGCTAAATTGTCTTTAGTGCCTTGCCCTGTTAACCTCATAGAACCAGTTTGCATAACCTTACCATTGTAAGGGCAATCAATAATAGTTCTTTTACGTATAGGAGTGTCTGCACCAAAAATTGCATGTTCTCCTTCACTCTCTAAGGTAAGAGTGGCTCGGAAATTTTTATTTCCATTCCAGTTAGCGTAACTCATAGAATTAGTCTACTTCTAAAATAAGGTATTCACAAAGTGGAGTATTAGCAGATGCTTTTACATGTACAGTTGTATTATCTGCTGATGGAAAGAAACAGAATTCACCTGGAGCTAGATCTGCAAAAATAGCATTACCATCATCTTCAATTATAATTCTATCTGTAGCATCTAAATTTTTAATGTATACATATGCTTTTTTACCCCCACCAGTAGATCCTGATAAAGCTTCTACTACAATTCCCATTCGAGTTGTTGTAGTTTTAACAACGGTAAGACCTTGACGGTTATCACCATCAACTGTTAAAGCTTTACTTACTGTTTTTGATATATTCACACTATCAAATAAATCTGTACTTGATATGCTAAATGTTGCGTTTAAAGTTGCCATATTTTTATTTATTTAAAGATTAACCTGCTGCTTTTTCCATTAAAATATACTCAACTGTAGGATTACCTGCAGCTGGTTCTAAATCGACAGATAAACAGTTTGCCACAGGAATAAATAAAAATTCTCCAGGTCCTAAAACTGAAAACCAATCATTTGCTGTAGAGTCTGTGCCTACTGCTGAGGCACGTCTAGATACTTCTACGTATTCACCGGTTGTACTACTTAAATTTCTCATGTATAAGTAAGCTTTGTCGCCTGTACCTTCTATTTCTTTTACATGTATGCTATCTTCGGTACCACTGCCTGTCAAGTATAGTTTTCCAACTACTTGACTATCTCCCGCAGGAGCTAAGACATCTGTTTCGGTAAAGCTTAAAGTTTGCTTTGCAAACAAGTCTGTACTCGAAAGAGATAATGTTACATTTACTGTTGCCATATTAATATATTTTTTAAAATTCGCGAATTAAAGGACAAAAATATAAATTTTAATTTTTCCTACAAATAATAATCTAAAAAATTAGATTTTTAATAATTGATTTTATAGCTAAAACGTTTTTTTCTTTCTAGAGTATAAAGGTTTAGTCCAAAAAGATTGGTCATATATTGTTTTAACTTTAATATCTTTTTCCACTTTAATTTTTTTAACTTCTTCTAAATGGTATATAACCATCATAAGAGACATTACTCTATCAAAGTTTCCAAAGTTATTGTATGATATTAATTCTTTTAAAAGAGCTATACTTCTTATCCGATGTAAATTTAACAATCCATCTTTATCATTAGGCTCTAATAACCACATCTTTATAAGCTCTTCTCCATAAATTTTTAAAGGCTTAGACATGTGCATACCTTTTTGTCTTTGTACCTTGCTATTTTGGACAACATCTTTTATTATCTCTGGTTGATCCGCCAATAAATACGTTTCGTGTTTATGTTCTAAATATTGGAATAATCCTTTACGCTCATTCTCATATAAACACTTAGCATTGTAAAATTTAAGTAGACGTCTAACATTTTCATAATACTGGTTTGCAGTTTCTGGTCTACCGGTATATTCTGCTACAATACGATTTGTAAGTTTATTAAGTACAAATGTAGATCCTAAAGAAGAAGTGGTAGATTCATCATGATCATAAGGGTCAGTACCTGCAAGATACATGCCATAAGGTATTGATCCTTCTGAGTCTTCATAAGGCATTTCATATATAAGAACGCATCCTGATATATCATCTGCTCCTCTAAGAGGAAAATCATAGATAGGTTTTAGTTTTGCATTTGGTTTCCAATTTACTTTTTTAGTAGTGGTGTCCATATACAACTCCCCAATATAATCATGGTTTCTTTCTTTATTAGAAACTTCTAGTTCTGCTAATCTTGTTAAAAGATCTGCTACAGGAAATAAATTACCTGTACGTGTAAGGAATACTTCAGAAGGTACAAGCGGTCTGTTTTGAAGTTCTGCATCTAAAGCACTTCTTGCATTTTTACCTTTCTTTAGATTTTCTCTAAATTTATCTAAATATTCTTTAGCTTGTTCTTCTTGAGTATTCCCATTATCATCTTTAAACTGATTAAGTCCTCTGTAGGCGGGAACAAAATAAGAAATCTTTCCTTTATCTTCCCATTCGTCATCAAAAGAAATCATATCATAAACATCAGGGTTATAGAACATATCCCTTGCATCTACAGTACCTCCACCTTCCATATCACCACCTGTACCTAAATACATACAGCTTCCAAATTTATATGCACCGTTTTTCATACATTCTACAGAGGCTTCGTGCGATGCTTTAAGATTATTAAACATACCAATCTCCTCAAGCACCATTACAGCAGGACGAGTACCATTGGCTGCAAATGCATTATCTTTAAATGTTCTGTGCTTAATCTTAGACTTACTACCCATTACTTTCCAGGTACCTCCAAGTTTCTTTTTATATTCTGCAATAACTTCTTTACCAGAATACCAGCTTCCACTATACTGTTTAGCAAAAGGCGAAGGAAAAAATTTATTTCCAATCTCTATTCCTCCTGGTAGGTTATCTAAACCAAACTGTGTCTTTTTCAATATATCTCCAGAATATTTAGCGTCACCCGCTCCCACTACAATTTCTGTAGACGGAGGATTCTTTATTAGTTCGGGTTCGTACGACTTCATTCCATCAAATACAAACTCATGTCCTGCCACACCTCCTGCAACAGAATATGATTTACCAAATCCACGACTACCCATCATCATAAAGTTTTTAGCTTCATTATTCCATAAAGGTCTTCCTAAATTCTTTTTGTGTGTCCTGCGCATGTATTCTGCAGCAGGGACGTAGTTTTCTTTTCCTGTAAACTCTCTATCACAAGTAAATTCTTTGTCATCTTCAAATCCTGAAAACCCACGAGCTTCTACCCAATTATAAAAAAACTCCCACTCAAGATCTCTAAGAAATGGTTTACCTGGAGTTTTAGTTTTAGAGTGCGCAGTTTTATTAAGGAGTATAGTCCAGAAGTTTACATAAAAGTAAAGATTGCCTGGCATCCATATACCTCCTACCCAATAACCCTCAATACATCGTTTCTTTTCTTCTCTCCAAAACAATAAGTATTCTTCGCTTGAAGGGTGAAACTGTGGTATCTCGTTAAGTAAAAAAGATGATTTATTAATAATCATATTAATCCTTTCTCGGAGGCAGACTCTTCAGCCCCTCCTTTTGTAGAACCTTCGTTAGTTTCTTTATCCACGAGTTTAAGAAGACGTTCATAATCCTCAAACAATTTAACATTTGTTTTAAGTAATCCTTCGATAGTATCCGCATTATCTTCATAGGTAAGTGTATCTAAGTACAAAGTTTTTTCATCCATCTTTTTATTCCACACCATAAGTTGCCTTTTAGCAGGACTAACTAAAGATCTTTCGTAATATACCATTGCTTCTTTATATTTGTCCCAATTAAACTTATCATCTTTTAAATGATCTTTAGCAATTATATCTTTTCGAGTGGGATATGATATATTAGAAAATTTAGAATCAGGGTCTACTAAAAGAGCAATAGCCCACATTATCTGTGAGCTTTTGCCTTTTGTTTTGCTCCTATCATCTTTATAGATAGCAGCAAACGGGAGGGGGACTTTTAATTGAGGATGTAATTTCCAGAAATTAACATCTGTATCAAATCCTTCTAGTATCATTTTACAATACCTAGAACATCAAACATATTCATTTGGAAATACTCAATATTATCTACCATAACCATAAATCCTTGGCCTTTTGGTACAACAGTATCTCCAACTTTAACATTTTTAACATCTTGACTAACTGCTACTACTTTAGCATGCCCGTCTCTTTTATCTGCTTCTTCTTTTAACATAGACTCGGATTTAATAATCCCGCTATCTGTTTCCTTCGCCACATTCGGCATTTCCACTACAATGTGGTTTCCTAAAGGTTCGTATTTAATCATGGTTACCATTTTTTAAGCGGACAGTGCGACTGCATAGATCTTGTCTTTGCAATTAACGGACATCCACATTTTGTACATCTATTTCTAACATTAAACTCACATCCAGCACATATACTAGCTCTTGCTTTTGCTATTTGTTCTACATGCTCATTTGGGAACACTACATTTTTCCATCCATTAAATATCTCTGATAGTTTAGATGCTGGTGTGTTAGTCTCCTTTTTTTCTTCTTCTGCCATTTTTATAATAATTAAACCTATTCTTTTTAACTGTAAACATTCCTAGATGTTTTAACCGAACTGCTTTAAAACTGCCTTCTTCTATACAGTTTTTTAAAACTTTAAATTGAGACTTAACAATTAAATCAGTTTTAAATTCACTAATATTGTACTTTTCAGCTAGTTTTTTAATTATTTTGTCCACGTTAACTTATAAGTTACTTCTACTCCATTTTCCTTAATTCCTTTTAGAATATTAGGATTTATTCTTTTTTCCATAATCATATTCTTTTTTCTAAGCATAGTTATATGATTATTAAAAGAAGCTTCGGACATACCTATTTGTTTTCTAACTAATTTTCTAACTGGAGTGGAGAATAACATTTTATTTAAATTTACATTATCTCTATTAGACAACCATATAGATAAGAAGCTAGAAAGAACTTCTATTTCCTTATCTTTTAATTTTAAAATAGGATTTAAAATATGTAAGTACGCCTTCATAGATTTAGGCATGTCACTGTTAATTGGTATTGTCATGCGACAAATATAATAAAATTAATTATAATGTAACATATCTATAATCTCTTTTCTATAATCCTCACACTTTATAAGCTTGTAAGTGTCATTCTTTTCGTTAAACCAAACTATAAAACAATCGTTTATTTTAAGGTTTGTTTCGTATTCTATTATGTATCTGTATAATGAAAGTTGTAAAGAGTATGTAGAAAATTCACACTCGTCTAGGTGAGATACAGGCCCAAGCATCTTTTTTTGGTACCTGCTTTTATAAGTCATTCTTTTGTTTGTCTTCCAATCAAATATAACCAGCCCTCCAAGAGTATTTGAATAGTAGAGCTGGTCAACCATACCGCATATCCCAAGATCGCGAGAACCAACGCACAACTCAGAGCGAATAGGTATAAGATTTTCTTTTGATTCTTCATAAAATTCTAAAAAGTGGGATTCAATTTTGTCATACGCTTTTATATCTATATCAAAGTCATATGTTACATTAGTGAGTATCTTATTATTAATGTAGTTTTCCGCAAATGCGTGAAATTTACTACCTTTATTACATGCACGTAAACTGATCGAATCCCACTTATCTAGAATATCTTGTAGTTCTACATTCTCTTTCTCTGCAGAACGTGCTGCCCAAAAGTCTCTCTCAAAAGGTTCTTTAAATTGTCCAATGAATGTAGTTACAGATGTAGCTTGTTTACCCCCCACGGTATATGTGTGCCCCTTTTCTGTAAACACCACATCATTGAACTTGTTTAATTCTGTAAATAAATGCATAGCATCAATCCTCTTCTCCTTCTCCTTCATATTCACACTCTTCTTCTATTGTAGAATCCATAATCCAGGATTCCCATATTATTTTTGCTTGTTCTTTTGGATCTTTTTCGTTCCTCATATCTCACACTTAATTGTTAAAACAAAAGTGGCCAAAACAAAACCAAATTGAAACGCCACTAGTTTTTCAATTGGGAAGGTCATTGATGGTACAACCTTCAAACATCATACGAGGAACGCTTATCTGTTCCAACAACCGTTTCTGATTGAAGTGCTAGTTCGGTAACCCAGGATGCAAACGTAATAAAAATTTTTTACATAAAAAAAGATCCCTCTAAAAAAAGAGGGATCCTAACCAAATCAATTGAAAAATCAATCAAAACACACAGGCGCAATATACTACTTTATTTTTAAAATAAAAATTTTGTGCAGAAATGCTTTCGTATACCACTTATAATTCATCACCCCCTGTATATTTTGGCGGGAAAGTCCCCCCATAAACAATTAAAACTTACTACAATGATTAAAGTATTTTGGGTTAAGCACGAGACAGATGCGTCTACAATAGGCGTTCAAGGTTCAACAGTTCGTAACTTGTTAGGTAAGAAGACGGCTGTCTCCGATAAATCTTCGACAACCTTTCTTCGTACCGACAAGCCACGTCCTGATATTGTGGTTGGTGCAGATTTGTCTAAGGACATCGAGAGCATCACCGACGGCGTTCCTAAGTGGAAGAAGTAAAAGAACAGAGCACTTCGTGCTCTTTCTTTTTTGTTTGTGCCTGTTAGTATCCGTTGTGTGTGATCTGTTGTGCATACATAACTGCTTGCCTGTTCATATCCACACATATTCCCTTATAATCCACTAATACACTAATCCATTACATTATAACATATAGCTAATTATGAAGTTACTGATAATAAGAACAGACATTGATGAAACAGAATCAACAAGAAGTCTGACAGGAACAGATAGTGCAATCACTATGGAGTTATACAAAAAGTATAGACTAGGAGAGAACAATAATTCTTGCCGTCTACATATTACTGGTAATCATATGTGGTCTAAGTATACATTCATTGATGAAAAGAATGAAGACATTGGCACTTTTAGAACTATGGATGATCTTCAGGGGAAGAATCCATTTTTAGGTAATACACTTATATTAACTCATGAACAGTGGTTAGATAAAGCTAACCCTAATTGGAAAACAGTTGAGCGCTATCAATATTGGTAGCGTTCACTCTGTAGACAGATGCGCAATGCCGTACAAAGTGTTTAACATTACACGTGAGTAACTGACGAGTTACTATATGTAGTCTTATGTTCTGTTCATAAGCAAATATTACATGTTGAACAAGTACGAAAAGCTTGCAGGAAAGTTCAACGAGGCTAGGTCGAGAATTAAATGTCTTGTAAAGGTAACCATCCTAGCTATTTTTTACTTACTACAAACCTAATACATAACTAATCATGGAAGAACATTTATTCAAGATACATCATAAGATATATCTAAAGCTTAACGCAATCTGCCAAGAAGCAGGTGATATGAACGTAGAAGAGTTCTTAAAAGTATACGAAGAACTTGGTGATAAAATTAGTCAATCTAAAAGACTTGAAGATGTAGTTGATGACTTACAAACTCGTAATGAAGAGCTTGAAAAATCAAACGAAAGATTTGAAGATATAAATAACGAGTTGTTTAGTAGAAACAAAGAGCTTGTTAAACGTAATGACGAACTTGTATATGCTGATAATAATACTAGAGCAAAAGTAATAGAAGCATTTAAAAAGTACGCATACACTGAAGGTATCAGCCCTGGTGATAGATTTAGTATAGTAGCCAATAAATTAGACAAGTATCTTGACATGTCTGTACAATATTGGGTCAAAGAGAAAGTAAATTTAGGAAAACTTAAATAACACAATAAGTACAACTTAGTGAAAGCCGTGCAATGATGCTCTGTTAAAGAACTATATCGGTGAATGTTGTACTTATTTTCAAAGCATATGGTACAAGTGCAGGTTCGATTCCTGCGTGCTTTACTATGCATAAGCATAAACAACAACTATTAATTAATTATTTAAACAACAAGTAAAATGGAGAAAAATCCAGAAATCAGAATCGAGCGTGTACGAAGTACAGCAAACAAGCAAGTAGTTCAACTTGAATTAAGAAAAGAACAAGCAGTTGCAAGTGATGGCAGCTTATTAAACATGTCTTTAGGCGGAAGAGCTAAGAAATATGTAGACTGGTTTCCAGTTGACATTAATTTCCTTGAAGCATATGGTTATGACTTTGATGCTGTTACATTGGGTAACATAGTAAGCTCTCCTAAACAAGAAATGACTATTGATGGAGATAATCTATTCAATAACCACTTGACAAGAGTGAGTGATATAGAAATATCTACTCGTCCAGGTGAGTTATTTCCAGAAGCGTTTCCAGTTGTAGATTTATTTATAACTGAATCACTTAACCCATCATATGATGGACACAACCCTAAGCAGAATCCTTCTACTAAAGAAGTGATGTGTAAAGAGGGTCAGCCTGTCTATTGGCAGTGTGAAACTAAAATAGCTGAACACGAAGAGTCATTTGATACATTCATCCAAAGTGATGGATCTAAAGAAGCAGGTGCTGTAACTACAGCTGACCCACTTGTAGCAATGATGTCTAACGAGTTAGCAGATTAAATTAGATTGTAGTAAGTCTAAGTTAAATGAGAGTGCTGGTGTAACAACCAGTGCTCTCTATTTTAAAACTGAAATAAATAAATAAAAATGACAACAATAACTTTAGTATTAGCGATTATAGCAAACGTTACAGCAATATATACATTCTTATGGTGCATGTCAAACAACACAGATATGCATAATATGGAAGAAGGTTTAAGAGATTGTGCAACTCGTACACGTAGTAACAAACTTAAACTTGACACTTTAGACAACAAAGTAAACAAACCAAAAGCTAAAAGAGGTAGACCAAAAAAGACTGCCCCTAAACCACATAAAATTGTACATCAGTTAAATGGAAAGCAATAAGGAATTTATAACTCGTATGACATTGTTTGTCAACGAGTTACCAGAAGAAAAGAGGCGTGATTATTTCACGCTTCTTTCTTTTCTAGACTTTCAATTAACTATGAGAGATAATTTGTTTATTACAGAATTATTTGATAAACTTGATCTCCATTTACTAAATAAAATAGATTGGTATGGTAGAGCAAAACTCAAACAAGAAATCAGAGAAGAACTTAGAAGTTTCTGTAAGACAAATACATATTCTTTCACGTTTCATGACAATAACGAAAAGCAAATGCAACAAGTTATGGACAGTAAGAAAGATGGATAATATATTAAGAATCTTAAATAAAGACTTAAATGATAAAGTTCGTAGGAAATCCAAAACTTCTTGATTGCTGTGATATAGCAACCATGCAAGACGTTGTAAATTATTGCAGCGATAAGACTGTGCTAGCTGTTGATACAGAAACTACAGGTTTAAATCACATAGATGATACAATGATTATGTTTCAGATAGGTGATAAAGATATGCAGTTTGTTATTGATACAAGATATGTAAGCATAGCACCTCTTAAGTTTATACTAGAGGACCTTGAGATAATCAAGATACTACACAATGTTAAGTTTGATTACAAGTTTATTATGAAACATAATATTAGACTTAATAATGTGTGGGATACTATGCTAACTTCACAGGTTATACATTGTGGTAAACAGATGTCACATAGTTTACTTAATGTTCTTGAAAGAGAGCTAGATATAATTATGGATAAGTCTGTAAGATCTAATTTTATCAATAAAGGTAGTGATGAATTTACTGAATCAGAGATAACATATGGTGCTAAAGATGTAGAATATCTTATAGAACTGTATCATAATCAAACAGTTACAGTTATACAACACAACCTTATACATACAGTAGACCTTGAGAACAGTGCAGCACTTGCTTATGCAGATATTGAGTATAATGGCATTGGACTAGACAAAAATAACTGGAGTAAGCTTGCAAAACATGCAGCTAATGAGGTTAGACTTATGTCTTTTGCACTAGATGCATACATAGAATCTAATCTAAAACTTAATAAGTTTGTAGATGATTATGTGCAAGGTGATTTATTTGTATCTATAGAAGAGTTAAGAAAGGTAAATGTTAAATGGTCATCACCTAAACAAGTGCTAGATGTATTTAGAACATACGGGCTAGACGTGGAAGATGTGAACGGTAAAAATTTATACGTACACAGTAAAGATCCATTTGTCAAAACCTATATTAAGTACAAAGAGCAGGCCAAACTGGCTACAAGTTATGGTGATAAGTTTTTTG
>Ga0209337_1002127_pt1 | contig 14564 bp, 11 predicted proteins | sample LinPmetageLP53_FD_184044 | JGI IMG/M metagenome (GOLD analysis project Ga0209337, IMG submission 184044) | Marine viral communities from the Pacific Ocean - LP-53 (SPAdes) (version 2) | ecosystem: Environmental > Aquatic > Marine > Oceanic | place: Pacific Ocean | collected 2010-02-08
CAGCACCAGAAACAGCGACATCCAGCGCGTCGGTGCCAACAGCCGTACTGAAATCATCTCCATCGGGATTCGCACCGTGGCCAATGTCCAGCGAGCCGATTGTGACTGTGCCGCCGGTTACTGCAATCCCCGCCGAGAATGTCGCGATACCAGCCGCAGTAATGTTTAGGCGCATATTGTTGCCGCCCGTGTAAAATTTTAAATCTGCCGAGTTAAGTGCAACGCCGCCACTTCCTATCCCCGCGCCGTCCGTGCTAGTGCCAGAAGTAAATAAAATCTTACTACCATCACTAACCGAGGTTCCCGAATTTTTAAGGTGTAGCGTGTTAACAACACCGCTGCCATTTGTTGTCCCGCTTTGTAAAAGTGTCTTGCCCGCGCTGTCGATGGTGAGGCGAGTGGCTCCCGTATCGGTTCCAAATTCCAGCGTTTGGGCGTCAATTTTTAAATCGCAATAATTCGATACGGTGCGGTTATATGCTTGAATGTAAGATGTAGCTCCCGCGCTAATCTCCACCCCTTGTGCGCCTGCATTTGAGACGGTAAACGGTGCAGATGGCGCAGCCACGCCAATACCCAATCGCAACGGGTCGCCCAATGAACCACCTTCTGTAATCGTGATACCATCAGCAGCAACACCGTCAGACGGCTGCCATTGCATCACCTCACCCGCACCATCCGACTTGATGATCGGTTCGTTTTCGACTGTGACGCCACCAGCTTTGATGCCGGAACCAGAGCCTCCAAAATTTGTAAGTTTGACGCTCATATTAGTTATTGAAATCTGTGACTACCACGGTGGACGTATCGCTGCCAGATGTCGCGACGTACACGCTGCCGGTGTAGCCTTCTAAAGTTAGCACACCACCATCACCGTTCTCTGCTCCGCTGGATTGAGCGATTATATAGGAAAATCGCTTTGTGCCACTAATAACTGGCGCGGCCCCAAACCTAACGTAGACCTTACTGTTCCCTACATTTTGTATAGACAGAAAACGTCTAGACGTGTTGGCGGTAAGAACCACTTGTGCGGTCGATGACGCGCTAAAAAGGTTGTCTACATTTACTGTACACGCGCCTCCTCCCATATTTTTTAGCGCACCAAGCATTTTGTTTTGCACGCGGAGGGGGGAGTCTTGAATGGAGTTAACTACTCCGTCTGAATATATTTTTGGATTGTTCATATAAAGTGTTTTCTACTGCTTCAACTTTATCTAAATTAAAAAAAAACTGGTGGCCCGCTCGCGCAATGGAGCGAGCCACCAGCTGTAAACTACTACGCCTTAAACGGTGCAGGCGGTGACATTGCTTATCGTAATGTCATTCGACAGGCCACAGGCACGCTTAAAGATAACCGTCATCCCGTGGTTCGGGAACTCGGGCCTAGCAGCGTGCTTGAACTCGGCATAATGCCGACCTAGCTTATCTAGCGGGTCTTCACAGTCCGCGTTCGCAGCTTGAATCTTGCTGCCACCTGTCACCCATTTCCACTCACCCATATAGGAGGTGGGGTTCCAGCTGACACCGCCAGCTGAATTGACCGGCGGAACAATCTCCGAGGTAAACACGGACGGGTTCAAGATGACGGCCGCCTCATAGGCAGCTGTCTGCCAAGCGGGGTTCAGCACAGCCTTCTTGCCCTTTGTGGCGCTGCTCATCAGATATTGCGGCACGCGAACGTACTTACCATCTGATTGACCAGAAGTACCAGTATAGGAGAACCTAGCTGGACGAAGGTTGGGGATGTGACGGAAGTTTTTAATCTGCCGCGTAGCTCCCATTCTGCTCATCAACTCGGAAGCTGATCCTTTGCCCGATTCGGCGTGACGGAAGTCATTCCGAAGCTCGCCGTGCAGCGCAAGCTGCTGGCTGGCCTCCAAGCCAATCAACAACGGGAACACGGGGCCATCCTCGCCGTAACCAATCCAACCATTACTGTCTGGGTTGGTCGCGCCACGGTCGATCAGATCAACCGCCAGCTGGTCGAGTAGCTGCTGCGTGATTGTAGATGTGGCTGTTTCCACGGCTACCGCCTCAAGCTCACCCTCTGTGTCAACAATTGACAAGCCGTTGCCAGCTGGAACCTTCGACGCGAACTTCATATAGAGGTTCTCGTAGCGTTTCTCCCAGCTGCGCTGCGCCCGCTTGGTCATTTCCTCCACATAGGCGCGAAGGAACGTGTCCACGTTATGATCGTAAATCAGATCATCCTTACAGAGAATCGGCCCGCGAAGGGCAAACTCCTCTGGATTGTAAGTGCGGCTGGTGTAGCCCACTTCCACATCGGTGTAGGAGCTGGCACAAGAGCCACCGGCTCCGCCATCACCACCCCCAACTACTTGCGTGTTGGTTATTGCCGCCCACGTTTCCGTGTCATCCGTTGGTTCGCTATTCTCGATAGCGAACGTAGTCTTGGTGGTTCCAACACCCGTCTCAAAAGTTCCGCGAGGAATAGCATTAAGCCACACAGAACGGTAAGAAGCATTCCTATAAACTTCATCCGAAAGATTTTCGGTAGCAATCGCAAAAGCATCAAATACATTTGAACAAGCCATAATAAGTCCTTTCCTTAAAAATCAAACTAATGACGCAACACCACACTCCCACACGGAAGGGGGCGCATACGCCTCTTGTTCGGTCGGCCAGTCCCGATTGGGCCGGTGCGATTGCCACTCGCTATAAGGCTAAAAAGTGAGCTAAATTTATGCGCCTAACTCACAGCGCATTTTTGTTGTGCAACGAGTTTGCGATTTCGTCAAACGGTTTGTTGAAAAAAAATGACGGCAACTGGCTTACCCGTAGACGCAGCCAGCTGGGGTGCAACTAATGACAGCGGTCGAGTCAACCAATAGGTTACGCCGCCATCCACGGCCCCTTATTACCGTCAAACAAATCTTATCGCGTTGCGCCTCGGATGCCCAAGTCGCGCAGCTCACCCATAACTTTATCGCTGAACGAGCTGTTCTGCACCGGCTTCGCGCTGCCGTTAGCTGAATTGCCAGCTGTGCTTGGCTCTGCTCCCGTCAGCTTGTTGACTTCCGCTTGAAGGCGGCGGTTGTGTTCCACCAGCCCAGCGTTCTGTTCCACCAACGCCCCGCCGCTTGCCGCCCATAGGGCTGCGGTGGCAGCATCCTCGAAGCTGTTCTGCTCCATAAGGATTCGCCGCGCCAAGCCGACCCGCTCCTTCACGCCAGAGTTCCACTCCTCATCCCCTTCGCGGGTCTGGTAGATCGGGATGCTCTCCTGCGCCTGCTGTAGCATTGTTCCAAACGAACGCTCCAACGCTTTGTTGCGCTCCGCAGACTGCGCCTCGCTGCCAGCCTTTTCGTCCGCCATCAGTTGCTCGTAGCTGGACTTACTGCTCTCCAGCTTCTCGTCCCGCTGGTGCGCGATCTCGTCGATGCGGCTGATGGCACTCTGGAGATATGCCTGCCGCGAGGCTGGCAAGTCGCCCGTCAGCTCGTCCAGCGCATCCGCACGTCGCGGGCTGGCTGGCAGCTTGAGCAGCTTAATCATCTCCGCACGCTGTTCCTCCGGCACATACACCAGCGCACGCTCGATCTGATCGTTGATCGGCTTGGTGAACTGTTCCTTAAACTTCGGATGTCGTTCGAGGTTGGAAACACTTAACGCCTCGCTCAACTCGTCGAACTGCGTTTTTAGACTGTCGTACTCCTCGGTGGTGGAGGTCTTCAACTCCAGATCGGAGACTTTGCCTTGCATCTCCTCGATCTGCCTGCGGGCTTCGTCACGCTCTTGCTTGATGAGCTTGAAGTCCTTCGACGATCTGGACTCTGCCTTGTCCTCCGCCGGTGGTGGGTCGGCGGTGGGTGCGGGTTCAGCTGGCTCGGCAGCTGGCGCTGGATCACTCGACATCGCTTGCTTAAAAGCGTCTGCCATACTGGTGATGTTGTCGTTCGTCTCTTCCAACAGGCTAGGGTTTCCCTTAACTGCCGCCGGACTTGTCTCGGTTAGTGTTTCTTCACTCATTATTGTTGCTCCTGCTAAATGTCGCCTCTGGTTCCTCCGGCATCTCTGGCGCACTTTGCCCCATTGCCTTCAGAACTTTCAGCGCAAATTCGTATCCCTTCTGCATCCCGTGAGCGTAGGCGTAGTCGGTGGCCGACGAGCCAAACGGTAAGGGAACTCTCACCATCGGAGACTCCTCGTGCAGCACTTCCTTCATCGCTTGAAAGGTTGCTCCACCCATTAGTTCCTTCGCCTCCTCGACTGCGGAGGACGAACCCGTCCATTCTGTTAGTGTCATTTAGTTGCTTAACTCACAAAGCGGAGGCTGCTTTAGCATCAGCCAACGCCATCTCCTGCCTCATCTTCGCCTCGCTTCTGCCAATCTCTGCTTGCAGCGCGGCGTCCTTACGGGCCTCGTCTCTTTCCATAGAAGCCATCTTCATCTGTTCCTCCGGCGCTGGCCCAGCTTGAGCCTGTGCTTGCTGCTCCATCTGCGCGGCTTGAGCCTGCTCCATCTGTTGCGCCACTTGGTTGGACACCTCGTTGGCAAAACCAGCCAGCTCTTTTAGCTGTTCCCCCAGCTGCTTCACCTCGTCCTTCCGAGAATCGTCAGCTCCCAACATACCGAGATGCTCCTCGATGTGCGGGATGAGTACGCTAAAGAATTGCACAGCAGATGCCGGATCGCCCCCTTGCTGGATCGCCTGTGCCAGTTCAGTTCCTTTTGCTAAATGTGTTTGGGCGTGCAGCGAGTGGTTGTGCGAGTCGGTAATGATGACGGAGTTTCCCATTTGCATAACAGCGTTCTCAATGTTCGCCTCTGCAATCTGGTCTTTGGCGTAAATGTCCTGCTCCGGCCCCACCATATAGCGGCCTACTTGTTGCTGGCCCGCCAGCGCAGCAATGTAGTCCCGCAGCAAAGCGTCCCGCCCAGACTCGGGCAGCTGGCCAGCGACTTGCATTAAGCCAGAGATCGTCTGCATCCGAAGGAACGCCGACCCTTGACCGTAGTTGCGCGAGGCTTGAACGTAGTCGAGGTTGGTGAGTGCCTCCTTTGGCACACCACGCGACACGCACCGCTTCTGAAACTCGACCGCCTCCGCGTCCGACACGTTTGGGTTCGCGGCTCGGCGGTATCGCTCGGAGAAAAAATGATCCAGCTGTTGATAGTATCGGGCGATTTGCGTCTTACCCAACACGCTGGCCTGCTGCACAATTGCTTGAACCTCTGTCGCTGTCTTCGGGTTCCCTTGCGGCTTGTCGAGGCGTTGTCTGTACTGCGAGAGGTTGGACTGCATCACCCCTTCCAGCTCGCGATCCACCGCCATCGGTGCGTCCACGATGCCAGAGAACTGGCGCTGCACGACACGGTAGCCAGCTGGCAGTATCGAGTACGGCCCCATCTGGACAACGCTCGCCTTCTGCATTGCCTCCGGCGTTTCCGCTTGCAACTGCATCGCTGACGCGGTGGCAGCTACGTCAACCATATGACATTTCTGGCGGTTCTTCAGCTCGATGACTGGGTACATCTTAACGCCAAGACCCTTCACGCTGTGATGCTGGCCGTCGCCCTTGTCGTAGTACATCGGGTGCATCACTTGATCCCAAGTGTCGTACTTGCCAACGTGCTTGTAGAGAAAGTCCTCCCCGTCTTCCTGCACAATGTAGCAGCTGATCTTGCCTTCCGCCTCGCCATCCTGCGGATACTCCCGCACATAAACGTGGGCGGCGTTAATCAAGCTGCATTGGGCAGAGTAGTGCAGATCGTTGTTTCTGATTTTCTGCTGATGCCACTCCCAATTATTGTGGCGCTGGTAGCTTTCTGGCCCCGACTGGATGATGGCTTTGCGGGTCGCCTCCACGTCCCAGCCCACCGTGGTGGCTGCCTTCGTGTCACGAATGTACGCATAAATCTCGTGCGCTTGGTAGCGCCGACGAACGACCGCAACCTCCCAATCGCTCGGGTTGCTGCGGGTGTTTTCTGGTAGAAGAAGATCGCCCGACTTGATCGCTCTGGCCTTCCAGCTGGTGGGGTTCTCGAACGTCAGCGGCCCAGAACCGAACAGCACCATCTCGTGCTGCGAAAGCTGCATCGTGTAATCAAACTCTCTGTCGTTCTTCTGTAGCCGGTCGAACTCCTCGGTCAACACTCGGCTGTACTGCACCCGCTCGGCGTCGGTTCCGACGTTGGTCTTGATGGTGGCGTAGGTCGGTGTCTCGCTGAACACGTCATAGAAGGCGGTGAGCGCAATCGCGAAGAAAGCCTCGGCTTCCCTAAAGTTCACATTGGTGCGGTACGACTGGCCGGTGCGCTTGAGCTGCGCCGCGCTGTACGGCGGGTTGCCGTCAACAATCCCTTTCACCTTTGCCCTCACTCGGTTGCGGTCTTGGTCGGCTCGGGCCAGCATTTTCACCAGATCAACCACGGCCTCCGCAGAGGAGAGTCTGGCTTTTGGCGGCGTCCCGCTTTCGTCTATGTTATCAAGCGGTAGGGAGTTGTTGTTCATTTGTATATTCGTTTCCAGCAATGATCGGGCAAAGCCTCGTTCTCGCTGTCTGTAATTGTTTTCTGTAGCGCGTTGAGCGGCAACCAAACTTGCGCCGCGTTAAAGCAGCCGCAATGCTTGCACGATTTAAGTGAGCTGTCATACGATGTTTTCCTAGCGCCCACAATAAACTCGATTGTCTTCTTAATAATGCTGCTACCGCATCCCGTACACCCGTCCGGCTCGATGTTGTCTTCGCACATCGCACAGATTGCCGCCCTCTGGTCAGCCTCGGCTTGATCCTCCACGCGCTTACCACCAGCTGCGACGAGTGTCTTGGTGAGACGCACAGCTAGATTCATCGTGAGGCGCTGGTTCGGCGGCGGCTTTGGGACATACCCCTCGCACAGCTCCGGCCTCTCCTCGCAGACCTTGGCCTCCACAATCTCCGATATGTTAAACGGAACCGGCAGATTATTTGCCCGCCGATGATCGGCCACCCTCGTCACCAGCTGGCCAAAGTTGTCAGCCGTCAGTTTTACGCCAGTCTCCTCTTGCTCGTAGCTGTACCCACTAGGCGGCACAACGCTCGTTTCAATTATCTTTTTCATACCTCGGCAAACGTGTTGTGGTAAATGCTGTCGCAATCCTTAACCATCTGATCCCAGCTGGAAATCCCTCCACGCTGTCGAGTCGCCGTGGCATACCCACCTAGCCTGCGGGCCATCTCCACCACCAGCGTGATCGCGTCCGCAAAGTCCGGCGACTGGCCGGTGCGAGCTTTCATATCGACCTTTCTTTCGATGATCGTCATACGCTTCTCATCGTCGAACATCCTCGCACAGAACTCGATCACCGCCGCGTGGTGCATCCCGCGCAGCTGCTCGTTGATGACCCATTGGCGCACGCTGAACCATAGCTCGGTCACTTTGTTGGCGTACACTTCGCTGCTCTTGCGGTGATCCTCTGGGCTGACGGGGCGGTCGCTGGCTTTTCCTCCGAACTCCACCCGCTGGATCGACGGGTTCCACGTCTTGGCCAATATATCGCACAGCCCCCCACCCTCGCCGGTGGCGTCTATTGCCAGATGTTCCGGCTTCACGTTGTTCTCCTCGCAGATAGCCCGCACTCGGCTGGCAATTTGAAAGTGAACCGGCTCGCTGCTCTTTGCGTCGATCTGGATGATCTCGTTTCCTTCCAAAGATATCCCCATCTTCCCGTTGTCGAAGTCTCCGTAACGCCCCAGCTGGATGACACAACGGTCGCCCCCATTGAAAGCGGGGTCTAAACCGGCCATCATGTGGCTCTTTTTCACAAAAACAGCAGGAAACATTACCCGATACTTCTCGACCAAGTTCTCGCTTAACACCGTCTTGCACACCCCCTCGGGCGACCACATCCCCCTCGTGTACTTCCAGAACTTCGGGCTGTCCTCGCCGTCATACTTCTGCGCCTGCCGCACTTGATCGTCCGAAATTAGGAAGCTGTACTTCGTTTTACCTGCCAGCACATTGGGAGACTTCATCCCGTCGAACCGAACACATATGCCCCGCTCTGTCTCCCACTCCTCATCCTCGATGCTGATACCAGACCACCCATTCTTTGGGGTAGCGAACCGACCGTGCTGGTCAAACTTACTGTGAGGATTCCCTATCGCCAGAAACTTAAACTCGGTGGTTCCCTTCTGAAGATTTGAACAAGCCTCGAACGCTGCCTCGGGCGTGTCGGTGGCCTCGTCCACGATCACCATAGTGCGCGGGGAACGTATCCCTTGGATGTTGGCGACCGCCTTTGAGGTGGCTCCGTCCAGCACGGGGATGGCGAAGATGGCGTGCTTATCGTCGCCTCGAATGGCTTGCAGCGTGGTCTTGCTGTCCACCATATGCGATGGGTAGCCACCCTTGCACGTCCGATAAAGGTCTTGGATGACCGGCCACGCCCGTTTCCGAATCATCTTTGCGGTGGTGGAGGTGAGGATGATCGAGGTTTGGAGCGGGGCAGCTAGAAAATAAACCATCGAGTAAAGGCTGGCAGCGTAGGTCTTCCCGCTCGCGCCGCACCCCGCCCAGCACACCCATTGGTTATCGCACAGACTCTCGATCTGTTTCTCCAGCCACGGGTTCCAGATCATCTTCGGCCACAGGTGGGCGACCACGTTCTTAAAATGACGGAACGCACCCAGCCCACCGCGATCCGGCGAGTGGTTGATTCTGAATGCGTACAACTCCAGCTCGATCTCGTTTAGTTGCACGTCAAACGCCAAGCCATATTTGTGTTTAATCAAACCGTTTGACAATAAGAAGGTATAGTGAGGCTATACTCCCCCTACGGGGAGATACCCTCACAACTTTTGCGAACTGTCAAACGATGGCTATTACATTAAATCAAAACACCGACTGCTGCGAAACAACTTGCGATACAACCTCCACCGTCAACGTAGCTGGCCCAACGGGCGCAGCTGGCGCAGCTGGAACGAACGGCACGAACGGTAGCAACGCTTACACCGCGACAACTGCTTCGTTCACAATGCCCGCCGTCAGCTCAACGGTTGCGGTTGCGGTGAGCGACTCGGGCTGGATGTCTGTCGGACAGACTTTACACATCAGCGGTGGTGGTTACTTTGAGGTTACAGCTAAAGCGTCCGCCACATCAATCACGGTAAAGAACCTTTACGCAGTACCTACAAATGCAGCCGTCGGGGCTACTGTTGCAGGCGCAAGCACAGTCAGCGCGGCTGGCGTGAAGGGTGACACCGGCGCAGCTGGTGCAGCTGGATCGGGATTAGTAACCCTAGCCAAGGGCGGTCTAGCTACCTTCAGCACCCAGAACATCGCGTTAGCAGTAGGCGCTGACAACAAGTTCCTCGGCGCTGACAGCAGCGCCCCGTCTGGGCTGGCGTGGGACACGGTAAAATACTCCGACTTACAAGCCAGCACACTTGCACTAAACACCGTTACAACCAGCGGCCAGTTGCCGTTGGCGGATATAGCTAACGCTGGCGGGGCAGCTGGAGATATTGCCTACTGGAACGGTACTGTGTGGGTAAAGCTGCCCAAGGGGTCAGCTGGGCAACGGCTTGAGCAGGGGGCAAGCGCCCCGCAATGGGTTACACCGGCCGCAAGTGGTGCTGCGATGGAGGCTTACGGGCGCGTAACAACAACTGCCAACCACAGCAACGACCCTGTTTTTGATGGCGATGAGTTCAACTGCGCCAGCGTGGCAGCCTCCGGCGATCTGGTTACTATTGTTTTTACGAACGCGCTATCCAAGGCCAAACCAATCGTACTGCTTACTCCGAGGCTCGGAAACACATCTGATCTTACACTTGATGCAAACGGAATAAGTACAGCAAGTATTAAAATTGAGTTACCAAACTCATCAGCCCCCCACGAGTTTGACTTTGCTGTTTTTGTGTAATGCCAGTAATTGACCGCCAGCGGATTAGCGACGGGTTCCTTACGCTGGAACGCGGGGTGGACGCTGGTCGTTCGCCTAGTTTGCTCGCCCGCAACCAAGCCTCCTTCGCTGGCAACGTGACAATGCGTGGCGGCTACGCAAAGACGCGCCCCGCTTTCGTCAACATCCCGCTGGAGTTCGACAGATCGTTCCAGCTGATTAGCGGCGGCACGCTTGTTGTCGGCAAGAAATATAAGATTACAAAAACCGGCACAGGTTTTGATGTTACCAACATTGGGGCAGCTAACAATAATGTTGGAACTGTTTTTACAGCGACAGGAACAACCCCAACAAGCTGGGGTACAACCGTTAGCAGCGGTGATGGAGGAACAGTCACCGGCAACCAGAACGACGAGACTGACGCTGCAAGCTGGGGTATAGCCGCTGCGGACAAGGCGGCATTTAACACAGCATACGATGATTGGGAGTCGGTAGGATCAGCTATGGCAGATCAATTAGACGTTGGCGTACTTGACAGTAATGTGCTGGAAATGTCTAACAAAGTGTCGACCAGTCCCAACGCTTACGCATCCGGCATTGGTATTAAATGGTTGAACCCAAACAATCTTGATGTGGTTACAATCAAACTGGACGCCGGTTCTAACTTTGCAAACTCAAACGACTGGTATCTAACAAACGCAGCTGGCGACCAGCAATTGATTGAGAACGGGGTTCAAACTTACACAATCAATCTGAACGGTGGGGAGTTGAGGATCATTACAAACTCGCCCGACCTAGCGAATATTGACCTAGACGGAGGCACGCATCCTGTTGAAATTTTAGCTGTTGGCGACACAGGGTCAACTGGCACAGGCGAGGTGTCCACCACGATGTTTGAGCTGGCCACCATCGACGAGTCGGATGAAAGAATAAAGACAGCCTTCGAGACTGAACGGTTCCAAGGGGCATACAACTATAACCACGGGAAGAACAGCTACCTCGTCACCTCCATAGGCGGTCACATCTATAAGATCAACACGGAGACGGGGATGGTGCAGGACATCACCCCAACCAACGGCGTTAACAGCCTTGGTGAAACTATCTACGATCCGAACGCATCGGACATCGAGGTGTCCTACTTCCAGCAGGCCGAGCATTATCTCATCATACAAAACGGTGAGTCGGCCGCTATCATCTTTGACGGTGCAACTTCCCGCAGAGCCAACCCGTCCGGCAACGAGGTTCCCACCGGCAAAGTGATGGCCTACGGGAACGGTCGGTTGTGGGTAGCGCGTGGGCGTGAGTTTGTCGCTGGCGACATTGTTGGTGGCCCGACTGACGTTATCAAATTTACAGAGAACACTTACATCGCCGAGGGCGGTGCGTTCGCTGTCCCGCTGGACACCGGCGACATCACGGCGATGCGGTTTATGAACCAGCCAGACTCAAGCCTCGGACAAGGCGAGCTGTTGGTGCATACGGCCCGCGCTGTATTTGCGGTCAACGTGCCAACCAGCCGCGACAGCTGGAAGAGTCTTGAGTACCCCACCGTCCGCATCGTGGCGATCAACTACGGCTCCGTCAGCGACCGCAGCTGTGCCTTGGTCAACGGTGATATGTTCTACCGTGCGCCAGACGGGATACGCAGCTATATCTCCAGCCGCCGCGAGTGGCAGGAGTACGGGCAGATTCCCGTGAGCCGTGAGATCGGGCCGGTGTTGCGAGACGAAAAGATGCACGAGATCGCGCAACGCACAAGCGTTGTGCTGTTCGACAACCGATTGCTCACAACGGTCACACCGCAGAACACATCGCAAGGGGTGTACTTCCGAGGCATTGCCCCGCTCGACTTCGACACCGTTGGAGGCACGGGCGATAAGATGCCACCAGCTTGGGAAGGTCTTTGGACGGGATTAAATTTCTTACAGCTTTTAACAGCTGAAATTGATGAGGAGGAGCGATGCTTTGCTTTCCACTTGAATAGCAGCTGCAACATCCAGCTCTGGGAGCTGACGCGAGACGGGGTGAAGGACGCGAACAGCGGGCGCATCGGTTGCTATATCGAAACACCCAGCTACAGCTTTGAGAACCCGCTCGAAATGAAGCAGCTGGAGTACGGGGAGATGTGGGTCGATGACCTTCGCGGCGAGGTGGACTTCACTATTCGTTACAAGCCAAACCAGTACCCAGCTTGGGTAGACTGGAACAGCTGGACAGAGTGCGCGAAAGCGGAGACGTGCAACCCCGTCGCTGGTTCGTGCCTCACTCTAAAGAATTACAAGCCGCAGTACCGATCAAGAATGCGGCTACCGCAACCGGCTGACGATTGCGAGGTCACTAACGGTGTGCCGATGAGAAATGGATACGAGTTCTCCTCACGCATAGAGTGGGTGGGTCACGCACGGGTGAAGACTTTTAGGCTCCACGCCTACCCCGTAGTGGAGGAGCCGTATGGCGACTGCGGTACGGTGGGTAATTGCGTATAATTTATGAACATCACTTACACAGAACTAATAATCAGCTGCGCCAATGCGAGTGCGAACACGCGGTACACTTACAGCATCACGGGTAGCTGCAACGATACACAGAAGGAACTTTAGACTATGGCATCTAACCAGCAAGTAATTCTCCAAGCGGGTTCAGTCCCGACCGAGACGTGCTTTGAAAGCATACAGCAGCTTTACAACACGTTCATAAACAACACCACCGCCTACGTCGCGGGTGGTTACAGTTTATTTAACTACGGCGACTCAACGCCCGCCGTGGACGATCAAGACCGCCCGTGGATAAGGACAATCGGGGGTAAACCAGACCGGATGTATTCCTTTATAAGTGGCCAATGGATTTCAAAGCACTCCATTCCGGCGGGCGGTAATGTGAGACAGATGTGGGTTGGATCAGAGGTTGAGCTGGAAACATACGACGATGGCGAAGCTGGCACAGTAAACGAGATGGCGGGGCCGTTCTGGGAAATCGATACAGCTATGTCGGCGAAGTTTCCAGTTGGTGTTGGCGATTTTGCTGCCGCAGTAAAAGACACGGGCGGCGAAAAGGACACAACGCTGGAAGAAAAGAACTTACCGCCACACGTCCACGCTCTTAAATACACAGAAAGCCCGCTCAAAAACACAGGGGGCGCACAAAACGCTGGAGAAGGTCATTTCATATCTGGTTCAAAGATAGTCAACGGAATGATTGCAGCTGGCTCCGGCCAAACTTCAGAATCATTCACCAACCTACCGCCCTACTACGGCGTCTACTTTATTAAGCGCACATCTAGGATTTACTACACCGTCTAATGAAAGTAACTCTCGGCACAGCCAAGACACGCATCGCAAAGCACCTCAACCTTTGCGCCACCGACACCCGTACTACCGAGTACATTAACGAGGCGCAGCGGCGACTGATCGAGAGCGGCAAGTGGAAGGGAACCTATGGACGGTTCAACATCTGCGCGACCAGCGGGTGCATCGCTTGGCCACGACAGATCGAGACTATCGAGACAGTTGCCGTATCCGAGAATGTCGGTGTGGTTCGCAACGGTTGGTTTGAGTTTGTCGAGAGCGGCTACGGCCTGCTGGACAATAAGGACAATGTTGGCTACCAGCTGCTCGATAGAGGTGAGTCGCCCACGCATAAGGATATGAGTGGGGCTGGTAAGCCTATTCGCGTTTATGCTTTTAACGAATCGGATGCCGGTAAGACCATCACCATCCAAGGCTACGACGAGAACAACAACTGGGTGCGGACGGTCAAAAACGGAAGCGGGGCCGATACCGTGTACCAAGACGGGGTGGTAGTGACGCTTGCAAACGGCTATGTGGATACAACCACCAACTTCAAGAGCATCACGGGGGTACTGAAAGACACCACAGAGGGCAACGTCCAGCTGTACGAGATCACGGTCGCCAGTCCTCTTACCCAAGTGGACATCGCCACATACGAGCCGGACGAAACTTTACCCAGCTACCGACGCTCGCTAATTCCTAGCCTCGGTGGTGCAGCTGGCTGCGAGGACGGAGATGACAAGAAGGTCGCCGTTACAGTCATAGCCAAGCTGCGCTTCATCAACGCCGTCAACGACACGGACGTGCTGATGGTGAGTGATCTATACGCCATAAAGAATATGGCCGTAGCTATCAAGCTGGAGGAAAACAGAGACTTTGGAGCAGCTACCGAGTACCGCAACTTGGCGATTGAATCGTTACAGAATCAACTCGCCAATCATATGGGGGATGGGGCTGTTCCAGTTTTACAAATGACTAACCTAAATACCCACGGCGGTGGCGGAATCGAAAGTTTAATATAATATGGCAGCACAAGCAATCGGAGCAGCGATGGGAGTCCTTGGCGGGCTTTTCAAGAAGGGGCCAAAAATCCCCAAGTATAAAAAAGTAGATCAAGCTGAAGAACAAGACGCTTCGATCTCCAGTAACTTGGCGAGCTTTGACAAATCAAAGCAGCTGGCCGAACAGACCAGCGCAGCTGACCAAGACATACTGATGTCCAATCTGGAGAAAGCTATGCCCGGTTATGGCAAGCTGATTGGTGGAGCTGGCAGCGCGATTGGCAGTATGATCCGAGGTGAGCTGCCGATGGCAGACCAAGGGATGATAATGCGCCGAGCTGCCGAGGGCGGTATGGCTGGCGGTATGGGTGGCAGTCAAGCTGGACGCAACCTCGTGGCACGCGACCTCGGGTTGAGCCAGATGC
>Ga0209337_1002128_pt1 | contig 14563 bp, 24 predicted proteins | sample LinPmetageLP53_FD_184044 | JGI IMG/M metagenome (GOLD analysis project Ga0209337, IMG submission 184044) | Marine viral communities from the Pacific Ocean - LP-53 (SPAdes) (version 2) | ecosystem: Environmental > Aquatic > Marine > Oceanic | place: Pacific Ocean | collected 2010-02-08
TAATACTTATTCTGGGCTACAAGCCAAAGTGCAATTCCAGAATTGGAAAAAAATCTAAGGAGAAGAATATGGCATATGCCGAAGTTGTGGAACTCCCAGTGAACGAAGGTTCAAATTACTTGGGAGTCTCTATTGACAGGAACAGAGACGCCCTACTTTCAGATCAAGCATTTAAATTATTAACCGATTATTATTGTAACGAAAAAGAAGAAACACCACAAAAGGCATTTGCAAGAGCATCAGTATCATATTCAGATGGAGACAAAGAATTTTCTCAAAGGATATATGATTATGTATCTAGGGGTTGGTTTATGTTTTCATCACCCGTTTTATCTAACGCACCAATGCCAGGCAAAAAGGCAAAAGCATTACCTATATCATGTTTCCTAGCTTATGTTCCAGACACTTTAGAAGGTCTTATAGACCACACAGCAGAACTCAGGTGGTTGTCCATTAAAGGTGGTGGAGTTGGTGGTCATTGGAGTGACGTTCGTGCTGTGTCTGATAAGGCGCCAGGCCCCATGCCATTTCTGCATACTGTGGATGCAGACATGACTGCATATCGTCAAGGAAGAACTCGCAAGGGTTCGTATGCATCTTACTTGGACATCTCTCACCCAGATATCATTGAGTTTATTAACATGCGTGTTCCAACGGGTGATGTTAATAGAAAGAACTTAAATCTTCACCATGCGTTAAACATTACAGATGCTTTCATGCGAGCAGTTGAAAGGGATGAAATGTGGGACTTAATTGATCCAAATGACAAATCGGTCAGAGATACCAAAAGGGCAAGAAAACTTTGGGAGACAATTTTAGAAACTAGATTCCGAACAGGCGAACCTTACTTAAATTTCATAGATACTGCTAATCGGGCATTACCACAATCGATGAAAGACAAAGGATTAAAGATACATGGATCTAATTTGTGTAATGAAATTCATTTACCAACATCGGAAGAGAGAACCGCAGTTTGTTGTTTATCCTCAGTTAACATAGAAATGTTTGATGAGTGGAAAGATACCACGATGATTCGAGACCTGATAAGATTCTTGGATAATGTTCTACAGTTTTTTATAGAAAATGCAGGAGACGAAATAAACCGAGCAAGATACTCTGCAATGCAAGAAAGATCTCTTGGACTTGGTGCTATGGGTTGGCATTCTTATCTACATAAAAACAGAATACCTTTTGAGTCTGAACTCGCAAGAGAACACAATAATAAAATATTTAGTTATATAAAGGAAGAATCTGTTCTCGAAACAAAACTCTTAGCAAAAGAAAAGGGTGAAGCGCCAGATATGTTAGGTTCTGGTAGAAGGAATGCCCACTTGCTTGCAATTGCTCCAAATGCAAATAGTTCAATAATTGTTGGAACATCACCATCTATAGAACCAAGCAAAGCAAATGCATACACACATAGAACAAGAGCAGGTTCGCACCTTGTTAAAAACAAATATCTAGAGGAAGAACTAGAGAAACTTGGTAAAAACACTGACAGGACTTGGACTTCAATCATTACAAATGGCGGTTCTGTTCAACACTTGAAATATTTAAGTGAAGAATCTAAAGATGTTTTTAAAACAGCAATAGAAATTGACCAGTCAGAAATAGTTGTTCAGGCTGGAGCAAGACAAAAGTATCTTTGTCAGGGTCAATCTTTAAATCTATTTTTTCCTGCTGGTGCAGACAAAGGGTATTTACATAAGGTTCATTACGCAGCTTGGAAACTTGGGTGTAAAGGTCTTTATTATTTGAGAACAGAAAGCACACAAAGAGCAGAGAATGTAACCGAAAAGATTCAAAGGGACGCTCTCAAGGATTATGAAACACAAGCAGTAACTCAAGAGGAGTGCGTAGCTTGTCAGGGATAGGGTTAAATAAAATGAATATAGAAATTTTTACAAAATCTGGGTGTCCTTTTTGTGACATGGCTAAGACTTGGTTTAATGAACATGGATTCCCCTATGAAGAAAAAACATTGGAGAATGAAGAAGAAAGACTTGCTTTTTATCAATCAATAAATGGTATTCGTGAGGTTGTTGGTGAAGGGAGAAATGTTCGCAGAATAAATTCTGTTCCACAAATATTTATTGATGGTGATAGAATTGGTGGATATGATGAACTGATGGTTCTTTCGGATACCTTACTAAAAAAACGGAGTGGTGGACTGATGAAGTTCAGTCAAACATATAAACCATTTCACTATGCATGGGCAGTTGAAATCACCACTCGACATGAAAAAGTTCACTGGGTTGAAGATGAACTTGATCTGGGAGAAGATGTATCTGACTGGAAGGGTGGTAAGGTTAGTGCGGTAGAGAAAGATTACATAACAAACATTTTAAGATTGTTTACTCAATCGGATGTTGCGGTTGGTCAGAACTACTATGATATCTTTATACCTAAATTTAAAAATAACGAAGTCAGAAACATGTTAGGATCTTTTGCAAGTCGTGAAGGTATCCATCAGCGTGCGTATGCACTTCTTAATGAGACGTTAGGATTACCACCAGAAGAATACCATGCATTTTTAGAATACACAGAGATGACAAATAAAATAGACTTTATGCAGGATTCTGATCCAAACACTATTCGTGGTCTTGGTCTTGCACTAGCAAAGTCTGTTTTTAATGAAGGTGTCGCCTTGTTTGCATCTTTTGTAATGTTATTAAATTTTCAACGATATGGTAAGATGAAAGGCATGGGTAAAGTTGTCGAGTGGTCTATTCGTGATGAGTCTATTCATGTGGAGGGTAACTCAAAGGTGTTTAGACAATTCTGTGTAGAACACCCCAAAATAGTTGACGATGAGTTCAAGAGTGAAATCTACAAGATGTCGAGAACTGCGGTTAAACTTGAAGACAAGTTTGTTGACTTAGCATATAAGATGGGTGAAATAGAGGGCTTGACCGCAGCTGATGTTAAGACCTATATAAGATATATTACTGACAGAAGGTTATTACAACTTGGTCTTAAAACAAACTTTAAAGTTAAAGAAAATCCCTTGCCTTGGTTGGAGTGGATCTTGAATGGTGCAGACCATACAAACTTTTTTGAGAACAGAGTCACTGAGTATGAAGTCGCTGGACTATCTGGTGACTGGGGAGATGCATATGAGGAAAGTGTATGTGCAATTTAGTATTATGTTGTGATGAATGTGACGCACAGTTTACTATAAAACACGATATGTCTGAGGAACATTATGAACCCAGATATTGTTGTTTCTGTGGATCTGAAATTATTGATGACAATATGGATAATAGAGTATCTGTAGATGCAGAGTGGGATGAGTAATGTGGATGTATCGCGGTAAAGAGTTTACCAGTGATATGATAGGAGACCAAGTTGGTTTCGTATATGTTATAACACGACTGAGTGATGGGAAGAAATATGTGGGTAAAAAATTATTTATTTCTAATCGATCATTACCGCCCCTGAAAGGAAAGAAACGAAGACGCAGAGTTGTAAAAGAATCAGACTGGATGACCTATTATGGATCTTCCGAAGAGGTTAAGGGTCTAGTTGAGGAACTAGGCCCAGAATCTTTCAAAAGAGAAATATTACATCTTGGTTGTAGCAAAAGTGAACTCTCATATTTAGAGGCAAAAGAACAATTTGACAGAGGAGTTCTTCTAGACGAAAGTTACTACAATGGTATTATTAACTGTAAAATCCACAGGTCACACATCAAAACCTTGTTATCAAAACAATAACTCATATAACTAAAAGTTATATCATTTATAACAAATTAATCTAAAAAAGTGGTAATATTACCATAAAAATATCGATATATCTATTGACTTTTGTTGTAAAAACATGTAAGCTAGTACTGTAAAAAATTGAGATAGGGTATAAATCTTAATGATAGAGTTTCTTGTTTGTTTAGTGTGCATAATGATTTTCATTGAACATTGGAGGTTGGCTTTGAAGGCCCTCCTAGTGGTAGGAATATGTTACTTTTTCACATTTTTAGGATTAATTGTAATTTTCGCTTGACAATTGTTGTCAGAACGTGTAAGCTAGCCTCATAAAATGAAAAAAGAGATGATTATATGATTGTTTGTGTTGATGGTTCTAGTAAAGAAAAAAGACGGATTGCTGAGAATGCAGTTGTCTGGTCAATCAAAAAACTTGGATTGTCTAGACTGAGTTCTCTAAACATTGATGTCAAGATGAAGAAAATGAAAGAAGGCGAGTTTGGTTATTGTAGTGTTGGTGACACTATTAGAGAGTTCCGTTTAGATATCAACTCTAACGTATCGATCAAAGATTTAGTTGCTACCATCATTCACGAGATGGTTCACGTTCGACAGTTTGCTAGAAAAGAAATGGATACTGACGGTATGCGATGGAAGTCACAAAACATTTCAGATGATACTCACTACATGGACTTGCCTTGGGAGAAAGAGGCATACCGACTTGAAGAAAAATATGTTAAAGAAATTTGGGAGTCAAATATAATATGATGGATTTAGTTTATAACGATTTCATTGCTGATCGTATTAAAACAGCTTTGGTAAATGAGGCTTCTATCGAGGACAACATTGTTCACGATGTTAAAGGCCCGCATTTAGACTTAGACCCTGATGAGGGTTTTTTATTGTCATTCAAACGTACCATTAAAGTCATGGACAAAAATGGTAATACCTATAAAATAACAATAGAAGAGGAAGAGTAATGGTAGATCCATTTTCAGCAACAACAATTTGTCTGATCGGAATGTTGTTCGCCTTTCACTGGGGCAGATACAGTTTCATGGACAAAATAACCGAAGAAATTATTGCAAAAACTATTGATAATTTGACAGAAGCAGGATACATTGCGGTCACTAAAAATAGTAAAGGTGAAATTGAACTAATCAAGATAGAAGACTTGACAAAAGAAGACTTAGTGTGATATAATAGTTTATTTGATAGAACAGAAGATTAAGGTTGGTTGGCCCACAGTGAAAGTTCCAAATTATATGGTGTGGGGATTCGTGTTCTTCTGTTCTATCTTTTTTTGCTGGCGTAGCTCAGTTGGTAGAGCAACTGACTTGTAATCAGTAGGTCGGGGGTTCGACTCCTCTCGCCAGCTCCATTTTTTTATTATGGTAAATTTATGATATTAGTTGACATGAACCAAATTGCAATCGCAAGTGCGATGATGCAGTTAAGACTTTCCAAAGACTCTCAACTTGATGAGAGTATGGTTAGACATATGATCCTTAATTCTTTGAGGAATTATAGAAACATGTATGGGCCAAATTCAGTTTATGATGGGACTCGTAGTAGTACTATGTATACTAATTATGGTGAATTAGTTTTATGTTATGATGACAAGAAAAACTGGAGAAAAGATTATTTTCCAAACTATAAATTTAGTCGTAAAAAAAGTAGAAACGAATCAGAACATGATTGGAATGAAATATTTAATGTTTTAAATAAAATAAAAGAAGAACTCATTAGATACTTCCCATACAAAGTGGTACAAGTAGATAGTGCAGAGGCAGATGACATTATTGGTTCTGTTGTATTTCACTGGACGCCACACTTCAAAGAAACTCAAGAAAGAATTATGATTATATCTAGTGATAAAGACTTTGCTCAACTACACAAATATGATTATGTCGACCAACATAGTCCGATTGCAAAGATGTTAATCACCTTTTCGGGTGGTAATAAATACATTAAAGAACATATTCTAAAGGGCGATAGGAGCGATGGTGTTCCTAATATTTTATCTGGTGATGATGTATTTGCTGAGGGGTTAAGACAAAAACCTTTATCAAAGAAAAAAATATCTGAATGGTTAGATATGAATCCAGAAGATTTTTGTGATGAGAATATGTTAAGGAATTATCAAAGAAATGAAAAACTAATTTCTTTAAAACATATGCCGACTGAGGTTATGCAATCTTGTTGGAAAGAGTTTAATAAAGGAAGAAATGAAATTAGTCGTAAAAAACTTTTTGATTATTTTATTGATAATAAATTAAATGAACTAATAAATGACATTGGAGATTTTTAAAATGCAACAGACCTATAGACCACTTATTTCTGAGGTTTTGAAAAAAGTAAATAATGCTAAAACCAAAAACGAAAAGATAAAAGTTCTTAGAGAACATGACAGTCAAGGATTGAGGATGGTAATAAAATCTTCTTTTGATCCAAAAATTAAATGGGTATTTCCACAAGGCCCTGTTCCTTACAGAGAGAATGAAGCTCCAGAGGGAACTGAACATAATAGATTAGAACTAGAGTCAAGAAAACTTTTCAGATTTATTCATGGTGGAGATAATAAAACACCACAATTTAAAAAAGAAAATTTATTTCTTCAAATGCTCGAAAGTTTACATAAGAGTGAAGCAGAAATTGTAGTCTGGGCAAAAGATAAAGAACTTCATAAACACTTTAAAGGTTTATCTGCTGTAGTAGTTAGGGATGCATTTGGTTGGAATGAAAACTTTATGAGGCCTGAGTAGTGCCAACTTATGCTTTTAAAGATGAAGAAACTGGAGAAGTTTTCGAAAAATTCTTACAGATGTCTTCTAGGGAAAGATTTTTGGAAGAAAATCCAAACTACACACAAGTTCCGAATGCAATAGGTGGATTTATTGCCTCTACTGGTGACAGGACACACAATACAGATGGTGGGTGGAATGAGGTTATGCAAAAAGCTGCTCATGCCCATCCACACAGTCCTTTAGCTGAAAGGTATGGAAAAAAGTCTCAAAAAGATATTGCGACTAGAGATGCAGTAAACAAATCTAGAAAAAAACTTGATGGTGCAATTGCAAAGGAAAAATAGTAATAAATAAACCTGTAGTGGCGAGACATTACAGCACGCCTCAATCTAAGGTTGAAAGCTGGGTAATCAATCCGCCATTCTACAGGGGTGATCCTCATCGGATCACCCCACCTTTATATTCGAAAGGATTAAAAATGTCAAAAGGTAAAAGAGTTCGTATAGATGATTTAATCACTGTAGAACCAATCACAGATAATCAAAAAGTAGTATTCGAAAAATATAAAAAAGGTCAAAACTTATTTCTTACTGGTGCAGCTGGCACAGGTAAAACATTCGTCTCTTTATATCTTGCAATGGAAGATGTCCTAGACCCCTCTACTCCATATGAGTGCGTTTATATAGTCAGGAGTGCAGTCCCTACCAGAGAGATAGGATTCTTGCCTGGCGATGAGGAAGACAAGACAGCGTTGTTCCAAGTACCATATCAGAACATGGTTCAATTTATGTTTGAACAACCAAACAAAGATGATTTTCTAATACTGTGGGACAAGTTAAAAAGTCAAGGGAGTGTCATGTTTTTAACGACATCTTTCCTGAGAGGCATAACACTTGATAATGCTATTATTATAGTTGATGAATGTCAGAATTTAAACTTCCACGAGTTAGATACTATAATGACTAGAGTTGGTCAAGATAGTAAAATTATTTTTTCTGGAGACTTCTTTCAATCTGATTTACAAAAAAATGGCGACAGAGAAGGTATGCAGAAATTTTTAAAGATTATTGATTCTATGGAGGAGTTTTCTGCCGTAGAATATAATGTAGGAGATATAGTGAGATCTGGTATAGTAAGAAGTTACTTAATTAATAAAATAAAACAAGGAATTGAATGATGCAAAAGAATTATGAAAAAAGTTTAGAACTTATTTTAGTTCATGAAGGCGGATTTGTAAACCACCCAGAAGATCCAGGCGGCATCACAAACATGGGAGTTACTAAAAGTGTTTACGAAGCATGGGTAGAAAAAGAAGTCACTGAAGAAGATATGAGAAATCTTACTGAAGATAATGTTGCTCCAATTTATAAGAAAAACTATTGGGATAGATGTAAGTGTGATGACTTAGCATCTGGTCTAGATTTGTGTGTTTTTGATTTTGGTGTAAATGCTGGAACAGGTCGTTCTGCTAGATTCTTACAAGCGTTAGTTGGAACAGTAGCTGATGGTGCTATCGGCCCAAACACAATTAGAAAAGTAAATGAATATGTTGGTCAAGAAGGTCTTGAGTCTACTATTAAAGACTTTCAAAAACATAGACAAGAGTATTATGAAGGTCTTAAACACTTTGAAACATTTGGTAAGGGTTGGACTAGACGAGTTGATGAGACAACTCATGAAGCACTAGAAATGATGGATTAATTACACTTGACTTTTTAGTAAACCTGTGTTATAATTAGTTTATATTATGAGAAATTTATTATGAATATTCGCCTTGCTTTTTTAAAGTTTTATGAGACATACAATCTTGTTATGGATCACAATAAAAACCCTTTACGACACATTCCAGATCCAGTATCAAGGATGTGGATTATGACTGTACTTGCTTGGATGTGGTGTATTGCATTTGGTCTTTATCTCGGTAGTGTAATCTACATGGGTGTAAGTCTTATTGCACACTTTAGTATTATCTTTATGATTATGTTTACTACATCTGTGTTTTATGATGCTGAGAATCGAGGTGATAGTTGGTTACTTGCATTAAGGGTAGATCAACTCAAAGCAAGAATAAAACAAAATCGTAAGAAGTTAAATAAAAGTGTGTGGGATATTGATAAAGAAGCTTAATCATTAAGGAAATTATATTATGTTGTCCAATGAACAATTTAAAGAACTCTCTGAGTTGGGAAACCCCCCAAAATTTATTCACAAAACTGTTGATGTGGGTGGAGATCTAAATACAAGGAGCGTAGATAAAAAAAGATTCTACGAAACATCTGATGGAAACCTTTATCCGTCTATTACAACCGTTTTGTCTAAGTACAAAAAGGAAGGTATAATTAAATGGCGTAAAAGGGTTGGTGAGGATGTTGCTAATCATATCATGCGAACCTCTGCAGCTAGAGGTAATGCTGTTCACTACATGTGTGAAGACTTTCTCAATAATAAAGAAGTTACAAAAGATGATAGAGAATTTCTTCCCTATATGTTATTCACACAATTGATGCCCGTTTTAGAAGAAAAAGTACAAAACATTAACGCACAAGAATGTGCTTTGTATTCTGAAAAATATCGAATTGCAGGTCGAGTTGACTGTATCGCTGAATGGGATGGTGTTTTATCAATCATTGACTTTAAGACCTCTCGGTCATACAGAACAGATGTATATAATGAAAGTTACTATATTCAAGCATCTGCTTATGCAGAAATGTTTGAAGAAAGGTCAGGTATTGAGATCAATCAAATAGTTATACTTTGCGTAACAGCAGACGGTGAAGTTCAAGAATTTGTTAAACAAAAACACGATTATTTACCTTTGTTAGTCGAAGCAATAGATAACTTCACTGAACAGTGGGAGGCAGAAAAAATTGGTAACTGAATCTAAAGAGTCTGAGTCAAAAGACAACATAATGACACCAACTAAGTTTTCTTTATCTATAGAAAATAAAGTTCTTCAAGGTGATTGTACGCACATGGAAGCTGTTCTAGATTATTGTGAGAAAAACGATTTAGACCCTAGTCACGTTAAACCACTACTGACAAAATCTTTAAAAGAAAAGATTGAAGTGAATGCTAGACAACTAAACTTTCTACCGAGAGTAGCACAATTACCAATATAAATAAAATATATGTTTAGACAGACCACTCTCAGAAATTCAATGTCTGCAAAAGGAATCGGTTTACATACAGGTAAACTGATTCGTATAACGATTCGCCCTGCCCAAGAAGATACTGGAATAGTTTTTAATAGAGTAGATCTTCATAATGTATCTATACAATGTAAAGCAACCAACGTAACCAGTACCGAGTTATCGACCACCATATCAAACGGAAAGGGTGAACCATCAGTATCTACTGTGGAACATTTAATGGCAGCTTTTGCTGGACTAGGAATTGACAATGTATATGTTGATCTAGATGGGCCAGAAGTTCCAATTATGGATGGCAGTTCTTCTGCTTTTATCTTTTTAATTCAATCAGCAGGATTAACATCACAAAATAAACTTAGAAAGGTTATTAGAATTAAAAAAGAAGTCAGAGTAAATGATGGTGATAAACATGTTTGTTTAAAACCTTATGATGGTTTTAAGGTTGATTATAGTATTGATTTTAATCATCCACTTTTTAACGACAAACCAAAAACAGTATCTATAGACTTTTCTAAACAATCTTTCAAACAAGAATTAAGCAGAGCTAGAACATTTGGTTTTATTAATGACATAGAAAAATTAAGATCTAAAGGTTTAGTTCTTGGTGGAAGTACAGACAACGCGATAGTTATTGATGATTACCGCATAATTAATAAGGATGGTCTAAGATATAATGACGAATTCGTTAAACATAAAGTTCTTGACTCAATTGGCGATTTATATCTTCTTGGCTCGCCTATACTGGGACATCTTAGCGCCCACAAGTCAGGTCATAATTTAAATAATAAACTAGTAAGAACTATACTACAAGATGAGTCATGTTGGGAATATGTTAAAAATGACTACAGTAATTATGATCTGTACGATAGTTTAGAAAAAAGGTACAATCTTTGTAGAACATCAGTATTTGGGTGAGGATTATATTATGAAAAAATATTTTATTGTGTTACTTTGTTTAGTTTCTTATTTGTCTTTTGGTGATCCAGTAAGATACAGTAGTGAAAAAGAACATGAGTGTCTTGTTGAGGCGATATACTATGAAGCAGGCAATCAACCATTTGTGGGTAAAGTTGCAGTTGCTCAGGTTATCATGAACAGAGTTGATTCTATTCAATATCCAGATACAATATGTGAAGTTGTACATCAAGGCCCTGTAAGTGAGTGGTGGTTAGAACATCACAATAAAAAAGTTCCTATTAGAAATCGGTGTCAGTTTTCTTATTACTGTGATGGTAAAGTAGAAGACACATACGATGGTGGTAACTGGGATGATAGTGTATTTGCAGCTGTTTTAACAACAGGTCAAAACCGAATGACAGACATAACATCTGGTGCGACACACTATCACGCAAACTATGTATCTCCATACTGGAGTAAAGTTATGACAAGAACAGTTACAATAGAAGACCATTTATTTTACAAGCCATAAGGGAGATAATTTTATAATGTCAGATATTGAACCAGTATCAATAAACATGAATAAATTACATGTTATTGAAGAATTGAATAGTATTTTAGAACTTAGTTATATAACACAAAACACTAAAACATTTGATAAAGAAATTAATGGTGAACCAGCTATAGTTGGTCAAGAGGTTTATAAAAAAATAAGATCTTTGATGATTGAATTAGAAAAGTTAGTTAGTATGGAGTCAATATTAAATTCACCAGAGGGAAGAAATGCTTCTGAATCTCATGGTGATAAAAATCCTTTTGAAAAGGAAAAACATGGATAACTTAACGGATTTAGAATTGGATAAATGGTTTAACACTGAGGTTGACCATTACTGGAGTTCCAAAGCAACAAAAAAAATTAGAGTGAGTGGAGTTCCATACGAAGTTGATGAAGATGATATAAAACTATGGTAGAGGGATATGACGCATATAAAATTTATATTGCACTAAAGTCTCACTTTAGTAGTAAAAGTTATGATTACATAAAGTATCATGGAAAAACTTCTGCAACCAAAAAGTCTTTTTTATCTAGACAGGACAGAGGTTTTTTTGGAAAAGTAGCCAGAAACTATAAAGAGGAAACAGAAACATTTTTTATTGCAAACTTTCTTGCATCTCCTCGTGGTTGGATTGGTGATTTTAATGATGACAACTACAAAAAATATGTTGAAAGAAATAAAGATGTTTTTGAAACATTTAAAACAGACATTGAATACCTGACAAACATTGTCGGTTCAAAACCTCAAGACTTCGAAGAAATTTTTAGATGTGAGAAAGGACAACACCCTTTGTTGTTAAAACAATATATGGCAAAGAACATATGTTTAGAGACGTTGTGTATACTCGAAAAGGGTCTAGGATTTTGTGATGCATTTGATAGTGATATAGAAGAAGACATGATCTGGCCAATAAAGAAAAACTTAATTATAAAGTCTCAACCTTTAGTAGTTGATGATAGTGAATGCAGGTTAAAAACATTTGAAGTTGTGAAGGAGTATTTTAATGGGTAACTTTTTTTGTATAGGCAATGGTAAATCTCGTAAAGGATTAAATTTAGATTACTTTAAAAAACATGGAACAGTTGTTGGATGTAATGCATTGTACAGAGAATATAAACCAGACATTCTGGTATCAAACGATATAGACATATCTCACGAAATATATCGAAGTGGATATTGTGAATACAACACAACTTATTTAACAGACTGGTATATTTTACCAACTGAGTCTTTAGAGGGTTTTATTATTGAAGTTGAACATGGTGTTTACTGTCCCAATCTTAACATGGTGTTTAAAGAAGAATTACACAAAGACTTTGTTATCAATGGTGAAAAAGATCAGACATTTATTACTGGAGTAACACCAACAGATAGAGTCGTAAACATTGATAACGATTTACAATTGTCTGCTGGTATTTTATCAGTTAACATTGTAACGAAGTTAATAGATATGCCTTTTGGTGATGTTTCGGATGTTTATTTAATAGGTCATGACTTATATTCTAATGACGATAAGTACAATAATATTTACGCTGATACAAATTGTTATGCATCAAACGAAGATAATGCAGTAGACTGTAAAAACTGGATATCACAATTAAAACAAACATTTGATAACAATCCAGAAATAAATTTTTATAAAGTAAATAAAAATGATTTTGAGACGAGTGAATGGCCAAATCACCGCCAGAAAACAGATTCAATTATTGAAGAGTGGAATGATTGTAACAACTTACATTATATTACTCAAAATAAATTGATGAAAAAACTTGACAAAAGTTGAGTTTTGTAGTATACTATATACTATTATATTATGAGCAAAGTGAAATTAATTAACATACGATAGCATACGATAAAATATATTAACATACGATAACATACGGAGAACAACATGTCCTTACAATCACTTAGAAAAAGTAATACGTTGGATAAACTTTTACAACAAGTAAAAGAAGATTCAGCACCTCAAGCTAAAAAATCTTACACCGATGAACGTCTTTGGAAACCACAACTGGATAAGTCTGGTAATGGTTATGCAGTCATTCGTTTTTTACCACAGTGCGATAATGAAAACTTGCCTTGGGTTAAGATGTACAAACATGCCTTTCAAGGCCCAACTGGTAAATGGTTTATTGAAAACTCTCTTACTACTCTTAATCAGAAAGATCCTGTTAGTGAATTCAACAGTGAGTTGTGGAACTCAGGTCTTGAGTCAGATAAAGAAGTTGCTCGTAAACAAAAAAGAAAATTAGAGTATTACTCTAACATTTACGTTGTTTCGGATTCTAGTAATCCACAAAACGAAGGTAAAGTTTTCTTGTTCCGTTATGGTAAGAAAATTCATGACAAACTACAAGCTGCTATGGCTCCTGAGTTTGAAGATGAGTCTCCGATTAATCCTTTTGATTTCTGGGAAGGTGCAAACTTCAAACTTAAAATCCGTAAGGTTGATGGATACTGGAACTATGATAAGTCTGAGTTTGAATCTTCATCTGCTCTTTTAGAAGGTGATGAGTCAAAACTTGATACAGTTTGGAAATCTCAACATTCTTTAAATGAATTTCATGCTGCGACTAACTTTAAGTCGTATGATGAGTTAAAGAAAAGAATGGGAGAAGTTCTTGCGACTTCTATTCCAACTGGATCAGCTGAAGATGTAATGGATGATTTTCCAGTAGAACCTTCACCTGTCATGAAAGAAGAACCAGCACCAACATTCAACACTGCTGACGCTGATGAAGAGGATACTATGTCTTACTTCGAAAAACTCGCAAATGAATAATCTTTAGATTATTTTTCAAACAGAAAGGGGGCTATGCCCCCTTTTTTTATAAATAGGCATTATGGATGTATTTACTTTAATAGCTGAAGTTGGTTTCTCAATAGGCATGAGTCTTATTGGGGGTTACTTTATCTTTCTCACTGTGACTTATATATTAAAAAGTGTGGTAGGACAGGTTGATGGTATTCATGGGATCGTGAACTCTCTTGACAATCGTGTTAAGACTATGAATCATGATATGATAAGAATTGATACCACCATGTCCAATGTTTTGGGCATAAGACCCGATCTAGATAGAATTGCAAGAGCAGATGGTAAGGAGGATGCGAGAAGAGACTGATGGAAATAGTAAAGTTTATAGAAGAATTTGGATTTCCAATCGTAGCTGCGGTTGGTCTACTGTACATGATTTACTGGATATGGAGTTTCGTAACTGAAGAAATAAAAACAAAACTCACAGCAACTAATATTACTTTAATCGGTCTAATCGATAGAATCAGAATGTTAGATAATGATATCATCAGACTGCAACAAAAATTAAATACAGTTATAGAGATGAGAGAAAGAAACGAGAGGAGTGAAGATGAGAATTCTTAGTTTTTTATTTTGTTTTATAATTATTTTGCTCGCGTCAGTTTCTGCCATTCAAGTCAGTGATATTAAAGCCGATGAGATGGTTCACAAATTTAAAAGTCCATCTTTTAGTGGTATCAATACAAGTTCACATTAT
>Ga0209337_1002129_pt1 | contig 14560 bp, 14 predicted proteins | sample LinPmetageLP53_FD_184044 | JGI IMG/M metagenome (GOLD analysis project Ga0209337, IMG submission 184044) | Marine viral communities from the Pacific Ocean - LP-53 (SPAdes) (version 2) | ecosystem: Environmental > Aquatic > Marine > Oceanic | place: Pacific Ocean | collected 2010-02-08
CTGATTCCTGGGTCACTCTATTCTACATAGCTCCCTTGATCCTTAACGCGCGAAGCACTTCATTGGACAGCATATTCTTGCGTTTAAACTCATTTATCATGCCAGGGTTCTTGGATAGATAATCTACCTTCTCATCTGTATCCATGTTGCGCATCAGCATATCCCTCTGGTTCAAGCCCTTGCTAGCATTCCTCTTCTCACGAACCCACATACTCATCAGCCTCTTGCCAGTTTGCGGGTCAGTTCGCATAGACTTCATTATGTTGCTTCGTTTCTCTTGCATCGTCTCACCCATTTCGTTGTAGATTTCAGATGTCGATTGCTTTGAAGTTCTGGGTAAATCGGACGGAGAGTTAGTTAGTATCTCTAGTATTCTCTTAGATGAAATTCCTCCGTCTTTGAATATCTTTATACGCTCGTTTTCGTTGTAGCCTAGCGCACTTAAACTTTCGTTGTTCTTGGACAAAGCAACAAAAGCATCTGAGTATATCTCATTTGACCTATTGTATACTTCATTAAGCTCTGCCTCAGATGGGTCTCCGAATTTCAACAAAGAAGTATACCGAGACTTAGCCTTATTGGATAGAGTGTTAGTATTTCTAACTGTGAACGTAGCAGCTTCGCCTACATCAAATGGATTGATGCGTGCGCCTAGCTGTCTGGCTCCTACTTCTTTGAGGGTCAAGTCACCCTTACCAAGGCGAGCTTTCTGAAGTTTCTTCAGTTCTCTACTAAATCCTGGTCTGAATGACTCTGTTAAGAAAAACGTCAGTCTTTCTCTTGCTTGATCTAATTCATCTACCTGTTCCGATATTAGTTCACCTCGTTCATCTCTATTGGCTAATGCTTGATATGCTTCTTGGAAGATGAAAGAACCGTCTCCAACCAGTTCCTCTGCCATTAGTCCAATGACTGATTGCTCGCTGTCTCCATTCAAACCAGCTTGCAGGGCAGACAAACCAAGAGCGTGTGGCACTACATAACTGGGGTTAGCTACCCAACCTGTGCGCCCTCCCTTATCTAGTTTAACTAATTGGTTTCTATTCTTATCCCAAGGTGCGTATACAACGTCACGAAGTGCCTCTTCTTTTTTATCGTCTACCCCAGAGGCAGCCTTTACTCCCTCTATTCCAGCATAGGTAGCTCCGTAAACACCAAGTAGAGAGGCAAGTCTTTTGGTTCCTTCGGCTCTCATGCGAGCTACATTAGCTGCCCCTAGTTCACCAAACTCTTGACCAAAGTTTCCTGCCAACATACGAGCAATCATTTTTCCTTGGTTGTATTGATTTCGAGCAAACTCAGCCGTGAACGATGCGAACTGAGGCATAACGCCCCAACGAGAAAGGGTGCGAACTACATTGCTCAACTTATCGTAGTTTTGATACGTGTCGTTAATCATCATTGCCGCCTGCTTCTTAACAACATCGTCGCTGGCATTGGGAAACATTTTGCGTATTGTGTTTTGATTGGCTTTCCAACCTACATATCTTCCCAACGTATCGGGAACTTGATATGCTTTACCAACTGGGTCTAGTCCTTTTTGTAACCACTTAGAGAACGGCCCCGCGTCTAGGGTTGATCGAATGTCTGATTCTAGAATGTTGGCATTCTTGATGCCATACTTAGCCATCTCTTCTAGTTCGTCTAGCAATGCCTTGCGAGCCTTTGGTGTTTTATCCAGACCTTCCATAGCTCTGGAAACCAAGGGGACATCAGCTAACGCCAGTCGTAACCCACGTGGCACATTAGAAAAAGGATTAATGCCCATGCCCAACAAGTTAGCAGTATTACCATACGCCTGAACTGGATAGGCTACGGTGTTAAATAAGACCTTCACGCCCTTGGATAAACCAACACCTGCTCTGTATAAATCTTGTAGACCATTGAGGAATATGTTGTCCATCTTCTCAGAGCCATTGCCAACATACAATTCGTTAAGTGCTGTTTGAACTTGTGGATATGCGTATAACCCAGAACCTTCTTGCCCTGTTCCTCGCAACACAATCTCAACCATGTCGTCATCAAGTTTTGAGGTAGAGGCTATGCCAGCATCAAGCAGTTCTTTTCCTAAAATAACATTAGTTCTTTCTCTTGCTACCGACTTAGCAACACCAGTTAGTGTTCCTCTCATGCGCTCCACGGGGTCACGCACTTCCCCTAGCCAAATTCTTTCTGCTTCACCTGGGTTTTTCTTTTTCTTGAATACAGAATCTACGCTACTACCAAAGAATTTCCTTGGGTCTTCTTTTTTAGTAGAGGCAAACCCATCCTTTAGGTCGTCTATCCTTTTATTTGCCTTGGCAAATGCAGTTGCGTTGTTATCACCCTGGGCTATAAAAGCATTTACTAATTCATTTCTAGCTGCTTGTTCTTGTTTGCTAGAGGGCTTGTAGTTGGGGTCTAAGAAAGCCTTATACTCTCTCCTGGCGTAAAGCTGGCTTGAGTTCATTGAGTCGTCAATGGTTTTCCTTAGCTTCTCTCTAGCCTCGTCATCTAAAGACTTGTATGCTCCGTCATCAATTAGCTGTATAGCTTCCTTTTGTAACGCTACTCTAGCTTCATTATACTTTTTTAGGTCAGGACCAAGAACCCTAGCTACATCATCTGACATCTCACCAGTATCTAAGAACTTATTGATAGGTGCTTCTAGCGACGGGTCTTTCTTTATTGCTCTTGCAGTCTTAGCTCCAATCCTACCAGAAATCTCTTCCGCTGTCTTAATGATTCTAGAGAAATCAATGGTGGCTTGTTGAGCCTTTGTTCCTACAAACTTAGAGGGTGCTACCGAGGCTAGTATCTTGCCCATAGTTCCAAGGTTCGCTTGAGGCTGTGTTAGAGCTTGTGCTGCTGCTCTACTCCTTGCTCCATCCTTAGTTTCCTGTATGCCTCTAAGAACAATACCCTCCATTGTGGGCTTAGGTTTTTCAAGTTCTGCAATTCTTTTTCCAACGGCAACCCTTTCATTCATCCATTTTAAATCTTGACTTCCGTCATATGGCAAGTCTCGTCGCTCTATTATTAATTGTTTAAGCCTTTTGTTTAATTGCACTAATTCTGGAACATCAAAACGCATTGACTCTTTAGTTATTAGTTGATTTTTTGCGTCAAAATAAATTTTAACATTATGGGGTGCGTTATTAGTTTTTAATCCCCCTATGTGTTTAATTCCACCATATCCTTTTCCCATTAAGTTGTCCTGTATGATTGAAAAAATTTCTTGAATTTCATCTTTTGGTGCATCTACATTTAAACGAAGCCAATCATACAAATCGCTACCAGATGCCGATTCAGGCAAATCATCTAAACCATCTATCACTTCGTTAAGGTTGTTTGTTCCAGAAATTTCAGATAATTCTTTGGCTGTTACTTTATTAATATCTAAAAAATTAACAGGTTGCGTTTCTTCAATCTTATATATTACAGCGTCTTGACCTAATCCTTTGGCAGTATATCCGCGAGCAATGTCCATTGCATCTGTAGTATAAAAACCTTGTCCGTATATGTTATTTGAAGAATAATTATCATAGTATTCTCCAAATTTAGTTATTGGCTTGGAGGTTCCATGATACTGCACATTGCCGCCCCTCGTTTCGGGAAGTGGAGGTGGAGTTTTTTTTGTGTTGGGAATATCTTTTGGAAAGAATGATAAATCCTTAAATGTAATCTCTTCTCTAGCTATAGCATCATCTATTTGTTGTGGTGTCTTACCTGCAAACTTCTGTCCAATCTTAGTAGTCACACCACCGAGCGCACCACCAAACAGCGCACCTGCTCCACCAAACTGAGCTAGTTCTCCTGCTGTGGGCAGACGGCCTTCATCTATCACAGCCCTTGCTGTAGCGTCTGTAACGCCAAATGCAGCCCCTTTACCTGCTTCCCTCAGTGCAACACTACTAAGCCTCATGCCTCCCTGTGCGCCCTTACCTATGCCCCCAGGAACAGCACCAATGGCTGCTGCTGCTAAAGCACGACCCATAGACTTATCTTCCTGTCCTTCTATGTCTTGTGCAAGTAGACTACCAAAGAACGAAGCTGTTGCTCCACCAATAATAGAACCAGCCAATGCTCCTGCTGCTGTGCCAGCACCAGGTATTACCGAACCTAAAGTTCCACCAATAATACCACCAATTACGGAACCACCAACGCCAGCTCCTACCTCTACGCCTACACCTTTTATGATGTCACCAACACTAGGTTCTTCTGAGTCAAGAACAGATAAGTCTATTTCTGATTGCGGTTCATCTAATACAGATAAATCTACAGATGATTGAGGTTCATCTAATACAGATAAATCTACGGATGATTCTGGCTCATCCAGCACCGATAAATCAATAGCCATTACAGCTTACCTTTTTTTTGCATTGCCTCTATAACTTCTGCTCTACTTTTGGTAGGGTTTGTTCTCATGACTGCTTGTATACGATCTTCTTGTTGTTGTGTCAACCCACTATCAGTTACTGGAGAGGCAGGGTCAGAAGGTGTTACTGGAGTAATAGAGGCAGGGGGTGTTCCTGGAGGAGTAGAGTCAGCAAAATATTGAGCTGCGTCTGCCTGGTATCCATATTGTTTAATTTCAGCGGAAGCAAGAATGTCATTGGCTTTAGTTACATCACCTGCTAAATAAGCTTCACGAGCGTCCTCTATTTTCTTTTTTGTAAATTCAAATTTTTGCGTTTCACGTGTAGCCTTTTCAGGGTCTTCAGTTCCTGTAGAAATAACTTGAACTCCACCACGGCTGGTTTGTGCAAAAGTCACTCCATCAACAGTGTAAACCCTACCCCTAAACTCTGGTTTATTTTGTTCTGCTTGTGCGGTTTGAAGTCTAGCTTCATTTAAAGCTCTTTCAGTTTTTAATCCTGCTAAACGCTCTGGTTCATCAAGTTGAATACTTTTGGCTAAAGCGCGTAACATACTAGAGGATGGTTTCTCTATGCCACGGCGAGCTAATTCACCCCTTGCCCTAATTTTAGCGTCACTATACGACATTGCCTTTGAATCATCCGATGGTGTCAGAGACCTAAGGTCTGTAAGGGAGAAGTCGGAGAGGAAGTCAGAACTTGGAGTTGGCCCTCTTTGGAAAAAGTCAGAACTCTGCGGAACCGTTTGCACCTTAAGCCTACCTTGTCCACCTTGACCTGCGTCGAAAGAAGGATTATTAATGCTACCTTGTGTATTTTGACCTGCGTTAAACCCAGGCAAGTTTGGTCTTTGCGCGGCTTGACCCCCGTTTGCTTGTTGATCTTCAGCACTCCTACGCGCAGCAGCATTACGCATGCCTTGTAAAGTCATTTCATTTTGGCCTACATCAGAAGACAAGAAATCTTTTTGAGCTTGCTTGCTTGCGTTAAGTTCTGACAAGTATGATTGATTCATTTGGTCTGCCTGCTCTGGCGTAGTAAAAACCATCTTGCCGTCAGGCCCCATAGCTTTAACCATTCCCTCTGGGGCTTCTTGGTATCCAGTTCCCGATGGACCTACAAATGTTTGGAGTGGTGGAATTGCTCCTGGTGCAGCAGGTTGCTGTTGGTTGACAGCAGGTGCGCCCTGTTCAGAAAACTGAGCCTCGCGTCTTGCCCTATTAGCTAGGATAGCTGCGTCACTAGTTGGGTCTAGTGTTGCTACTTGCCCTTGAGCTTCTTCTGCGACTTCTGCGGCTTGTGCGGCTTGTTGTGCTTCAACCCCACTTGCACCAGTAACATAATCTACAACACCTGGAACTTTATCTATCGCTGTATCAACGACAGGGCCAGCAAAAAAATCTCCAGCTCTAAGAAGGTTGCCAGGAAGAGTAGCAACGTCACCCAAAAGACTAGGACGGTCTACTGGAAACCCAGTTGCTTGTCCGTCAGCTGTTACACCAGTTCCGTATAATTGCTCTCCAGCAAACTGGCCTATATTGTCTCCTAGTCTAGGGCCTAAATACTCGTACCCAAATCCACCTGGTTTAAAAAATCCAGGTTTTTCTGGTTGACCTTCAACACTTGGCAAACCAACAGCAACCTCTTGATTTAATGCAGCGTTAACCGAACCAGGCGAAGGCAAGGTTTCTGGTGCTTGTGGAGTAACCGCAAGGCTTTGCTCCTGCATAATTGGGTTTACCTGCCCAGCCGCCTCCATAGAAAAGGGGGTTACCGCTGGTGCTTGTCCCAAAGCAGACTCAGGCATTCCTCCTGCACCTATCCTTGCGCTGTTTGGTGCTTGCATTAGTGACCCCATATCTGCAAGAGTAACGGGTCCACCACTTTCGTATTGTCTACCTATCTGCAAATCCCTTACCCCTTGTTCAGTATTCACGACTCCTCCTTGACCACCTCCTTGCATTTCCGAAATGTCTTGGAGGGTAGTTGCACCTCGAAATAAGTTAGGGGAACCCATCATTGCGTTCTGTGCCGCAAGTTCTGCATTGTCTTCTTCCTCTTGCTTGTTATTTTGTGTCCCGAAAAGGTTTGGGTTTTTTGTATCTCCGATTGCCATAGCTGTATTATATCATAAAGGGTTAGTTATTAACTGTAAGTGTAAAAGTCTAATGCATCTATTTCAAATTCAAATTTAAATGAGGAAGAATTAGACACTGTAGTTGTAGTTACTCGGTTGGTATATCTTCCTGAATCCGAAGGATTTTCTACATTAACATCATTATCTAAAGTTGAACCCAGTCCTACAAAGGTTACTTTTTTACCTTCAACAGTCATAGTAACCTCTGACGTTGACCCACCAAAACCAGTAATAAAATAAAAAGGAATCCCGCTAACAGTAACCTCATTTATTTCAATATTAGTGGGTTCAAATTGTCCAACGGTTTCTTCAAAAACAACACTAGATAGGTCAATGGATATACCCGCAAAACAGGAAGAATCTAGTTGACCTTCAGCACTTCCGAGCATAGTGGTTCTACAACCTACGCTATAAGCCGCAGACCTAATCATAGGTAGTATTCCGTATCCAACAAAATTTCCACTATCCATAAATCTTCTAATCGACATAGCGTAACCTTCAGGAAAAGTTCCAGTAGTGAGCACACTTGGTTTTGCTTGAAAGTAAAAGCCGTGCGGGGGGCCTGAACCAAGCCCTTCTACTGCTGATCCAGATGTAGTTGATACAGAAGAACCTCCACCCGTTCCACTATCGGAATCACTATTGCTTTCATTGTCGTTTAGTGCGGACCGCGCCCACTCGGACCGCCAATCAGGTGAAGAATCACATATTCTGTCGTTCGGGCTGTCGCTAGTAGAAGTTACACTTGGAAAACTAGTATTTGGAAGAGTTGCACTACTTGATGCAGAAGCTGTATAAGAATAATTCGTAAATGTTCCCGTGGGTTCTTCGTATGTAAAAGCTACCGTTTTACTTATGTTGTTTGCCGCATCAGCACTTACTAATCCCGAAGTTACATTTAATCCGTGTAAATTCCAAAATAACTTCATAGCGTTGGCAAGGGATGTATTTAACTGCGTTTGACTTGGCGTTCCTCCATCCGAACCCTTAAAACCACCGAGAGTAATGTAATCTTCTATGTCTGGGTGATATATGCTGCTTGAGCCAATAGTGCAATTAAATTCTGGTATACAGAGCGGAAATCCATTTCTTCTTCCCTTTGCTTGAAATGTAGTTGCTGTTGGCATTATATTTTATAGTATTCAACTATTGGTTCGCCATTTTTGCAAATCAATCCTTCCTTATATACACCTAGTGCATTTAACATTAATTTGTCTCGGACTATTGGTATTCTGGCAATAGTTTGTGCGCTACCACCACTAGCTCCAGTTCCTACGTTAAGTGCTGTCTCATTGTTATAAGCAATAGTTTCCTCTGAATCGTAAGCAAGATTATCTATAGGAATACTAACGCTCCAGTCATCATCATTTTCAATTTCAAAATTAGCAAATATTGCACTTCTAGGTATGGTTAAAGTAAGACCACTCATTAAGAAAATGTAGATATTGTTAACTCGATTTCCTACTCCACCACCAAGACCTTGAGTGGTATCCATAAAATCATCAGATAGACCTGACGAAGAAGCCCGAAGAGATGTAGCATTAGCGTATATATTTTCTATTGACGCTTCACCTTGTTGCTCGACAATAGTTGCCGCCCTATATGAAGATGTTGAATCCATACTATGCGAATGTTACATTAGTCTTCAAGTAAGTCTGGGTTCCGTCAATCTTTTTTAAGAACGGAACTGTTTGTGACCGATATATACCCGTTGTATCATAAGAAGTATCACCAGTCATAACAGAAGTAGATGAGTTGTTATACACACCAAGAACATTTGCAGAAGCGGTATCAGAATCAGTCGATGCGCCCGAGCGCAAATAATTATTAAATGTTCTAAATGATGCAGACACATTCGCAACAGCATCTGCCTTATCTAATTGAAAGTTAGACATTGTAACAGAGGCCCAAGTAACTCCATTATTTTGATAAGCTACCTCAGCATCTGAATCATTTGATGTAGATAATGACACATCTACTGTTCCTAGTCTCCTTCTTGACTGAGGAACAGAATTGGCCTTTGGTGTTCTAACCGCTGCCCCTTTATTACTTGCTTGGGCAAAAAATCCCTGTGTAGTCATAACACCTGGTTCAGTTACAGTAAAGTATTCTTTGTATTGACTCACACCAAAGGTTGCTCCCGTGTTTGATGTATCAATAACAAGTTGAGAAAATGTTGGAACACCATCTGCACCAGCACTTACATCTGGCTCAAAGAAGATTGAGTTGGCGTTCAGATCAGTAGTAGTGCCTGGCTTGTGTATAGGATTGGTAGCGTGAATAGCATTTGGTGTTATACCGCGACTTGTAACAATATAAGAATTAACCAAGGTCATCGGAGTTCCCGAACTTGGTTTAATTGATAGGATTGCCCCTACTCCGCTAAAGCGGTCTGTTCTTTGTGATAATGACATTATGCTTTAACTGCTTTAATTACGGCAAAGTTAAGTTTAATAGCTTGAGATAAAGAACCTCCGCTTACATTTAACACACTTATACTACAGCTGCCAGCAGCGACAGCTCCTACAGTAACTTGATATGCCCCTGCTGTGCCAACACTAGCTACATTAACAATAACAACGTCTGTTGCGGCTATTGTGCTGTTAGTCAACGTAAATGCGGCGGTAGCATCATCTGCTAAAGCTGCACCATTCATTATTATTTCACCGTTTATTTTATTAAGTGTAACAGCAGTAGTTTTATCTGTAGCCTGAGTAACGGTTCCTCCGCTACCAGCTTTGTATCCTAACGTCGTAGTAGCTAATACATTAGTTCCCGTAACAGCAGCAGGTGTAGTTGCACCAACTGTTCCATCAATGGCTCCCGCAAACTTAGTGCTAGCAGTAATAGTAGTTCCCGTAATAGCGGCTGCAGCGTTAGCACCAATCACGGCTCCATCAATAGCCCCACCATCAATGTCAACTGAGTTAGATGCTTGAGTAGCTATGGTCCCTAAGCCAAGGCTTGTTCTAGCGGTTGCGGCTGTTTCATATTGAAAGGCTCCTGATCCTGTCGCAACAATGAACTGACCATCGGATGCGGGTGCAGACAAAGCACCTAAATCATCAAGAACGTCTTTCTGTTCTTGCGCTCCTAAACTTGTTCTAGCCGCCGAAGCAGAGGAAGCATTTGTTCCACCATTTGCTACAGCTAATGTTCCAGTGATTGAACCATTGGGCAAGCTGTCTAAGGTTAAGTCACCAGTATGGTTAGCTCTTTGTATCGCAGCGTCATAAACAGAACTTTGTTGTGTATTAGAACCACTTGGTTGGTTGTTTACTAAAAGGTTAGACAGTTCTACCGTAGAAGTTCCAGAGGGTATAATAAACTGAAGTTTTTCTCTGTTTGGAAGAATAACTTCATACACGCTGTCAATAGCAGATTTTCCATTCCTAAACAAGGTAACGCTTCCGTCTCCATTAGCCGCACTTGTTGCCGTTACAATACCAGGTAAAACAAGATAGCTTTCATCCCCAGTAGATGCCTCAGCACCTGCTGTTAGAAGTCTAAAGGTTAACGTCTGGTTAGCGTAATTAACGTAACCAGCGGTTTTTAAATTAAAGTTTACAGTTGTACTTGCCATTAGCAGTCCCAAGCCTTCCTAGACCAATAGTTTGCGGACATCTTGCCCTTGCCTCCCTTGATACCAGCACTACGGGCGCAGTAGCTTCTCTTACGGGCTGGTTGATTTTTCTTAATACTCATATTAGCATCACCAAAACGGACGATCTTTTCCTTGCCACCTTCACAAGCTTTCACAACAAACTTCTTCCCGCCCTGAACTTCACGGCGTGGCACGTTGCATTTCATCTTTGATTTGTCTGGCATTACTTAGTTCTTACTTTTGCTTTAGGTGTGTTTGCTACGACTGTTCTTCCTTTGGCTCCTGCTGTTTTCTTTTTTCTAGCAGTTGCTGCTCGTTCTGTTTTCGTGAGGCTAAGAGCCTTTCTTTTAGGCAAGCAACGGTCAGGGTTTTTCTTATCCTTCGACGTTCCGCAAGGTCCTTTGATTGCTCCATCAGTTCCAATCCTTACCCAGTTCTGCTCTCTCCATTGTTTTAGCTGGCCCATTATTTTCTTTTACGTTTAGCACTCTTAGACTTCTTGGCGTAGTTGGGGTCTTTGCAATACTTAGATGCAGCCATATTAGCATAAGCGGAGGGATACGTATCAAACGTACGTCTAGCCCAGGCTTTACCTTCTGGGCATATCTTACCTCCACTCTTTGCTTTCTTAGGCATTGGCTCTAGCTTTAGCTGTTTTACTTAAGTCCTTGAAGTGAAACAACTTTACGCTGGTTTTAGTGTGTGACTTGTTGGTATGCAGAGTTCCGTTAGGCATTTTATGAGATGTGCCTTTATGTAGACTGCCGTCCCTCTTGTAGTGCTTAACGCCTTTCATAGAGATTATTTACCTCCCATGCGTCCCTTGCCGCCTTTTTCGCCACATGAACCTTTACCGCTTTTTCCTACTGGTTTTTTTCCGTACATAATATTATTTCTTTCTTTTATCTAGTTGTCATTATTTGATTGGTTTTCTAGCAAAAGCCTTGCTTGCATCCTTCATACTTACTTTTCCTGATTTATACCCCTTTGGTGGTGTTAGTGTTTGATCAAGACGTTTGACTACGGCATCCATTTCTTTCGCCATGTTGTTGTATTTCGGGTCTAATTTAACTGGAGGTGTGGGTGCAGATGGTTTTTTCCCAGGTGCAAATAGTTTCTTTGCCTCTGACAGTTGTTTTTTGGATAGCATAATTTGTTCTTTCCTTTATTTGATTTGAGATGAACCAAAATAGAACCCTACGATGGCTAAGGCAGTTTGCCTAATTTCTGGTAAAATAACAAAGCCCTGCACAGTGTCCCATTTAAGGGTCTTGAATAGCCCTAGAAAGCCGTTTGTCTCTCTACCTACACTTACCCCTACCTCAGTCCACGCAAAGACGAATGGGGCTATTACAATGGCAAAGACAGTGGATATAACTAGGAACCTACGAACTAATACACCACCGTCACGTTTTGCTGCTGCATCAGCCGAGGCATCTGCACCTTTTTGCGCACCAATCATACGGTTAAACTGACTAGCCTGGTGTTGAACTTGTGCGCCAATTAGCTTCATTACAAAACCACTGATCCCTCCTCCGAGCATTGCTATTAGTTCTGGTGTCATATTATTTCTTTCTAAGTTCGTTGATTACTTTAATTGCTGATGCTGACATATATATGAAGGTCGCAAGACCTACGCAGAAACCAAGCAGTTCGTTAATGGAAGCTAATTCAATGGTAGCAATAAATCCTCCTGTTCCAATTGTTGATCTGTATATAATGTCTTGCATAGCATTTAGTCGTCGTCAGGGTCAGGTAAGGGTGTGTAGTGATCAACAGTTGATGACTCCTCGGACTCGTCCAGGTCGTAGTTAGTTACGTCCAATGCCCACATATGGTCAGCAGTTTCGTTGGGGTAGGTGAGCCAACGTGTCCCTTGACCATTGTCCTCAATCCAGTAATCAAAGCCAAGTTCTTTGCCTTCTTCGTCGGCTCGCTCAATGGCGGCTTCTTTGCTTGCGTATATTAAGTAAAGCATTAGAATATTGAGTAATGGCTGTTAATGTTAGTTTGAAGAGCTGAACGGTTAGCGTTTTGATCTGAGTTATAAATAATAAGTTCATTTATTGTTCCATCCCAGAAATTAGCAGCAGAACTAAATGACCTTGCACCAATGTGAGGTTTTGCAACTACACTTATAGAGGAGGTGTCAGATGTTGTTGTAGCAGTAGCTCCATTAACTGCCGCCGACGCATTTGAGCCATCGTGATTAGCAAATGCAATAAATTTAGTATTGGTTCCAGGATTTGTGCTTGTAGCAGCAGTAGCACTTTGCCACCTGTATTGTAATTCATTATTAAACCTCATAAGTCTAAAGCCATCAACCCCACTGTCACGGTTGTCTAAAATTAGTTTATCATTGCCTCCGCCTGATTCAGCTACACTAAATATTGCACCTGCGGATGTCATTCCTAAAACAGATGTTAATTCAAAGTTGTCATCTGTTCCATCAAAGTCCAACTCATTTAGAAAAGAACCAGCATTAACAATCTTAGGTTGGCTTCCAGCAGTTGCTTGCACGGCATCATTGCTGTTACCTGACTGGTCATACCAAGTCTCTACAAGGCCCGCACCCTTAAATACCGTTACTTGAAAGTTACTAATATCAAAGTCAGCGTTATCATCGCCTTCTGAGAATGTTAATGAACCCGCCTGGTCATCGTCATATGTAAATTCAAACGAGTAAGAGGCAGTTGAATTAACAGAAAGAGGAGAGTCAGAAACTACACTTGCTAAATTATCACTAGATAAAGCGGTTGCCCTCCGTGGAAGAAACTGAGGAGTTCCTGACCGAATAACAGCATCAAATGAAACAGTAATTTTATCTCCCGCTTTAGCGGTATAAGGCCAACCACAAACTCCAGTTGCTGTATCAGTAGTAGCTGTAAACCCAGTAGAGCTTGTATTTGTTAAGGTAAAACCATTGTTACCCGAAGAGTTAGTAACCGTTCCTAGGGTTTGTATTTCATTAACAAAATTAACTAATGCTCCAGAAGATACACCTGACGACGTAAAGTCCTGCTCTGCATCGTTGCTTGACCGACGCACACGCACAACGACGGGATCACCACCAGTAAGACTACGGAGGCTGTATGCCGCCGCAGCACTAGAAGCAATCTGTAGGACGCTCTCGCCCACTGAGTTCAGCCGACGCTGGCGACCCAGGGCTGAATCAAGGCTAACGTGCATACTAGACCCTGTGTAGTGCTACTAAACCTGCTGAAGTTCCAACAGTAGTAAAGTTGCCATATATAATAGTTCCAGCCCCAAAAGATGTCAATAAATCGGATGTGCCTGAAACATTAGTAGCGGTAACTGCGTTAAGCGTAGAGTCCTTTAAGAATTGGATGGCCCCAAAAGAACCAGTTTCGTTGTCGCTTCCAGATAGTATTCTGGAACCTGCGGAGCTGAACTCCAGTGCGTTATTTCGTGAACTTGCCATAATTGTGTATTATATCACAGGGGGTTACTATCGGGATTGCCGATTTACGTATGTTGAAAATCTCTTGTTAATTGTGTTGTTGTTGGATCGAATGTCAATCTTCTCTAGCTCCAAGGCTAGGTAGGTCTGAGCCACCTGCTCTTCGGCTAGGGCTTGCTCCTGTCTGTTCTGAACCCGTAGGAAGTCAGCATACACAGAGTGAGCAATGTAATTAAAGAACTCACCTGGAACCTCTACGATTGAATTGTAGTAATCTGTTGTAACAGTAAAGGGGGTGAATTGCTTCTTGTAGGAAACAAATGCTTCATTGTCAGTTGAGTTGGCAATGTTTAAAATGTTGGCTCCATCAAAATCCACGAAGAACTCATACTCCAAGGATGAATTGTTCACAAACGCTTGCTTGCGATGAATGCGATTAAAGTCACCAATAGAAGCCTTGCTGGTTTCAACATAAGGAATAAGTTGTTTATCGACAACTAATGGAGTGCCAGATACCTTTGCAGTAGTTAAGGTCCACGTAATAACCTCCGATGGGTTATCCTTCTTTGGACTATCAGCTTCAACTAAAAGTGCATCACCTGAGCCTGCCTCTACAGCAATTGCACCATTGGGGTCTATGCTAATACTACTATCGTTCTCGATTTCCCATCGACTTGTGCTCGTCCTTTTATATATGACGGTAGAATCAGAAACTTCATTAAAAGCTCTAGTTCCTACAGCAGGATTATAATAAACATTAGTTCCAGCAACTGCACCGCCCGTTCCGTCATCTTGACCAAGCAAAATGTAATTTCCATTTGCAACAGATGAAGAATCCGATGAACCTCCCGCGCCTAGACCACTAATGTTTAACGAAATAATATTGCGGGCTTCTGAGCTAACAAGATACCTGGGCCATACTGGACTTTCGTCAAACGCCTGTTGGAACCTACGGTTAATGAAGTGACTTACTTGGTCTTGTTCACTTACATCAAGTTCTCCACCAGTTCCTATGAGAGCTGATGTTATCTTAAATAGGT
>Ga0209337_1002131_pt1 | contig 14555 bp, 9 predicted proteins | sample LinPmetageLP53_FD_184044 | JGI IMG/M metagenome (GOLD analysis project Ga0209337, IMG submission 184044) | Marine viral communities from the Pacific Ocean - LP-53 (SPAdes) (version 2) | ecosystem: Environmental > Aquatic > Marine > Oceanic | place: Pacific Ocean | collected 2010-02-08
TAAACAAGAAGTAGAGAGATTTGGAGGAGAACAACTAGGTAGTAGAAAAAGAGACGACTACGCTGATGGCACTATCAGAATACCTGTTAATTCTCCAACACCTTAAGGAATTAAATTATGGCATCAACATTTACAGATCTTGGTATAGAAAAAATGGCAACTGGCGAAAACGCCGGTACATGGGGAACAAAAACTAATACTAACTTAGACATCATAGAAAAATCTATCGCTGGTTATGTAGAGCAAGCAGTAACTAGTGGTGGAACAACAACATTAGCTATTACAGATGGTGATGCAACAGAATCTACATCAGTTGCAAGACACGCCGTTATAAAATTAACAGGTACAATAACAGGAAACTCTATTGTAACTGTACCTAACTCTGTAGAAAAAGTTTACATTGTAACTAATGGAACATCAGGTGCTTATACTGTACAATTTAAAACAGCATCAGGAACAGGTATTACTTTTGGAGTATCAGAAAAAACTACAAAATTAGTTTACTCTGATGGAACAAATCTTGTTGATGCAGGATTTAGTGGAGGTGGAGATTTAGAAGGTACTGAATTAGTTTTAGATGCTGATGGTGATACAACTATTACAGCGGACACTGATGATCAAATAGATATTAAAATTGCAGGGGCTGATGATTTTCAATTTACAGCAAATACTTTTACAGCGCAATCAGGTAGCACAATTGCTGCACAAGCATTAACAGCTACAACAATTACAGCAAGTGGTATTGTAAAAACAGATGATACTACTGAAGCAACTTCTACAACAGATGGATCATTACAAACTGATGGTGGATTATCTGTAGCAAAAGACGCAGTCTTTGGTGATGATGTTAAATTACTAAGTGACTCTGCTGTATTAAGTTTTGGTGCAGACTCAGATATAACTGTTACACATGCAGCAGATACAGGATTAACAACAAACGGAACTTTTCAAGCAACAACTATTACAGCAACAACAGCTTTTGTACCTGATGCATCAGATGGTGCAGCTCTCGGTACTTCAGCATTAGAATTTTCAGATTTATTTTTAGCAGATGGTGCAGTTGTAAATTTTGGTGATGACCAAGAAATAAAACTTACACACGTTGCTGATACAGGATTAACTTTAAAACATACAGCAACTGCTGATGATAAACCAGTATCACTTACTTTACAAACAGGTGAAACAGATATTGCAGCAAATGATGTAATTGGTAAAATAGATTTTCAAGCACCAGACGAAAGCACAGGGACAGATGCAATTTTAGTTGCAGCTGGTATTGAAGCAGTATCAGAAGGTGACTTTAGTTCTTCTTCAAATGCTACAAAATTAAGTTTTAAAACAGGTGCTTCAGAAGCTGCTGCTGAAAAAATGTCTTTATCATCTGGTGGTAATTTAACTATATCAGGAGATCTTACAGTATCAGGTGATGATATTACTATGGGTACAAATACTGCAGGTAATTTATTGATTGCAGATGGTACAAACTTTAATTCAATAGCTGCAGGTAGTTTATCAGAAATTTCTACAGTTGCAAATGATGATGTTTTTATAGCAGTAGATACTTCGGGCGGTGGACTTAAAAAAATTGCCCGATCAGCAATTGTAGCAGGACTTGCTACATCAGGTGCGATATCAAATCTTGTTGAAGATACTTCACCTCAATTAGGTGGTGATTTAGACACTAACTCTGCAAACATTTTAATTGATGATGCACATTTTATTGCAGATGAAAATGGTAATGAACAAATAATATTTCAAACAACAAGTTCAGCAGTTAATCAATTTGATGTAACAAACGCTGCATCAGGTGGCGCTCCGCTATTATCAGCAACAGGTGGCGATTCTAATATTGATTTAGATATATCAGCGAAAGGTACAGGTCATGTAACTATTAAAGGTGATACTAATCCAGGCACTATTCAATTTAACTGTGAACAAAATAGTCATGGGGTACAAGTAAAAAGTCCTGCACACTCAGCAGGTAGTTCAGCAGTATTGACTTTACCTACTGCGACAGGAAATTTAATTGGAAGTGGTGATACAGGAACTTTACCTGTAGCAGCTATTGATATAGATGGTGCAACAGATATTGGTGCAGCTATTGTAGACGCAGATTTATTTATAATTGATGATGGCGCTGGTGGTACAAATAGAAAAACTGCAGCATCAAGATTAAAAACTTATATTGGTGGTGGTGCAGCTGATGATATTTCAGTGGGAGATGCAGCAGTTACAATTGGTAATGGAAGCACAAATGCTGATGTTACATTAGACTCAGGAGCAGATGTTGTAATTGATGCAGCTGGTGGAAATGTAGAATTTAAAGACGCTGGTACACTACAATTAGCTTTAGACATGGATGGTACATCAGGTGTTCAAATTATTAAACTTGGAGTTGATTCTGATGATTTAGTATTCCAACAATACGATGGCAATGAAGTTGTTCGTATAGCCGATGACAGAAGATTATATTTTTTTGATAAAGGTGGAGAATATATTGTTGGAGATGGAACAGATTTAAGTATTGTATCAGGTAATGATATTAATATTCCAGCAAACGTTGGGTTAACGTTTGGTGATGATGGTGAAAAAATTGAAGGCGATGGCACAGATTTAACAATTGCAGGAAACAATATTAATCTTACAGCTACAGCAGATGTAGTTATTCCAGCAAACGTTGGGGTTACTTTTGGTAGTGGTGAAAAAATTGAAGGAGATAGTACAGATTTAACTATTACATCTGGTGCTAAAATTAATTTAACAGCAACATCTGATGTACATATTCCAAACGATGTTGGAATTGTTTTTGGTGGAGCTTCAGAAAAAATTGAAGGAGATGGTACAGATTTAGTTATTAGTGCCAACAACTTAACAGTTGATGCAGCAGCAGATATTATACTAGATGCTGGTGGAAACGATTGGAGTTTTAAAGCAGGTGGAACAGAAGTTTTAAAAATTACTAATTCATCAAGCGATGTAATTATTAAACCTATTGTTGATGCTAAAGATATTATTTTTCAACAAAGAGATGGTACAGAAGTTGCAAGAATTGAAGACAACGCAACATTTAATGTTTCATCAGCTGGTAAATTTGCCTATGCAGGCACTGCTGTCACAGCAACTGCTGCAGAATTAAATTTATTAGACGGAGGAACTTCTGTTGGTGGTTCTATTACACTTGCTAGTGGAGATGGTTTTGTTGTAAATGATGGTGGAACAATGAAAACTATTCCTGCTAGTGATGTGGCAACATTTGCTGGTGGTGGTAAGATTCTTCAAGTGGTTTCAACTAGATCAACTTCACATTACACAACAACCACAGCAAGTTATCAAGATTGCGCAAATTTTAATGTAGACATAACTCCATCTGCAACATCAAGTAAAATTTTAGTTTTGGTTAATGTTACAACTGCCAATACAGTAGAACCAAGTTCTGCTGGAACTTATGTTACTATTTTCAGAGATACTACAAATTTAGGTGCTAATGGTTTTATTTATCACGCAAATGCTTCAGGTACTTCTTACTATGAAAGTCAAACTGGTGCGTTTCATTATCTTGACTCTCCGAGCAGCACAAGCGCACTAAATTATAATATTAAATTTATGACAGGTGGCGGTGGTGAAAGTAGAACAGCAAATGTAGGATTTAATAATTCTTACACAAATATAACAGCAATAGAAATAGGAGCATAATGGCAATAACATCAGAACAAATAGTAAGAGCAATAAAAATAATTAATGCAGATGCAACATTTACTTTTGCTGATGTTGATTTAGATACACTTGTTTGGACAGGCGATACAACAGCTATTTCTAAATCAGCTATTGAAGCAAAATTAGATCAAGCTAAAAATGAAATGGATGCAGAAATTCAAACTAGAATAGATAAAAAAGCATCAGGTAAACAAAAGTTAAAAGATCTTGGTTTAGATGATGACGAAATCAAAGCATTAACAGGAGCATAAAACATGTTGCAAAAAGTTAAATTTGCGCCTGGTTTTAACAAACAAGTCACATCAACGGGCGGCGAAAGTCAATGGGTTAATGGTGATAATGTTAGATTTAGATATGGTTCACCTGAAAAAATAGGAGGTTGGGCTCAATTAGGTTCTGTTGACATTACAGGACGTAATACAGCTATTCATCATTTTGTAAATACATCAGGAATTAAGTATGCTGTGCTTGGTACAAATAGAATTTTATACGCTTATTCAGGCGGTATATTTTATGATATTCATCCAATTAAAGCAACAACAACTTTAACAAGTGCATTTTCTACAACTAATGGTTCAGCAACTGTTACAATAACTTTTTCATCAGACCACAATATAAATAAAGGTGATATTATTTTATTAGATAATTTTTCATCTATTACTAATTCTAATTTTGCTTCTTCTAATTTTGACGATAAAAAATTTCAAGTTGCAACCATACCATCGACTACTACAATAACAATTACAATGGCTTCTAATGAATCAGGATCGGGTGCATCGACATCTGGCGGTATTAGAGTAAAACACTATTATCCAGTAGGAGTAGCTTTAGAAGTTGCATCAACTGGTTGGGGACTTGGTCAATGGGGTGGTACAGTATCTGGAACATTTACATCAACTTTATCTTCAGGAATTAATACATCTGCTACAACTTTATCTATGGCAAGCGCATCTTCTTTTCCATCTTCAGGAACAGTTCAAATTGATCAAGAATTAATTACATACACAGGCGTAAGTGGTAATGATTTAACAGGATTAACCAGAGGAGCAAACGGTACAACTGCAGCATCACACTCAAGTGGTGACACGGTAACTGATTCTTCAGACTATGCTGGTTGGAACACAGCTGTATCCGGTGATGTTATAACTTCACCTGGTATATGGTCATTAGATAATTTTGGTAACAAACTTATTGCAACTATAACAGGAGGTGAAAGTTTTGAATGGGATTCAAACCCAGTTACAGCTAACAGCACTAGAGCAACTATTATAGCAAGTGCACCTACGGCATCAGAATTTAGTTTAGTATCAACACCCGATAGACACTTAATATTTTTTGGAACAGAAACTACTATTGGAACAAAGTCAACACAAGATCCAATGTTTATAAGATTCTCGTCTCAAGAAAATATAAATGAGTACACACCAACATCAACTAATACTGCAGGCACACAAAGACTCGCAGATGGATCAAGAATTGTTGGAGCAATAAGAGGTAGAGATGCAATCTACGTTTGGACAGATACTGCATTATTTATTATGAGGTTTGTAGGTACACCATTTACTTTCTCATTTCAACAAGTTGGAACTAACTGTGGATTGATTGGTAAGAATGCAGCTGTTGAAGTTGATGGTTCTGCATATTGGATGTCAGAAAATGGTTTCTTTAGATACACTGGTAAATTAGAATCATTACCGTGTTTAGTTGAGGATCATGTTTTTGATGATATTAATACAATTCCAAAACAACATATCAATGCAGGATTAAATAACTTGTTTGGTGAAGTCATATGGTTTTATCCTAACTCTGGATCAGGCACAGTTAATAGAATGGTTGCATATAATTATCTAGATTCAAGTAGCGAGCGACCAGTATGGACTGTTGGCACATTAGCAAGAACCGCGTGGCGAGATTCTGCTGTATTTGGTAAACCGCATGCAACAGAATATGATGAAGATGGTACAACAGCTGCAACAGATGCTAATCACGTTATTGGTTGCACTGATGGTGTTTCTACATATTTTGAACATGAAACAGGGTTAAATCAAATTAAAGAAGGAGCAACAACTGCGATTACAGCATCAATTGAATCTGGAGATTTTGACATTGGCCAACAAGGACTTGCTGGTGATGGTGAGTTTATGATGAAAATAAGAAGAGTCATACCTGACTTTTTATCACAAACGGGGGACGCGAGAATAACATTAAACTTAAGAGACTTTCCAAATGACACCGCAGCTAGTTCAACGCTTGGTCCTTTTACGGTCACATCAGGTACACAAAAAATTGACACACGAGCAAGAGCTAGATCAATATCGTTAAAAGTAGATAACACAGGCACAAGTCAATTTTGGAAACTAGGTACATTTAGATTAGACTATCAACCAGACGGGAGAAGATAATGGCAAGAATAATTCAATCACTAACACAACCCAATAAAGAATACGATCAACAAATACAACAATCATTTGTTAGAGATGTGGATAGTATTGTACAAAAATTAAACACAACTTTTCAACAAGACTTAAAAGACGAAGCAGAAGCGGAGGCATATTTCTTTGGCTAATTCATTCGTAAATAAAAAAGTAGATTTAACTAGCACATCAGCTACAGTATTGTATACTGTGCCAGATGCATCAACTGCTATTGTAAAATCAATATTAGTATCAGAAGACTCTGGTAACGCAGATACTATAACGGTTACTATTACAGATACAGCTAGTGCTGTATTTAGTCTTTTTAAGACTAAAGCAATATCTGCTAATGCAACAACAGAATTACTTACAGCTCCTTTAGTATTACAACAAAAAGAGGTACTAAAAGTGACTGCGGCAACAGCCAATAGACTACATGTGGTTCTCTCAGCTTTAGAATCAAAGCCAAGAGAAGTTATAACATAGTCTTGATTTATCTGTGGAAAACAGATAATAATATAAACTCAGGTAGAATCCCTGCTATAACTAACGGATAAAAATTTATGATATCAAGAGCGCATATGCGTAGACAATTAAAAGCTAACGGTGGGATTACAAATCTAAGACAAGGTTATGGCCTTGGTGATTTTGTTAGAAAACTTATACCTAATGAAATTGCAGATGTTGCAGTTAAAGCTGCACCTTTTGTTGCGCCATTCAATCCACTCGCTGCTGGTATTATGAGAGGTGTTGGTAGATACGATCAAAGAGGAAGTTTAAAAGATGCACTTAAACAAGGTGTGTTGACTTATGCAGGTGGACAAGGTGCTAGAATGTTAGGTGGTAAAGGTTTTCAAACAGGATTTAATCCTATGACAGGTTCAGGTGCAGAAGGTGGAAAATTTTTAAGTGACTTTAGAGGACCAGGTAAATTCTTTAAAGGAGATACAATAAATCCTTTTGAAGCAACTGCTAACGCAGGAGCAAAAAAAGATATAGGTCTTCCTGGTTTTAGAGACATATCTAAAAAATTAAATCTTAAAATTCCAGGTTTAGGTAGCGTAAGTGAACTTGCTAAACAACAATTATTATTTGGTGCTACAACTGGTGGAATAACTTATATCTATGAAAAATTTATGAACGAAGAACCTGAACAACAACTAGGTGAATCTTATGGTGAATATTTAGCTAGAAGAAAGAAAAATGTTGCAGCTAAAATGAGACAATACAAAGATAACTATCTTGCTTTTGATAAAGATTGGACAGCTATGAGTGATGAAGAAAAAAATGAACAAATACAAAGTGAATTAACAGAGTATGATGTACCAGATGCAAATATGAATCAAGGTGGTAGAGTTGGTTTAAGATTAGGTGGAGATCCTTTACCAGAAGATCCAACTGAACCTATAAATCCTTTTAAACCTAAACCAATAGGACCCGTGTTGCCTGACAATAGTATGATGGCTGAATCTAAAACTTACATGGACTATGTAAGAGCAGCGATAGAGTTAGGAATAAAACCAATACGTATTGACGAATTTGAATCTTTAACACCAATTATGGATGTAAATCAAATATTAAAATTAACTGATGATTTAAATAAAAGAAGTAAAAGATCTAATGGTGGTTTTATGATGGCTTCAGCACCAGATCCTATGGATGAAAGAAATAGCGTGATGGAGATGATGTCTGAAAAATATTATGGTAGACCTTTAAAAGATTTAACGGATGAGGAAATTATTGAGATAGAAGAAATGATGGACGAAATGGATTTATATGGAAGTAAAACAACTGCACCAAATAGACGAATGGCTAGTAATGATCAGAACACAGCACAACTAGAACGTTTATATGAAGATTTTTTAGAAATGGGTTTAAGTCCTGAAGCAGCTGCAGATGCAGCAAGAAAAGCATTTGAAAGAATGCAAGATGACTTTACTAGTGCACCAGAAGGAATTAGATCTACAATGGCAGCACAAGGCGGAAGAATTGGTTATGCAATCGGTAGCCCTGAAAAACAATTAGAAGCAGGCGCACCTCCAATTATGTATTCTGGTAATATGGACCCGAACGAACAAGCAGGTTTACCTTCAGTACCAGGACCAATACAAATGGCAGAAGATGGACCAGAGTTTGATATGAGAGAGAATGGTGGATTTCAACCATTAGGTAGACAAGAAGGTAAAGATGATGTACCAGCTATGTTAGCCAAGAATGAATTCGTAATGACAGCAGACGCGGTTCGAGCAGCGGGCGGCGGGAGTATAGAAAAAGGAGCACAGAAAATGTACGACACAATGAAAAAATTAGAGAGTAGAGTATCATAATGTTTGAAAGTTTTAAAGATTTTATTGAACAACAACAAGACGATAAGTTATTTGAAGCTTATGATAATTTTTTAAAAACAGGTGATGATAAAAAAATGATGAAACGTTTAAAAGAATTAGGTTTAGATATGAGAGATGATATGGCAACCGGCGGAAGAGTAGGTCTTCAAACAGGCGGTATAACAGAAACAAGAACATTACCACCAGAATATATTGAAGCATTAGGTAAAACGTATGCAGCTGATCTTACAAGACAAGCAGGTATACCTAGTATTACTACAGCGCAAGCACAACAACCTGGTGAAACTGCAGAACAGTTTGCACAAAGACAAGCACAAGCACAACAGTTTGGTATTACTAAAGCTGGTATGGCTGATCTTGCTCCACAAGTTGCAGCGCAAGATGCATTACAAACAGCAGCATATACACAAGCAACAGATCCAACAACAGGTCTTGGTGCTTATCAACCGTTTTTAACAAAAGCAGGAACTGCAGCAGATGCAGCAACTGGTTTAACTGGTCCAATGACTACAGCTCAAACAACAGCTTACATGTCACCTTACCAACAACAAGTTATAGATGCATCACTTGCAGACTATGATGCACAAGCAGCTAAATCTAGATTAGGTTTAGGTTCTGCAGCAGTGCTTGGTGGTGCTTTTGGTAGTGGTCGTCAAGGTGTTGCAGAAGCAGAATTTGATGTATTAAGCAATAGAGGTAGATCAGGACTACAAGCTGGTTTATTACAATCAGGTTTTCAACAAGCACAACAAGCAAGACAACAAGATGTAGCAAATCAAATGGGACTTGCTAGTTTACAATCAGGTTTAGGTGGTCAAGCTCAAGACTTTAGTAGAGCACAGATATCAGGTCTTGGTACATTAGGTTCAGCACAACAAGCACAATCACAAGCAGTGCTTAATGCTCAAAGACAAGCAGCGCAAATGGCAGTTCAAGATCCAATTAATAAATTAAATATGTTAGGAACAGGAGTTATAGGACTTATGGGAGGTCAAGGACCAGGACGAACAGTAATAGGTGAAGCACCAGCAGAAGCAGCTGCAAGTCCATTAGCTACAGCTTTAGGTACAGGTTTAATGGGAGCTGATATTTACGGAAGGATATTTGGATAATGGCTAGAATATTAAAAAGACCAATGTTTAATAGAGGTGGTTCTACTAATAATGGAATCATGACTGGCCTTGTAGATAGAACAGGTTATGATGATGGTACAGAAAATCCTTCTATCTATGAAACAAGAGTAAGAGATAGATCAACAGAAATTCAAAATATATTAGATAGTTTGTCTCCGGTTCCTAGAACTAAATTACCTTTAGGTCAAGTTGGTGCAGAGCTAGCATTAAGAGGCACACCATTTAAAGAAGCATTATACAAAGGTTATGGTTCTTATGTAACAGCAGATGACAAAAGAAAAGCTGCTTTAGCAAATAGAGAAGCACAAGCTGTTGGTTTAGCTTTAGGTGATATTTCAAAAGAAATAGATTTAGAAAAAAGATTAGCAGCGCAAGCAGCTAAAAACGACCCTAATCTAGCGCTTAAAAATATGTTTTTAAAAAAATCAATTGATGAAGGATATGATTTACCAGAAGCACAACGTATAGCAGATTATCAATTAACAATCAAAACAGAATTACAAAATAAAGTTGGTCGAAACAGAGTAGCAGGTATATTAGATTTTGATATATCTGATCAACAACAATTACAAAAAAGATTACCTAAATTAAAAGATCAAACGGGTATGTATTTCTTTGATCCTTTTGATGGTAAAATTAAATTGTTAACAAACAAAAATGGCGTATTAGGATTTGAAACTTTTAATTCAGTAGATAAAATTACATTTGCAAAACCAGATGATGCAGTTAAAATTGATCCAAAATTTATGGGAGAACCCGTTTTTCCACCTGATTATATAGGCGGAGCCTAGGAGTTTTAAATGGCATTCGTACCTTTAATACCAGAAGAAGAAAATAATGATACAAGCTGGTACGCAGCAGGTGCTGCTGGTATTGCGTCAGGTATAATTAAAGTACCTGAAGGAATTGTTTCTTTAGCAGCAGAACTTATTGATCTTGGAGCAGACTCAAACACTGCAGCAAAAGTAGAACAATTTTTTGACACATTAAATCCATTTGAAGAAATTGCAGAAAAAAATGGCGCAGGTAAAATAACTGAAGCATTAGTGTCTATTGGTATTCCAAGCACAATTGGATTTAAACAAGGAAGTAGATTAGCAAAGAAAGTATTAAAAGCTAGAAGAGAAGGTAATTCTATTAGTGCAGGTAGTAAAAACATGGTTAAACAAACTATGAAAGCAGATAGTCTTAACAAACAAGCAGGTGCTATAAGATTTGGTGCTGGTGTTATAGGTGGATCTTTAGGTGAAACGCTTGTGGCTGACATAGAAGAGATAGGTACTTTTGGAGATATGTTTGATTCTGGGCCTACATCTTTAAATAGATTAAATAGTGAAGGTAGAGAAGATGCTACAAGAAAGTTAATGAACCGATTTAAATTTGGTACAGAAGGTTTATTTTTAACTCCGTTTGTTGGTGGAGTTGCTAAAGGAGCTAAAGCACTAGCAACAAGAGGTAAAGACTTAGCTTACAGTAATTCTAAATTTGATAGAGCAGTAAGTAAAGTTGCTCAATTTGTAACTCCTGAAGGTAAACTTACAAAAGATTTGTTTAGTTCACAACGAGTAATGGAACAATTTAAATCATCAGATATTAACAGAGCAACAGAACTTGTAAGAAATTTAACAAGAAGTATTGATGAGGCTTTTCCTGAAATGCAAAAGGCATTAGATAAAACGTTAACTTCAAAAGAAAAGAAAAAATTTTATGCAGATATAAATCAAATATTATTTGATGGTGATATATCTACCGGTGTATTAGATCCTAAGAAAACAGATGTGTTTTTAAATGGATTAAAAAAACAAGGCGTAAGCGGAGAAACGAGTGGCAAGATAATGAATAATTTAGAAGAAGCAAGATCAAAATTTGCAGAACTTATATCTTTAACACAAGGTAAAAATAAAAATGAAATAACTGATATTTTAAAAGATAGAATTTCAAAATATGTAGGTAGCACATATAGAATATTTGAAGATAAACCTATTCTTGGAATATTTAGAAAATTTAAACCAACTGATGAAGCTATGAGTAATGCTATAAATTTTTTTAGAGCACAAATAGCAAAACAAGATAAAAATGCAAAAACACCTTATGATCCAAATGGTATTCAATATTTTCAAGAAGCAAGACAAATTGTAAATAATCTTTTATCAGATGCTACAAAAATTAAAAAAGCAGAAGGTTTACCTAATATAAATTATATTAAAAATACATTAGCAGATTCACCTGGAGGAGAATTTGTAGCAAAAGTTATGGAAAAAACAGGACAACCACCTAAAGTTATTAGAGAATTGTTTGGTGAAATAAAAGACCCAAGACTTTCAATATTTAATGCTATTACAAATTTATCTGCTCTTGGAAGACAAACTAAATTTTTAGATGAAGTGTATGAAACAAATAGAAGAGTTCAAGCAAATGGAGAACGTGGTGCTTTTTGGGAAACTAAAGAAGCTGCACGAGCGGCCACTAATGGAGTTGTTCCTATTGTTAAAGTAAGCGATGAAATAAGTGGTTTAGGAAAAGTAGCAGGTGAAGATATAGTAAATCCATTAACACCTTTATATACTACAAAAGACATAGCTGATGGTTTAGCTGTTGCTAATCATCTTAAAGATACTTTTCTTACATCTTTTGCAAAAGGTAGAGAAGGAGCTAGCGTTGCGGAACAAGGAGCAAGTTTTTTATATAGAAATTTATTGCTTGTGCCTAAAGGAATATCACAGTTAGCCAAAACAGTTTTATCTATACCAACGCATATAAGAAATGTACTTAGTGCTGGTGCTTTTGCAGGTGCCAATGGTATTTTATTTACTAATCCACGAGATTTAGCTGCTGCATTTAAAGAAGGCGCACAAATATCAGGGCTATTCAATTTAAAAAATTTTAGAGAAGCTGATTTAGAAAAAGCATATAGAGAAATGCTTGAACTTGGTATTGTTAATCAACAAATTCAAGTAGGAGATTTAAAAAATATATTTAAAACAGCAAGATTTGGTGAAGATGTAGGTAATACAGATGCTGTGTTAAGACCTTTAATGTCTAGGTTAAAAGCCATACCAAAATATTTACAAGATAAATATGTAGCAGAAGATGATTTTTGGAAAGTTACAAACTATTTTGTAGAAATGTCTAGAAGAAAAAAAGCTTATGCTAAAGCTGGTATAGATACAACTACAGATGCATTTCAACAAAGTTTAAAAAGAGAAGCAGCTGATATTGTAAAAAACACTGTGCCTAATTATGCTTTTGTTGGAGATGTTGTAAGAACAGCAAGAATATTACCTGTAGGTAATTTTATGTCTTTTCCATCTGAAATTATTAGAACTACAACAGGTATAGGACAACAAATAGTAAAAGAATTAAAACATTCTAAACCTACTATTGGAACCAATCTTGGTCCTCTTGTAATAGATAGAGCTACAGGGCAAGTAGTTAAAAATGATAATCCAATGTATGCAATTGGTATGCAAAGAGCACTAGGTATGGCTACAACATTAACTGTTGTACCAACAGCTGTTGTTGAAGGAGCTAAAGCATTGTATGATGTAAGTGAAGAAGAGATACAAGCATTAAGACAATTTGTTCCAGAGTGGTCTAAAAATTCTACAATTGTTCCAATCAGAGATGATAAAACAGGTGAATTAAAATACATAGATTTTAGTCATAGTAATGCTTATGATTTAATGGCAAGACCTTTTAGAACTTTAGCTTTATCTATAAATAATGCACAACAAAATGATAGAACTGTATTAGAAGGATTTGCAAAAGGAATTGATAATGCAATGACTGAATTAGCTTCACCTTTCATAGACGAATCTATTTGGACACAAGCGTTAACAGATTTAACAGTAAGAGGAGGTCGTACTCAAGAAGGTAGATCTTTATATACAGATCAAACTTCTTTTGGTGACAAGAAAAAAATTCAATTTACACATTTAATGGAAGCATTAGCACCCTCGTATAAGCAAGGTGTAAGATTATATCAAACTGCAACGGATACTCCAACGGCAAGAGGAGATCTTTTAACTGGAAAAACTTTAGGTATAAATGATCAAGTGTTAGGTTTTATGGGTTTTAGACCTATAGAAGTTGATCCTGTTAAAACAATGGGATTTAAAATTGCAGAATATCAAAGAGGTATAAGAGAAGCTAGAACAGAATTTACAGGCGGTTTTTTTGGATTATTAAAAGGCGGACCTATAGATGAAAATGAAGTTGTAGATAGATACATAACATCAAACCGTGCAAGATTTAATGTTCAAAAAGAAATGTATAAAAATATTACTGCTGCTGATGTTTTAGGAACAAACTCACAAACATTAAGAAATATATTTAAAGATAGACAAATAAGTGTGAGTGCTTTTGGTAAATTAGAAAGAGGAGTTTTTGATCCTTATTTCCCATCACAAGATATTATAGAAAGATTTAGAGAAATTTCTAAAAACTTAGGAGACCCCAATGCATTTACAGCGGCTCGTTCTGATTTAAGAGGATTGCAAAGAGATTTAAGAGGACAAGATTTAGGTTCAAGTTTTGCAGATGGTGGTAGAGTAGGATTAGCGCAAGGTACAAATCCTAACACAGAAACAGAAATTAAAAATATATTATCCCTTTTGCGTTCAGTAAGAAAAGATATGCAAAAATTAAGACTAGATGAAGAGTTTGATATTGTAGCAAATAATTTTATTGCACCAAAATTACCAACACCACCTTTACCCGACACTCCAGGCGTCAACCCAGCTAACTTTAACACAGCAACATTAAATCAAGGAACTGTTGGTACAACAGGTTTAACTTCAACAGAACAAGCATTGCTAAGTCCTGAAGAACAAGCTATAAGATTAAGACAGAGGGGAATGGCATAATGCGTGAAGGAAGAAGACAAAGATTAGGTTTACAGGAAGGTACTGAAGGTACAGTTCAAGATACTTATTTAGATCGTATCT
>Ga0209337_1002132_pt1 | contig 14552 bp, 23 predicted proteins | sample LinPmetageLP53_FD_184044 | JGI IMG/M metagenome (GOLD analysis project Ga0209337, IMG submission 184044) | Marine viral communities from the Pacific Ocean - LP-53 (SPAdes) (version 2) | ecosystem: Environmental > Aquatic > Marine > Oceanic | place: Pacific Ocean | collected 2010-02-08
GAGGTGGCCACAAGAATAAGCAATCCTATGCTAACACTCGAACAACAGGTAAGGAGCAATACTACACCAATTTGGATGTAGTTAATCTTTGTCTAGAAGAGGTGCAAAAGCACATTGATCTAACAGGCAGAGTTCTGCTGGAGCCTTGTGGTGGCACTGGTGAGTTTATAAAGGGATTTCAGCGCATTGGTATATCAATGAGTAACGTAATCTCTTATGACATTGAGCCAAAACATCCTCTGGTAAAAAAAGGTAATTATCTTGAAACTGATTTCCAACAGCAAAAGAGTCTTGTTTCAATTACGAACCCGCCCTTTGGGAGGGCAAGCTCCTTGGCTAAACAATTCTTTGAACATGCCACGTCACACTGTGAATACATTTGCTACCTAGTTCCTAAGTCTTGGAGAAAATGGACAGTTCACAACTCTCTCGATAAAAACTTTCATTTGATCTCGGACATTGAGATGCCTAAGAATTGTTTCTATCTCTCTGATGGAACAACTGATGAAGCAGATGTCCTAAATACTGTGTTTCAAATCTGGCAGAGAAAGAAAAAGAAACGGAAGATGATTAAAATACCCGACCATAAGTTGATTAAGAAAATGCAACCGAAAAAGAAAGAGGTACCAGTATACAGAAAGACTGGCAACAGAGTTTTCTATGAGATTATAGAGAACGATATAGTCAAAGTAAAGGATGAGTTGTTTACAAAGCACTTGCAGAAAAGACCTGACAAGATCAAAGGAGTAAATTTTGAAATAATTGTTTTTGGTCATTCTTGTGGGCAATGTAACGACTTGGACCCAAACCAACAATATGAAGCAAAAACCACAACGATGTATCTCAAGGTTGATAGGGAGGATGTCAAGGAAGCATTGAAGAAGATAGATTTTTCAAAGTACTATAATAATGTCGCCTATGTACAGGCCCTATCAATCCAAGAAATCAATTATGAACTGAACGAATGGTTCAAATTAAAAAACTTTAAGTTTTAGGAGGAATAATGGAACACTTAACAAACTGCCATGGCGAATGGAATGCTTTGTTCGCCATGGCATCATCACTGCCCATACTTGGAGTATGGATAAGAACAAAATTATATAATCACAAGGAGGAAGCATGAATTTTGTATTAATTAAAACTGTCGAAAACGAAGACTGGTGGATCAATCCGGCGCATGTTTATGGCATAAACAAGAACGAGTTAGGAAGAATGGAAATTTATTTACAAGATGACATCTTAGAAACAACAGAGTTCCAGAACCCCGGGGAACTAATGGATTATCTGGGGATAGAATATAACGCAATGCAACTTGAAGAATCAGCTACCGAGGAGACCAACAATGACTAAATTTGAATTTGCAACAAATAATAACACTGCGATCGTAGAAGAATACGAAGAAGCAGCCTTTAAAACGAAAGAGCAGCACATGGGTGACTACATCAAATCGATGAAAGCCCTAGAAGATGCTATGGAACCTTATAAGGAACAAAAGAGAGAACTCAAGACCGACTACGTTGATAGTGGATGGCTAACGAAGGAAGACATTAGTATGACCACTCGTGCTTATCGTTTGCTTAAGAATGATGTGGACATCGACGCTCTTATTGACATTTATGAAAGCTTACGAAAGGAGAAATAATGAATAATTTACAAGAACAAAAAGCCGTCGCCGCTATGGGTGTCACAAATCTAACCTCGGTCTGGGTGGAGGATCATCATGATTATAATACTCTAGAGAAAAATGCTGGCAAGCGATGTAATTTAACTCCAGAAGTTATAGATGACATTGAGGAAGGCAAAGAGGTGTGGATCAGAAACAACGTCACGGGGTTTATCGATCGAGCAATAGCAATCAAGAGACATCACTCTACAGAGGATCTTCACATCTGGCGCGAAGCCAAGACGGAACCTTTAAGACAAGCAACCGGAAAGGCTTACTGGATGGAGTGCCGCGAAAAAGGCTACGAAATTAGAGATTGGGCTTATCTAGAGAAAGTAGAGAGGCCTCAATCGAAGACTCCTTGGCTTGCATCTGTTGCGCTCTCTGGTGGTGGTGGTATGGGAATAGCCCCTGTTGTTATTTGTGGTCATGGCTTGGATCAATTGGACGTTCGCCAGATCCGGCAAGATGAAGTCGTTCACGTTTGCATCCATGGTGAAACTATTCAGAAAGGCTACAATGATCGTATCGTGAGAGCGTTAAAAGTTAGGGATAGGAGAAACCCGGTGCCTTCTAGTATAAAGCGAGAACTTCACGTTGTAATTAAGAAAAACTATGATGCGCAATGTTGCGAAGTAATAACAGCCTTCTGGGCTGATGAAAAACCGGAGAGCAAATGAATAGGGCACAAAGACGAGCAGGACAAAAGTCAAATAAAAAGGGAGAAAAACCCAACAAAGAAATAGATAATGTAATGGGCATGTTTGATCTTTTACCAGATGAATGTTCTGCTTGTCTTGCCTCTTATGATAAGAAGGATAAACAGATGGTTACAACGTGGAACGTTGTCGTCAAAGAAGAAGAAAAAGTCGTAAGACTTTATTGCCCAGATTGTTGGAACACTGCGACACAAATCATCAAGGATGTTAAAGGATAGCAATGCCAAATAAATACGCCAAAGACACGAAGAAATTCACATTCTACGCAAAAGATGCGTTGCATGCAGACTTTAAAATACGCATGCAGCATCATAGTATGACACAATCAGAATTTCTTCGTGCTTGCGTTCAGGCTGTTGTTAATAAAGATCCTATGATGGAATTGTTTATCGATCATTACAAAGAAGAAAATGGAAAACAATCCAAAACACAAAGGGCTAAAACAAAGAAAGACCAAGAGAAATCGGAAGAACTTCTAAGGGATTTTGGTTTAGGCGATGGGGACATTGAAGACATCTTCGATCTTATTGCAAAAGAACACCCAGAAATTTAACTGAAACGCGTTCTTTTATTTTTTTTAACTCTATTTATTATGAAAAAAGGCTTTAAGGAGAATTATTATTATGGCTAAAAAATTATTGAATGAGGCGCAAGTACGCCGATTTGCAAAGTTGGCAAACCTTCGTCCAATCAATGAAATGTATGGGCACGATGAAGAAGACCCAATGGCAGAACAAGAAGACCCAATGGATGACGTCGCTATGGACGCCGAAGAGGAAGCACCTATGGAAATGGATGCTGAATTGGACGCTGGAATGGGCGAAGAGCCTATTGAAATGGATGCTGATGGCGCTGCCGACGTGGATCTTGGACAAGCAGATGTAGATGTGCTAGGTCAAGCCGCTGACATCATTAACACCATTGTTGCTGCTGCAGGCGGTGGCGAAGGTGAAGAAGTAATGTCCGATCTAGATGCTAGCGAAGATGAAATGGTTGATTCTGAAGAATTACCTGGAGAGGAAATACCCATGGGTGCTGAAGATGAAGATGAAATGGAACTTCAAGAGGCACTTAAAGGCATTAACTATGTTCCGGGCAAGAAAGAGATTGTTCAAGAAGTTGCAAAGCGAGTCGCAAAACGACTTCTAGAAGCACAACGTGCTGAGAAGAGGCTCAACCGAGCTTTGGGTACTAAAAGAAATACTGCTCGTCGCCGATCAAGAAAATAAAGAACAGGCTTTTTAAAAGTTATGTTATGATACGGAGGGGAGCAATCCCCTCTTTTTTATTTGGAGATAAAATGTTATTTGGAAGAAAGAAAAAAATCGAACAAGGGGCTCCTGAAGAAGAATCCGTAGCGGATTTACTAAACGCCCTACAGAAAGGTCCGGAACAAAGAAGTATTATGTTTATCGGAGAGGTAAGCGAGGAAAAAGCAGGCGATTTGATTTCGGCTCTTCTTGTGTTGTCGCAAGAGAAAGAGGCCGACCAAGAACGAGGGGAAGACATAAAGTTATATGTTTCCACTTTCGGAGGTTCTGCTCATGAAATGTTTGCTATTTATGACATAATGAACTGGTGCAAGCAATTCTGTGACATTCGAACCATCGGAATGGGTAAGGTGATGTCCGCTGGAACCCTTATTCTGGCCGCCGGTACCAAGGGGAAAAGAACGATAGGTAAGAACTGTCAAGTAATGCTACATTCAGTTAATGCAGGCTACATGGGCGATCTATCTCACATGAAAGCCGAAGTGGAAAACATGAATGACTTACAGGAGACTTATATACAGTGTCTGGCGAATGAAACATCTATGACAAAAAGACAAATACAGACACTAATTAGTAAAAAATTAAATGTGTATTTGTCCGCTGATGAAGCAATTGAAAAAGGACTTGCCGACGGAGTATTATAAATGAAAAACAAGAGACTTGTGACTGAGAATTGGTATAAATTTCTGAACGAAGACGATGATCCTGTACAGAAAATGCTAAATGATTTCGAAGAAGAAGACCCAGAGGCTTTTTCCAAAATGCAAGACGAAATGGAAGAGTTCAAAGTTGACGCTAACGAGCTTAGCAAAGAAGAATTGTATAAACTTTTTGCTAAGTTTGCTGCGGCAAAAGAAACAGATCTTATGACCAATCGAGGTACTGTAGTCGGAGGGTTTGATCAAAAAGCTTTCAATCAAAAATTTGATGTGACTGGGGATTCTTCTTTCGACCTACAAGATGTAAAGCTTTTAGGAGATAAATCTGTTCCTTATGCAATTTATTTCGGACATGACAAGATTGGAATCGAAGATAAAGAGGTAACAGCAAAAAACACTCAAGTTAAAGCCTTGAGTGCTCGCGGCTTATTTAAAAGTGGAACCGTTGGTTCGCAATTAACAGCGCCTTACATCATAGTATACATTATAGAAGCCGCAGGGGAACCTAGGTTTTATATTTTTAATCCGGAAGAGGCATTAAGTATGGGTACCGGCTGGCAAGGGAACGTTTCCATAATGGGTGATGTTGTTAAAGGGGCCATTTCTTTGAGTTCTAATTTTACTTATGCTCCCTATTGGTTTGGAAACTATAACGATTGGCTCCAAGAGGAAGAACAGAAACTTAGTCGAAAAACGAAAGCGAGCTCTAGGATTTCTATAGAAATTTTAGAAAGCACAGACGAGAACTTGTTAGGTCGCTTGATGAGAGCAGGCCAGGTTGAGAATAAATACGCATACGCGAACAAAATAGAGGTATCCTTTAACGGATCGATGAATTTTGAGCAGCGGATTGAAGATGCACTTTATTTTCTAGAACTTCTCCCAACACTAACAGATGTTAGATTTGTTGTCAAAGGAATGATGACCAGCGGAATGCAAAATAAAATAAAAGCAGCCCTCGAAAGCAACGAAAACAACATAGACTACAACTATGAAGTGGGCTCTTCTCTTATGGAACAAGAAGATCAGATTCTAGAAGACTTCGAAATGGTTCGAAGAATAAAAGAGAGAAAGAATGGATAAAATTTTTTACAACGAAGGTTCGGCAGCAAAACTTGGTTGGACTCCTGATTGGTTTGGTTGCGATAAGCATGGCGAAAAATTAGTAACAGCGATTGAAAAATTTCAAAAAGAATATAAGCTAACTGCTGATGGCTGTTGCGGGCCGACAACTTACCGTAGGGTTTACAACCATCGTGTTGCAAATTTCGAAGACCATGCCCCAATGGGCCACAAAGATAATACAGAGTCCTTTATAATGTACAATTCGGACTACATTCCAATCGAATGGCCTAAGGTCAAACTGTTCTTCGAAGGTGGAGGGTTGAAGCTTAGAAAAGGATGGAAGAAGATGTCTCGTAAGAGAGATCCAAAGTTTTTCGTGTGTCATTGGGATGTGTGCTTGTCCTCGGAAGTGTGCTATAAGGTGCTTTCCAAGAGAGGGATCAGCGTTCACTTCTCCATCGACAATGACGGAACAATCTATCAATTTATGGATATGAATGACGTTGCATGGCACGCCGGTGGTAAGGTTTGGAACGATCGATCTGTAGGCGTAGAGATCAGCAATGTATACTATACAAAGTACCAATCTTGGTATGAGAAGCGAGACTTCGGACCCCGACCGATAATTACGGATGCACATGTTCATGGTAAAAAATTGCCCGAACACTTAGGGTTTTATCCTATTCAACTGGAGGCTCTTAAGGCTCTCATGAAAGCCGTTCATAAAGCCACGGGAATACCCCTTCAGACACCCTTAGATCGTGCAGGCAATACGAACACCAAGGTGAGTAAGAAATGCGCTGAAGGGCGCTTTGAAGGCTTTATAAGCCATTATCATTTGACCAAGCGAAAGATTGATTGCGCTGGTTTAGACATCAAGAAATTATTGGAGGAATTATAATGAGCAAAGAGTTGGATAAGTTGATTGAGCAGGTGTTAAGCGAGAAAGATTTCAATTATAATAAGGATAGTTTCCCTGACCTCGTCCCTGACGACTTTCCGTCAGGGGGGCCTGTAAAATCTACAATTGTAAGAAGATTGTCGGGCGTCAAACCGGAGACCGATCAGTTAACTAAAGACGACATACAACATTTAATAGACACTCCCGCGCTTATCACAACAGACATGGAAAATGTTTTGATTGCAATAACAAAAATGAGCAACGTCAAGGCTGGAGAAACGAACACCCAGAACTTCAGGCGACTACAAGCCCTAGCAAGAGACGCTCTTCAAGCGAAAAAAACCGCAGCCAAAAAAATAGAACCGGATGACGATGGCGTTATGAGACCCGTAACTCAAACTATGACATCTCCTAGAGTTAGAACTCAAGGCGGAGAACACGGAGCCTATACGGATGAACTAACAACGGTTGTACAGAGACTTCTCGGTCCCGCGGGGTCCAGCCAAGGGGAAATAAAAAGTAGGATAGTTAAAATATCTAAGATGTCCGAAACGTTTTTCAAAGCGGCACAAGGCGATACCGAGGCAATAAAACAATTAGAAGATAAGGACACTTCCGAGACCTTGACACAAATAATTCTTTTGGACATTTTTAATTATATGGCCAAAGAGATTGATCATGGAGCAGGCGCTTATTTATTCGAGCATTTTTTAGCCTTGATTTGTGGAGGAGCAGTTGAGGGAAAAAGTAAAACAGACCAAAATAAGATGGGAGCCACGGATTTTACAATGGCCAACGGCCAAAAAGGTAGCGCCAAATATTATGAACGAGGCCAAAATCTAACCCAATCATCCCGTGGATTTGAAAAAGGAACAACAACTTATGTTGTCGCCCTTAAGAAACAAGGCCTTGAGCAAATAGGATTTACATCGAGGGGCACTTCCAATCCGGATCGTCTTATAGGAGTTGAACTTTATTTCTTTGATGTCAAAAGAAAAAGCATATTAAAACCAGGTGACAAGGGAAACACGGGCCTTAAAATTAACGGTAAAAACGCAATACTAACATCAGCAACCAAAGATGATGACAACCCAACTGTTGATCTAACGAAGTATGTTCAAGGTTCCGGAACCTCTGTTCTATATTTGGCAGAGGTTTACACCCAAACGTTTAGAGAAATGGTAGGAAAAGCAATCGAACAGACAACTGGTACTGATAAGAGAAAATTAAAAGCAGCGCTAGGTCTTATGCAACAGATGTATGATGATCTAACAAACGCAGAACAAAAATCAAAAATTTATATTGCAGAGGAAGATGCAGCTAAAAGAATTGCTGCTGGAGAGGCAACAATTCAAAGTTTAGATAGTTCTAAACAATCTTTTGGGGGCATCATTAACGCTTTAGAATACTCCGAGACTTATAATCCAGCAACAGACGTAATAACAGAAGCAGCCCCGATAGACCAACTAATCGAAGCAGTAATGAAAGGGATGCTGAATGAAGCTAAATGAAGCCATAGACAGAGCCTTGCTGGATGCTATTCCTCCATTCGACAAATGGAAGGAGATCCAAGCAGACCCAAGAGCCCGCCGACGATACGAGAAAGAACAAAAGCTAAGACGCACGAAACAAAAAGAGAAGCAGTTGGCTAGTAAGTATGCTGGTATGACCGCGCAAGATTTTGAAAATGTCTGGACGCGAGCCGATTACAATGAAACCAAAGAAATGTTTAAGCATGCCCAAATAGAAGAAAAACAACTTGAAGATTGGTCGACTGAAGTCCCCCATCATCTTGTGGAATTGTTAATTGATTATTTAGGCGGGAGAGAATTGTCTAAAGGTAACTTCGGTAATCGAGCGATTGCTCGAATGGCAAAGTCACGAGCTAACCACACCGAAACCCAGCAGCATGCCAGATCTGTCCAGCAGTCACGATCAAATTACAGAAGAAAGAACAAGTCTCTTAATGAAACAATAGATAAATCCCTCCTCGATAAAATTCCAAACTTCGATGATTGGAGAGAAGGCGGAGGATCCATGGCTGGACATTACAGAAAGAAATTAGAACAAAAACATTCTCAAGGTTATGTTAAGCCTGGGCTGAAAGCAGAGAATTACAAATGGGCACTGGAGCAGAGTCCCGAAGGTCCGGACTACCACTGGACAGAAGAACAAGCAGAGAAACTTTCGAATATAATAAAGAATACAGAATTTACGTATAGGTCACACACTTATGATAGCCGAGGATCGTATTTTCATTCATATGTGTATTATAAAGATGGTCGCCATGGCAGTCATCAAGATCAAGGTTATTAAAAAAACTTGACAAACATCTTTTAATAGGTTATATTATATAAAATAATGGAGGAATAATGAAACATTATAATCAAGGGTCAGCCCTCAACCAAAAAATTCTTGAGGGGGTCGACATTCTTGCTGATAATGTTGCAACCACTCTCGGTCCCCGAGGGAGGAATGTGGCACTGTATCACAAAGAACAAGACACGCCGGTTATCACAAAAGATGGCGTAACGATTGCAAAATTTATAGATTTAGAGGATCCATTCCAAAATCTTGGAGCACAAGTGATCAAGCAGGCGGCTGAAGAAACTGTCAACACTGCAGGAGATGGAACCACCACAGCTACTGTGCTAGCTCGGTCTATATTAAGAGGGGCACAACGATACCTGACAGCAGGAGTATCACCAGTGGAACTCAAGAGAGGAATAGACAAAGCAGTGGTTGCTGTGACAGATCGTCTTACGGAAATGTCGCGACCAATTCAAACTGTTGAAGACATAAGGCACATCGCCACCATCTCAGCTAATAATGATAAATCCATCGGTGAGCTAATAGCGACAGCCATCGATAAAGCAGGCAAGGATGGCTCTGTGCTCGTCGAAGAGGCTAGGAGTATGTCTACGTCTCTGGATCTCATAGAAGGCTTCAGGTTTGATTCTGGGTACGCTAGTAACACGTTTATAACAGAACAAAGACAGGCTACTGTTAATTACGACAACCCTTTACTTCTTATCACAGATGAGAAAGTCGAACACGTTGAACAGATAATGAAAGTTCTCGAAATAGCAGCTAGGGATAATCGTCCTTTGATTCTTATTTCGAACGACGTAGAAGGACAGGCGCTTGCCGCTTTGATCGCTAACGCTGTCAGGGGAACGATGAAGATATGTGCAATAAAGGCTCCCAAGTACGGAGAAGAACGAAGAAACATCCTTAAGGATCTTTGTGCTAGTACTGGTGCAACTTTTATAACTCGAGAAAACTCGCTTGTTTTAAAAGACGTCCAGCTAAATCACTTTGGACAATGTAAATCAATTAGTGTCACAAAGGCGTGGACTACTATTGTTGGCGGCAAGGGAAATGACCAAGAGATAGAAGAGAGGATTGAAACAATAAAGTCACTGATAGGACAAATAGATGACCTACATGAGTGCGAGAGACTTCAGGACAGAATCACTCGTCTCGCATCTGGTGTGGCCGTTATTAAAGTTGGTGCCTCTACTGAAGTCGAAATGATTGAGAAGAGACATCGTATTGACGATGCGCTTGAGGCGGTTCGTTCCGCTCAAGAAGAAGGTATCATTCCAGGTGGCGGTGTAGCGCTCGTTAGAGCTACTACAGACCTTTTTGTTGAGACAGACAATGAAGAACAGTCTCTGGGCGCCCAAGTGGTCTTACAAGCCTGTGAAGCCCCTCTAAAGCAGATGGCAATTAATGCCGGAGAGTCTGCTGACATTATTGTAGCAAATGTGAAACAAGAAAAGTCAGATATCGGCTATGATTTCCTCAACAGATGTATGGTTAGCACATACGAAAAGGGTATCATTGATCCTTGTAAGGTTACCAAGTGTGCTTTACGCAATGCCGCTAGTGCTGCGGGGACTTTATTAACAACATCACACGCGATTGTAGTATCTTGATACTATTTATTAGCGGAGGGTTATAACTATGAGCGAGAATGAAATACAAGATTTGAAACAAGCTGTTGTAGAACTGTCTCATCAAATTCAAAGAATGAATGATAAGCAAGATACTATGATAGCAGATGTCCGCCAAATCAAAGAGGCCATTTATAATCCCGAGCGAGGTCTCTATGCTCGCGTTCGTGATTTAGAACAATGGCAAGAAGGAATGGCCAAATTTATATGGACAGTTGGGTTGGCGGTAACTGGCTTAATTGTACAAGCAGTCTACTTGAATTTGTTTTAATAACGGAGGTATAATGAGAGTAAGAATTTCTTATGGGATAGAGGTAGAAGATATCCCGGAACAAGCAGAGAGCTTAGGTTCGAATGCTTTGTTTAAACTACGATCGTCTTTAGAGACTTTATCTAAAGCAATTGGCAACATTGAAGAGTGTGAAGAAGATTATACTTTGGTCATACAAATGTTGGAAAAAGTTAGATTAGAACTAACTAATTCAGATCTAGTTATTGCAGATCTGCAGGCCATCTTAGAAGGCCTAAATAATTATTATATTGGAGCACATAATGTATCAGAAAGGAGACCTATTGTGGATCCCAGCGGGGACACTACTACAGAGACCGAGGATCCCGGGGAAGGATGATCTATTCTCAAACTTCTATCAGACGAGAGAACCAACAGTTGCTTTGTTCTTGGAGTTTGAAAGTCATGAAAAGTGCAAAATAATCCTTGATGGTCGAAACTGGACAGTGGAGACAAGAGAAATAAAACATAGCGTATTGGAGGAAGTACAATGTTAATTAAATTAGTAGAAGTCAAGAGGGGGATGAGAGGCGGAACTGCTTTTCTTAATGAGATATACATAAATTCCTCTCACATTATTTCCGTTTCGGAAGATTTCAACGCTGGTGAAACCCTAGTCAATGAGGCAAAGAATTTAGGCTTGGTAGAGAGTGCCAGATTTAGCAAGGTTGTTTTGTCAGAAGGTAACCAAACGAGGGTCTTGACAGTGGTGGGGACTCCATCCGAAGTTCATAATAAAGTTAGAAAAAAACAAATTTTGAGAGGTTAATTGTGAAATATTACAAAATTATTTGCTGGAATGAGTGTCCCTTTTGTCTTCGGGCAAAAATGGAAATGATAGAGAGATCTCTACCTTTTGAATACTGCTCTGTGGATCACAGTAATCAGATGTTAGAATATTACAAATCTATTTATAAGCATAATACTGTACCTATGATTGTTGAAATCGATGATACGGGGAATTCTAAATTCATTGGAGGATATACAGATCTTATCAAGTACTTCACCAAAAAAGATATTGAAGCAGAAATTTGCTCTATTGATGGAAATGGTTGAATATGACTTTGAGGTTAGTGTAGAATTCATAAATGGAACAAACTCCTATTGGATGCCAACCCCCAAGAAGGAAATACTAGAACTTGACTGCGTTGGTATAATTGACATAGGCGATGATCAATCTGAATTTCAGAAATTAGTTTCTTTGATCCACGAGATCGGGCATGTTATTTTTAATGATGAGAACAAATTCAAGGAACACAGGAGAATCTTATTATTCGAGGAGTCTTTAGCTTGGTATTTGGGTTATGATTATGCCCTGACCGCCGGTGTTGAAATAGATCTCGAAGAATACACACAGTGTGTGGAGCAAGCTTTAAAATTATATAAGGAGATAAAATAAATGTATTGGTTAATGACATCGCTTATGCTAGCAGCAGAGCCAATAAAAGAGATGGAGAGGATCTATGTTGCTCCTCCAACTATTCATGATGAGGTATTACAGGGTTATCAACAATACATTAACAGTGTAATTGTATCTTCGGCCAACACGAACACTCATTGGGTCAAGAGAAGCAACCGAGCAGAGAAAGTCCTTATCTATGATAAATATACTATAGGCTACGCCTTGGATACAACCTGTAATTACAGACTCCCTCTTCAGTGCGGGTCTGAGAATTATCATTGGGTATTGATAACTGATATTTTTACCACTCAAAATTTTGCGACGATTGTTGTAAAACTTTATGATGAGAACACTCAGTTGATCGCCAGTTCTTCGAAGTCTTCGTATTCTGTGGAAAAATGCAAAGAGCAGATCAAACAAACTACTATAGAGCCGATGGCGCGGCCGAAAACAGAAATAACTGAAAAACTTCCAGACAAATGTATCATGTTAAAACCTAGTATTCTAGACAAAGACATTAAACAAGCGGTTACAATACTGTTTGCCTCAATACACCCCCCCGAGTAGTACCAGGGATGCCCGAGCCACGCGGGAGTTTTTTGTTTTCCGTTCCTAGTTATTTATAGGGGAGGACTAACAAATGACAAATTTTATAATTTTATTATTGGCATGCACTTGGCCTGCTGGTGCGCATCTAGACATTGATCTATCACCAGAATACGATAATAGTTATGCGGCGGAGATCGAGCCTTATGCTTCGAGAGGATTGAAGGTTTCATATCTGTCCTCGGTTGCAATTCAAGTATTCGACAAAGGACTTCCTGCAGGAAGTGGCTCTGGGAACTACTTTAAATTAGGAAGAAAGAGGTTTATCTTAACAGCAGCCCACGTTGTACTTGGCACAGAGGAAATAATTATACTTGAGAAAGGATACAGTACAACAGTCGCGAAAGTAGTTTATGTCGACGAGAAAACAGATATAGCAGTTTTAGTCCCGGCCGAACGCCTAAGATACACAAAGGCAATTCCTTTCCGTAGGGACATTAGTAATCAAATGGGAGAAAAAACATTTCACTGTGGACACCCAGCTAGAGAAGGCTGGCATATATCAGAAGGATTATTAACTGGTACACACAATGATACTCTTTTGGTTAATACATTTGGTTGGCCCGGCTCATCTGGTTCGGTGTTATTTGATGAATCTGGTAGGGTACTGGGGATCCTATCGGCCATCCGTGTTGATGGCCCCTTCGGCCTACCGGCGTTAGTAGAACATATTACATTAGCATCTAACATCAAAATGTTAGACCAAGACACATTGAGGACAGCATTGAGGGATGGAAAGTAATTCTGAAAGAATAACGATTGGCACCTTAATTCGAGATGGTAAGAAGGTCGGCATCGTCTATCGCGAAATAAAATCTGGCACCTGGTCAGAGGAACCGCTGTTTAATTGGAGAACCAATTACGAAATATACTATGACGACGGATCTAGTGTGGTGATGGGAGGGGACACCCTTAAGAGATTGGTGGCATCCGGAAGAGTTGAGATTTTGGTAGATGCAAAATGATCCCCTACACTCCTACTACCCTACTACCCTCCTCCCCCCCTTACTCTTCCTTGGATGAGGTTATGGATAGTCTATGCGATAAATGCCTGCAGATACAATACTTTGATAAGCTTTCAGAAGTAGACAAGGAACAATATTTTGAACTCACAATGAGTCTTCTATCCTTTTGGGATTATGAATTTGCAAAGCTGCATACCAATGAAAGCAAATAAAGGCGATCTTGTGTTTATATCAGATGGGGAGGAAACCTCAACGTGCATAGTGCTTACGGAAATTTTCAACATCTCGTCGGAATTAGATAATGGTTTCTATTACACGGTCTGCATTGAAACCGGCCTATACGGAATCGTATACGATAATGAAATAACATCAGTTGTTTGCGAAAATTTCGCACCAGATTTTCAATTTAAAAGTGAGTTGTTCGAAACTGACTATTCTTATTACGCGGAACTGTATGAAAGTTTTTCGTATTTTCCATTCTGGTATGGTGACGAGGATTCTTCCGAGGAAGATTAAATGTCAAAATGATGTCAAATTTCTTGATTTGTCCCGTAGCTCGGGCTTTGTAGCGATCTCTTGACATTTACTTTACAAATTACTTTACATAACTATGCAAAGTCATCAAAAAAAACTTTACATAACTCTGGGTAAAGTAGCAAAAATCCCGAAACGTAGGTCGCTAAGAACAGTATAACATTTATCATCAGACTTGTCAAGCAGATACCTATACATTTAACATTCTTTTGACAACTAACAAAATACTTTACATAACTATGGCAACGTGTAAACGAAATGCAAAATACTTTACATAACTATGCTGATATGTAAACAATGTACAAAATACTTTACATAACTATGGTATTTTGCTAAAACTATTACACATTGACAAAATACTTTACATAACTATGTCTCACGGCTAAAACCGTTATACATGCGCGATACCTTTTATTCCCCACATGCGAGGCGGTCAAAAAATGTCCGAAAACCAGCCCAAAAGATTTGACAGCAGAGCCACAACGAGTTACAATATAGTATAACCCAAAACTGTGGAGG
>Ga0209337_1002133_pt1 | contig 14551 bp, 16 predicted proteins | sample LinPmetageLP53_FD_184044 | JGI IMG/M metagenome (GOLD analysis project Ga0209337, IMG submission 184044) | Marine viral communities from the Pacific Ocean - LP-53 (SPAdes) (version 2) | ecosystem: Environmental > Aquatic > Marine > Oceanic | place: Pacific Ocean | collected 2010-02-08
GCATCAGGAGTCTCATCTTATTCATATGTTTGGTTGTGTGATGTATCTTATGTTTTTCTAATTGTGATTTTTGAGACTCCGTTAAGGGTTTCAAAGGTTTCTTGGGTTTTTTATCTTTCTTAGTTCCGGCAGGTGCTTGACTTCCATATCCCATACTTTTAACTTAAGGTTATAATACTATATATATTTGAAAATGGGATTCATATATAAATTAATTTGTCATACAAATGACTTAATATATATCGGTTCATCAAAAAGAACATTAAAACATAGATTAGAATTACATGAAAGAGATACGACTTGTTCATCAAAAATTATAATAGCAGAAAACAACTATGAAATCATTTTGATTGAAGAAGTTGAAGATGATGATATGTTATTAATTAGAGAGCAATACCATATGGATAATAATGTTTGTATCAATAAAAATAGAGCAGTATGGACGCTAGAAAATCATAGAAAAAATAGACTGAAATCATATCATAAACATAAAGAAAAAAACTGGGAAACAGTTAAAGAGAGACAAAATAAAAAATTTACATGTGAATGTGGTGGTAAATATACTTATCAAAACAAGTTAAGACATTGTAAATCCAAAAAACATATCAATTACGTTAATTTAAATCTTCTTTTGTAATCTGAGATCGATGCTTTACGAGTTGTCTTATTCCACAGGATCCAACGCGACAAACTGCCAGCGGTTAAAAAGTCATTCCAATTCTCGTTCTTCCGATGTCTATCAAGATACCTTTGTTTCCGTGCTTCATCTTTGTGTTGGGGATAATCACTCATCCCCGCAGATCCGAAATGAATGGTTTTTTTTGTAAATGTGGGTGAGTCTGTAAAAATCGCCATTAACTTTTTTTTAGGATTTGTAGATTGTTTGATAACCACCTTCATCTATATATATGAAAGTTGATAAAAAAGTAAAGATATACATACATACAACTTAATTTGGTAGTAGTCTAGATAAATCATGCGTTTGCGATATCGAGTATCCCATTCCGCAGACGAGCGACACGGAGATACTCCGCATAGCACCGGATGCTCGTGGGACCATTGGCCGTCCGTAGGTCAGTCGCATTCAAATGGATCTCTATCCCCTTGCTACCCACACGACCACCGGTCAAACGCGTGCTGATGTAGAAGAAGTTATTGGAGAGATTCTGATCGTCCCGTAATCCTTCAAAGGTGTTCGCGGTAAGCACCGCATCGTTTCCACAGTATTCGCCCTTGGTTAGGAAAGGTACTCCTTCCGAGTCTGTCAGCAACGAGAAGAGACGTGCTGAGTTATTGACATCGGTCGCGAATTCATACCGATCGTTATACCTTAGATTGTAAGAGAGATTCCCAACCGCACCGTCGGTCGCACCACCTGTCGCATCCACATTCAGTCCTAGAGACCCATATTTATTGAGAAGTGTCTGATCTCCCAGAGCATCCCGATTAAAGACTGTGATAACACGAGTTACCATGCGATTCGCCATACCGATATTTCGGACAACCGTGACCGCCGCCGTCGAATCAATCGTCGCCACATTGGAGCGGTAATCTACAAAAGAGAACGAGAGATCCTTATTTGCGTCTGCGTATCGGGTCATTTCATCGCCTGCTCCATAGAAAATGTAATCCGCACAGAATTTAAGTTCGGTTGTGTCAATGGTGTAAGGGAGATTGACAGTGTCATTCGTATTGATACAGGTTCTTGCTTTATTCGGGGGAGACCAAGTCAATTCAATATTGATAGGTTGGTCTATCATATACAGGGGGAGTTGATGGGTCTTCAAGAAAGGGAAGAGATCCGATAGATCCACGCTATAGACGGGACTTGTGGCGACCGTGGCCGCCGTCGCTCCGTCCATCTTGGCGAAAGGCATCTGTTTCAAATCAATTCCGTTATATTCCCTTCCGTTAGCGAGTCCGTAGGTCGGGGCGAGTTCATAATTCTCCGCTTCGTATCGGAAACCATGATTCATAAGACGACCGGTCATGTACTGCTCGCGCTCTTTGTTAATCTCGTTGGAGATCAAAGAAGACTTGACCGCATGGAGTTGAGACCAATCTGAGATTTCATTAATAACTTGATTTCCCACCTTAAGGACAGCACGCTGAATCAACGCACCCACCCCTACCTGAACGGGCATGAAAGCATCATTATTGGTCGCATTCGGAATTAAACTCAAAAAGAGTTTGGAATGACTATGTAAGAAACCTTTGTTTTGAAGAGTGAAGCGACAAAATCCAGTCCGATCGGTGGATCCATCCAGTTGGACGACACTTTCTAGAAGATCAGTCTCCACGCGTTGTACGTAATCCACAGGGATCGACCCCAACTTAACGAAATCGGGGATACCATCCATACTAGGGGCAACAGCAGCCGGATCCACATCTAATTGACTCTGTGACATAATTATACAAGATACTATATCTTATAATATCTTTATAAAAAATTAAAAAACTAGGTAAGTATTCAAAAAATCATTTGAGATAGAAAAATCCATCTTTGGTTTGACCGACAGTGGGGGTCTCTTCGGGGATGGATTCTTTATCCATCTGTTTATCCAAGAATCTATCTTGTATCATTCTTTGATCTAAATCTTTGGGGATCCATAAAGGATCCAAGGATAATCCATGCTTTTCCGCGAAGATTGCTAATTGAGATGATAAATCATATCTGATATCTTTTTCAAGAATATAAATGATTTCATTGATCCAATCCATCTATGTAAATGTATACAATTATATTTGATCCCTATATTTTATTTGCGATAATTTGTAATTCAAAAGTATCAGATAAGCAAACTTAATACAAAGGATTTTTGTTTTACATTTTGACATCTTTTTGACATTCGTATTTGTTTCAGAATTCAGTTTTCGGTAAGACCACAAACCTTTTGATTTAACGAAGGTTAATCCCTTGTGACCGTATTTTTGATTTTTATTCATCATTCTCGTCGTGTCCGAATTATTACACTTCATACATAGGACTGCTCTAAATTCCAATGTCCTGTGGTCGTGATCCATGTGCTTCTGTCTTCCCCCTTTTCTACAACTTGTCAAAAGGTGATTACATCTATCACAGTGAGTCGTTGCTAGGTATAGGTCATAAATCTTGTCAAGATCTCCCTTGAGACCCCATTTCTTCCATTTAGTTTTTATACATGACCGATTCCCTTTCGGAGAGCATCTATATGCTCGCATCGCGTCCGCACGTTTTTTTTTATAGTCTTCCATATCCTAATTAATATAGATACACCCTAACCCTTTAAATATTACGTTTCCTAACTGGACTCATGCGAGTATCTGGACGCCCGACTGACTCCAGAGAAGGGTCTGTTTGCTCTTGATGTAAATAAAGACCGATTGGGGGGAATCACCTGCGATATCAGATTCAATACTGAGACCCCACTGCTGATTGCTGAAATCTTGTCCCGAGTCGTGCTGGGAGTATCGGACACCCACACCGAAGAGTGCTCCGCCATCAGGGACACGAGTATAGTTATTCGCGACATCGGTATTTCCCATATTGTACTGACGGTTGATATTTCCGAAAGACGCACTGGAGCGATCTAGCTGATACTCAGGGATGATGGATTCAACGAATTGTTTGACGACCTGTGGATCGCTGACAGATGTCAGGGAATCGGTGGAATTGTTGGTGGTGACATCAAAATCCATGGGATACTTCACGCCCCCCCGTAGGAATTGAATTCGATTGAGTACGGCGAGTGTATTCGCCCCCGATTGTTTCGCTGGGTAGGTGGTCGCAAGTCCATTCTCTCCTAAGGTGTTGATATGGGTGGAAGGACAGAATGTCACAAAGGCACTCTGGACTTGCTTCAGGGCGAGATTATACTGGAGTTGGGCGTTGGCGGTGTTGATACTCGTGTATAGGGAAGTGATACTGTTGTATTCCATTGACCCTTCGGTCATCTGAGACATAGCAACCATCTGATCGGCAGGGATATCTTGGACTTCACAAGTTAATTTGACATCTCGGAGTTCGTAATGAGCACCCCCTAGAGTTCCGGTGACACCTGTATCGGCAAACAAAACATTACTATCAGGAGCAAGATGAATCTCAATCTCTAGGGCACCGAAAGCAGTCGGCATCAGATTGACCGAGTGTCCGCCAGATAGGAAGCCACAGGGAAGATGACAACTGAAGGGTTTCACCTGTGTCCCGTTGGTGTTATTCGCACAGGTCGCGGTAAAGAAAGTATCACGATTCGGCATGATGAGACAGGTAGTCTCTAGATGACCCATCAGATCCTGTTTGGACGATGAGACCCCTAGGTAAGACGACATATACCGGTTGTAATTACGAATCGATTCACAGATCATTTTGGAGCGACCATTACGAATAATCAATTGATCCCAGAGAGCAAACACACCCAAACGATTATCCATCATCACTTTTGGATCATCCCCCGCTAGGACAGGAGTTGGGGGACTGGCGTTGTCTTTGTATAAACGGAGATCACCACAGATCCGGATGGATCTCGGATCAAGGACACCGTTCTGAGCCGCGATGGTAAAGGATAACACAGGGAAACCATTCTTAAAGGAAATTCGTCCATCACTAGGGATATTATCAGGTCTTATCTCAACGTATCGACTTGTCATAATGTTATAAAGGATATAATATCTTTTACAAGATTGATAAAAAAATAAACATTTCTAATTTATATGGGGATAACTTAAAACTCTACAGATACAGCACCATTCCTGATAATTAGTTTCCTTACATGGAATACAAAATTGTTAAAGACCTTGTTTTTCGTGGGAGCAAAGGTCAAGTCTTCATAATTTAACAGCACTTGGAGATCGTGATTTCTCAGATCCATGACCCCCGACTGAAGACCAAACGCACGACCAATCAAGAAGTTAGACTGGAAAGCAGCGAAAGATCTTGGGTCAATTCCCGCTTGAGATAATGCTTTTTCTAATTCAAAGAGATGATACGCATCCACACTCTGTTTGGTAACCATTTTCTTAGTTTGGACAGGTCGTGAAGGGACTAGCACACCACCCACAAGGAATTGGCTACTCGTAAGTCCATCAATACATCCCGAATATCCGGTCTTCATCGAAGTGAGCGAAGTATCCATCTCATCTTCACTCGGCACCGCATTGACATAAGGACCGATCTGATAGGTTCCTTCGCCAGCGACCTGATTCCCCGGAGTGTAAATCGTTGAATCTACAGGCATGATGATTAGAGATTTCGCGCGAGAGTTATTGGAGTGGATATTATAGGTAACTTGGCGTTCCGTGGATAGCACCGAGTGTTTGTGATTGGTAACAGAATAGATATCAATCTCAATAGATTTCCCTTCTCGTGCTTTGGCGAGCATTCCAGCTTCATAGGATGGATCCAGTTGGATCTCTTGGACTACGAGATTGACGTTGCTGACCGTGTATTCGAGATTGGTTGTGACGCCAGTACTCATAGCGGTGCTCCACATCACCCAGTCTCTCGTGATACTCTTTCCAGCACCGGATAAGACGGGGATATTGGTCGCATTGATATGGACTTGGATGCGACCTGCCCCCACACTCGCATTTATCTGTGAGATAGTCATGACACCACTCATAAGATCCAAATCGGCGGGATCGTTATATTTCATAAAACGGAAGGTTTCACCGACACAGAAAGGGAAGTTGGTGACATCGTTTCCTAGTTCATTATCTTCAGCAGACACATAGAAAGCGGTGCGATTGACACCGTCATTCGTCCAATTACTCGCCGCATCACCATCAATAGAATCAAAAAAGACGTTGCGTCCAGTTCTAACATTCTTATTCACACTATCCAACTGTTTGATAACCTGCTGAGCGGGGGCAAGATCAATCTCCAGGTAGAGACCATTTGTCATCATACAGGGGAAGATCCGATCACCGAAGACCCCCGAATGGATGGGGACGCAACACTTAGCAGTGGTCGCATCCGCATCCGACCAGTCGGTTGTCAGGACACCTTCCGACTCCGCACGGAAATACGGATTTTGGTGGAGTTCCGTCAGGTGGGATTCCGATGTCCCCTTGTTTCCACGGTATCTTGGGTTGTGAGCAGTCCCCCCTTCTACCAGAGCACGAGTCTGACGAAGAGAATCGTCTGCGTTGTAATCATATTTCATAGCAACCACCGCGTTATAATCATTAATCTCTTCCAAAAGATTACCACGAGTTCCGTCCCAAATCCGAAGATTACGCATGACACACGATCCACCCATCGGATCTAACTGTAGGCGAGTCGGTATCGACCCCCCCGCGAGTTTGATATCAAACTCTAGGTAACAATCTTTTCCTGAGATAAACTTCGCACTTGGTGGTACAAACAGAGAGATCCGCTGACCTGATGTATAGGATAAACCATTTTCACTAGGGACACTGATCTGAGTTTCCCCAATTCGAATGATGTTGTCACTTTCCCAATAACTTGCCGACATATTTATAATTAGGGGTTGGTTATAAATATAAGATACAAATAAAAATAAAAGATATACAATATATTGGATAAGATGGAAGGGATAGATGTATGGACGGATGAATGCGAATTATTACTCGCTGAATGGTCGGAAAAAGCATCGTGTTATCGGTGGTTACACACCAAATCAGAGAAAAAATACAAAAGGAAATATTATTGTTTTAGTATCCCCGTGATTATCCTATCTACGGTGACAGGGACGGCCAACTTTGCGATGAAAGAATATGTCCCTGAAGATAGACAGAAGATAGCAACAGCAATCGTAGGGGGTTTGAATTTATTCGCTGGTGTCTTGGGGACACTCCAGACCTTCCTTAAGGTTTGTGAAACTATGGAATCTCATAGAGCACAAGGGGTCGCATGGTCTAAATTAGGTAGGAATATATCGATAGAGTTAGCATTAGATCCCGAGAGACGACAACCTAACGGTGATTTCTTAAAGTTATGTCGTGCTGAATACGATCGGTTAATAGAGCAATCACCGATGATTGATGATGATATCATCTCCCTATTCAAATCCAAATTCAAAGATTATGATGTCTCCAAACCATCTATTTGTAATGGTTTGGATAAATGTGAAATTTATAAGGTTTCGGCGGAGACAATAAAAGAGTTAGAAAATTCAATCGTCCCTTAATAAAATGTTGTCAATCCTATGTCTGATCCACAAAGCAAGTTGTCCCATTACTCCCAGTGGATTCAGAAACAAATGGAGAGTAACAGACAACATCGGATACAAACAACCATACAAGGAATATTGGCGATACGATCCTTACATCTACCCTATGATATCACCCTTCAACTCATCATATCTTATAAATATGATTTGAAAAAACCCAGTTACAAAAGATCTTATAACTGTGTCATCCATCAATTGAAAAAACAACAAAGGATATATAGGAGACATAAGGGGTTTGTCAGCACGGGGTGTCAATCCCTGCCTTCTTGATTTCTTGAAGTGCTTTTTCTTGCTTCAAAAGGAGATGGAGTCTCTTGGTTTCTAAATTCGCTGATCTAATTTCCTTTTCTTTACTAAACTCATGTCTAGCGATTTGCTTCTCTAGAGATCGAATGGTATCTTCATACTCTTGTTTGAGTTGATGTCTCAAATCCTTCATCTCTTCATAATGCTCTTCTGTGGATAGATACCCTTTCCCACCTTCTAGCCGATTCTCCAATTCTTCAATCTCTTCATGGAGATTCAGACAGACACCCCTATACCGTCTCCATGGAACCGTCTGTGTCTCCCAATCGTGGCGGACATGTCCGGAGTTGATATCATCGGTGACTAATGTCTGTGCTTTATCTAATGTCTCGATGCTATGATAGAGAGCCATCATCAGGTCAAAACATCCCACGGTCTTATTGATTTTCCATACATGGACGAAGGATTTTTTCAACGAGTGTTTCTCATATCCCTTCAGTTTGAGATAGATCGCATTCACTGTATCGAAGATAACGGATTTATCGTCCTTCGATAAATTAGAATAATTTGAGTAATCCATATGTCAGTGTGATATAATATACCCTTAAGTAGATTATTACATACAATCAATAAAAGTAGAATAGTAGTATATTATATCCACTCCCCCCAAAATGTTATAAGTCTAGGGGTCAGTGGGATAAACTCTCAAAGGTTTTAAAAATTTTGTAACTAATAGAAATATTATACTATTTGTCTAATTTCTTATCCTTTGATTTCTTATCCTTTGATTTGTTATCTTTGTATCCATCGAAGATCGCTTGTGGTTTGATTTGCTTTGACATCTTGGGGGGGATGATGACATGGGTGAATCTAGTTAGGGCCGGTTTAGTAGGATCATTCCCTTTGACAACTTTTGTCTTGCTTGCTTTCTTAGGCATTTATAAAATGTTATAGATTTTATTATCTTTGATCTTTTATTATTATATAGATTATACTATAAATTATGAGTTTAGTCATCTGCTCCAATCGTGAAAATGATGTTGGTAACGCCGACAGTAGTATCTTTGAACCATGGTCGTTTCGCAATGGATTGTCTTCCACTTATGATATCCCCAAGAACGCCCAGGTCGGACTTCATTCTTGTAAGGTCAATCTCAATGGAACGATGACTTTGAGTGGGAATGAAATGTTGAATCAATATTATGGAGAGTTTTTAAAAGATAACGGTGGATCCACCGTCCCATCTGGTGCTTTCGCGGTAGGAACCACCTATCGAATTTTGGTCGTCGGTGATACTGATTTCACCACCATCGGAGCATCGGCATCCACTATAGGGGTGGTCTTTGTGGCGACCGGTGTCGGAATAGGTACAGGGACAGCGGATGTCGTCGGTCTCTCTACCATAGACGAATCCACGAGTATGCCGATTGAGACTCCCATGTCGGAAATCCAACGTCAAGCTGGTAGGGCATCTCGTTTCAACGATTATGATACGGCAGGGATGGCGACACTTTTACAGTCTAAAATGAATCAATATATCTATCATCCTAATCTCAGAGATAAAGTCAATGTAGATGTCTTGGTGGATCCTTCAGATGGTTCGTTCGATGGGTATGATTTTGAATACGGACAGTATCACGATGAAACCACCAGCACCTTACCAGTAACGAGTCAGGTGTGGTCTCTGAATGCGAAAGATGAATTTCAGACTGTCAATGGAGTAGATATGGAAGTAGGTCGCGAGAATTATGAAAGTGGTGTCTTTGTAGGTAAAGCGAGTAATTTCCCTGAAACACCCCCAGCCACTCTCTCCTTTTCCTATGCGGCAGGGGTCTTTACCGGTCTCGCAGATGCTGAAGGGGGTCAAAATGCGATGATCTCATCTTCTTTACCGTTGTCTCTCTATAATGGGGAATTTATTGTAGATATCTCAAATATCAACGCTTCAGGTTTAGATTGGACGGTGGGTCTCAGTCGTTTCAATCCCGATCCTGGTCCTGCGGATTCCTACGCCCCTGAAAATTTTGATTACACACGCGGTATAGATGGGATAGATAATCTCTTCTTTGATTATGCTGTGCGAGCACATGCTGGGGGTCTGTATCTTCAGCATACCGTCAAGAATACCAATCCTGCTTTTGATGCTACCACTGATCCAAATGCTCTCTTCAAATTAGATCTTGATTACTGGACGATAGCAGGATCCACCTTCGGTGGTCGCTATGATATAGCGAGTAACACATCAGGTTTTAATAAAGTTAGATTCAAAGCAAGGGGACAACAACTTCAGGTAGATATGATGGTAGATGCTGTCGCCACCAATCTCTATACTTACGACGCAACGTTAGGAAAAGACCTTCAGTTGAAACCGATCAACCAATCCTGCTGGTGTCTCCATCCTGTGCTAGCAATGGAAACAAATGCGGTTAATCACACCAATACGATGACAATTGATACCTTTGATGGTTGTAAAGATATTGTGAAATATGGGTGGTTTCCCCGCGGAGATCTCTTTCATGCTACGGATTTCATGGGGTGGTCTGAGTATATCACAGGTAGGGTTGCTGATTCGTATCAGGTAGATGAATTGGAAAGCAGATATTGGTTAGATCAGTTTGACATCACATCCGGTCCCAATTCAAACGGTCAAGCAACTTACGCAGGTCTCCCTACGAGTGGATCCAATCGTAGGATCGGTTATAAAGATACAGCAGGGGCGATCGAAGCTGGTTTCCAAAATGTACTAATCCCTGGTCCCAGCAGTCTCTATAGTGCGGACAGGGGTAACATGGTCGCCAAATTAGGTTTCAATAAGAATTATATCAGTGAATTTGTCCCTGTAGGTCTGGGTAATTTAGATCTCACGGTAAGATTCTCATCTGACTTCGTCCCTGTCTTCAAAAGCGGTCAGTCCATCTTTGTCCGTCTTGACAACTTCAATCAACACGCCCTGAATGGTTTCAAGGGGAATAATTCATCCATCATCGCCCATCTACCACGTTTTGACGGTCAAAGCGAAACCGGTCGGAAATACTATCAACCCAGTGAGATCGCGTGGGTCAATCTCAACAATCCCCACCCTATGAAGGTCTCCAGTTTTGATATATCTTTCTGCTATGTCAATGAGCAATATGTCAAAGCACTGACCGGTCAATCCATCGTTGTCTTGATGTTTAGACCTGACCCTGCGGCTTAAGTCCTAAGTTGTTAAAACACCCATACATAGTAAATCATATCATGAAGATATCATAAAGATATCATAAAAACTCACTTTTGATGGATTTTAAGTCACAATATATTATTTTCTAATAGGTTGTATTATGAAACTCCCAGGAAATCTCAAAATATCCATTGAAAAATCTCCCCCTGTCCGACCGCGACCCCCATCACCAGTTGTGGAGATAGAACCGTTAATTCTTGACGAGCAATCGGCCAGTCAGTCTCGCCAGTCGCCCCACGATGATTTAGATATCCCCCAATTCATGGAGAAGGATTCTCCGGTTGTCTCAGACATCTTTCAAAAACCATCTCCTAAAAAACCCCGACCACCCCCTATCATTCAAGTCGTCAAGGACGATACCAAAAAACGAAAACTAACCAAGAAAGGTAAAGTTCGAAAAGAGATGACGGAAGAGCAGAAAGAAAAAGCACGGGAAAACCTTCGCATCGCTCGAGAGAAGCGTGCTTTGAAACAACAAGGCAAACAGCCGAAGCAGGTGTCTTTTGAGACGGAGATGGAAGATACACCATCCGCAGAGCGACAACCATCCCCTTCCCCTTCCCCTGCTCCTGCCCCTGCTCCTTCCCCATCACCTGCTCCTGCTCCGCCCCCACCTGTCTCTTTGTTTTCCAAGGATGATTTAGAGCAATCCAATCTCCAAGCGATTATTCAATATGAAACACTTCGTAAAAAACGAAAAGAAATCAAAAAGAATAATAAAATCGTGGAAGATGAAAGACAGAGAGTCATCGGTGTCGCTCAGCAACATATAGGGGGATGGCAGGCGACAGCTGGTCGCTTCAATGGATGCTACTGATTATTTTTTCACAAAAATAGTGATAACTCTAAATCTGTGATTGGTTGATTTAACCATACCAATCCTTGCGACTATATCCCATTCTATTTTTTTATAATTGGGTAATACTTGATCCAACCATACAAGAATTCCCCCCGATTTCATGACTTTGTAGCACTGAGAAAAGACTACATTGCGTTTCACCATACAGCACCCATAATGATCGCAATCTTCAACGGAGTAGGGTGGATCCGCATAGATCCTTTCGTAGATATCATGGGGTATCACATCCGCAAAGGTCTCCGCATCAAGACCTGTATTGTAATCAACCTTATCATAGTCATCACTATCGGGTAACGATCCACTAAACAAATGTAAGGATTTACCCTTGATGATTGGAAACATCGAATAAATCCTTTGTAAATATCCATAGGGATACGCCCCATATAAGGTTGTCTTGGTGGTGTAGTTATTACCCATCACCCATATACCTTCTATCACATCACGATTTAGTACTAACTTGGAATATTTGGGAAATGTTTCATGATATGTATCAATGATTTTTTGTATATCCATTTGCTTGTTAATTTGTCAAAGATAATAAGTAGTCTCCATATATTTTGATTTTTTATGACATGACCTGCACACCGGTCGGACTGAAGAGTAGGGTATTCTTGGATTTTATGAAGATGAATACTGCCTGTGGGGAATCGCCTGCAATATCAGATTCAATCGAGAGACCCCACTGCTGCTGACTGAAATCAACGCCCGAGTCATGCTGGGAGTAGCGGACACCCACACCGAAGAGGGCACCACCGTCAGGGACGCGAGTGTAGTCTCCTACGGCATTGGTGTTAAGAATTTTGTATTCGCGATTGACGTTGGCGATGGATGCCGAGGTGCGGTCAAGATGTGCTTCAGGGATGATGGACTCCATAAACATCTTCACAACCTGAGGGTCCGAGACCGTTGTCTGAGTCTCGGTGGAGATATTCGTGGTGACATCAAAATCAGCAGGGAATTTCTGACCTCCTCGGAGGAACTGCAGACGATTGATTTTCGCTAAGGCACCGGATCCAGCCGCTTGCTGGGGGTAGGTCGTGGCGAGACCATTCTCGGCAAGAGTGTTAATGTGGTCTGCAGGGCAGAAGGTGACAAAGGCACTCTGGACTTGTTTCAAAGCAAGATTATACTGGAGTTGAGCGTTGGATGTGTTGATCGAGGTGTAGAGAGAGGTGATACTATTGTATTCCATGGAACCGGTGCTCATCTGAGACATCGCCGCCATCTGATCCGCAGGGATATCCTGGACTTCACAAGTTAATTTCACATCTTGGAGTTCATAGTGAGCGCCCGAGAGTGTGCCGGTTGCTCCGGTGTTTGAGTAGAGGACTTGACTGTCGGGGGCGAGGTGGATCTCAATCTCAAGGGAACCGAAGGCAGACGGCATCAGATTGACCTGGTTGCCCCCTGACAGGAAACCCGAGGGAAGGTGACACGAGAATTCTTTCTTCTGAGAACCGTTGGCGTTGTTAGCCGACGATCCTACGAAGTGTGCCTCTTGGTTGGGCATGATGAGACAGGTCTCTCCTAGGTGACCCATCAAGTCCTGTTTGGACGAGGAGACCCCTAGGTAGGAACTCATGTAGCGGTTGTACGAACGAATGGACTCACAGATCATCTTGGAGCGACCATTGCGAATAATTAACTGATCCCACAGGGCAAAGACACCTAACCTATTATCCATCATAATTTGTGGGTTGTCCGCCGCTAGGACGGGGGTAGGCGGTGAGGCGTTGTCTTTGAATAAACGGAGATCACCACAGATACGGATCGTCCGTGGATCGAGCAGACCATTCTGCGCAGCGATGGTAAAGGATAGAACGGGGTGACCATTCTTAAAAGATATCTTTCCGTCAGAGGGAATCGAATCAGGGCGAATTTCAAGATAGCGTGAGGTCATAATCAAGGGTTATAGGATACCAGTATATAAATTACTGATTCTCAAAAAACTAAACTTTTTTACCCTAAGGGTCGGTCGCAGAGCGACACTTACCGATCATAGGGAGGCAGTGTATCCCAGAAGATATATTCTAAGACCAAGCATCCAATCAATACATAAATCGCAATAAAATCTATCAAAGATTGTTCTGTCTCCATTTATTCAACTACTAATTCTACATATATAATAGTTAAGTATCTAGTATTCAATTGCTACGGATCCGTTGCGAATAATCAGTTTGCGAATATGGAACACAAAGTTGTTGTAAATCTTGTTCTTTGTGGGTTGGAACGATAAATCCTCATATCTTAAAAGAACCTGAAGATCTTTGTTTCTGAGGTCTGCGACACCATTCTGGAGACCGAAGGCACGACCGACGAGGAAGTTGGTTTGCATCGCCGCGAAGGACCGTGGAGCAATCCCTGCTTGTGCTAATGCTTTCTCTAACTCAAAGAGATGGAAAGCATCTACACTCTCCTTTGTAACCATCTTTTTGGTCTGGACGGGTCTTGCGGGGACAAGGACACCTCCAATCATAAACTGGGTGCTCGTGAGACCATCAATCATCCCCGAGTATCCCGAACGCATACTCGTCAGCGAGGAGTCCATCAAGTCCGTGGAATTCACACCTTGACCTCCGTCAAAGGGTCCGATCTGGTAGGTGCCGAGTCCAGCCACTTGCGCCCCCACTCCGTAGGTCGTCGCATCCGTCGGCATAATCACAAGACTCTTCGCCCGAGAGTTATTCGCATGAATATTGTAGGTGACCTGAGTATCACTCGCAAGGGTGGAGTGTTTGTGGTTGGTGACGCTGTAGATATCCAGTTCGATGGATTTGCCCTCCCGTGCTTTGGCGAGCATCCCCGCTTCATAGGACGGATCCAGGTGGATCTCGTGAGCGACGAGGTTAAAGTCAGAGACTGTGTATTGGAGAGTGGTGGTGGCACCGGCCTCCATTGCGGTGGAATACATGACGAATGACACATCAATCTCGGGTCCTGCGGCGTTATTGACTGCCGTCTCCAGTGTGATCTGAATATTCCCCGAGACCGCTTCCGTCTCGATGCGAGCGATCTTCATCTCGCCACTCATTCCATCTAAGTTATTCGGTTGCTGAT
>Ga0209337_1002134_pt1 | contig 14548 bp, 14 predicted proteins | sample LinPmetageLP53_FD_184044 | JGI IMG/M metagenome (GOLD analysis project Ga0209337, IMG submission 184044) | Marine viral communities from the Pacific Ocean - LP-53 (SPAdes) (version 2) | ecosystem: Environmental > Aquatic > Marine > Oceanic | place: Pacific Ocean | collected 2010-02-08
CAGACATTTGTAGGAACTCTTGCATCTACAGATACAGCTTCTGCTTATGCAGATGGAGACTGTTTAGTAGAACTAGGTACACTAGATACATCTACTCCATCAGGTATTGTAACCCCAACTAAATTCTTTATTCATCGTGCTGTAGTATTTATTACTACTGTTGCAGGACCAACACTTGTAGGTGGTCTAGCACTTAATCCTACATCGGGAATTGCTACTAATGCTGCTGTTGTATCTTCAGGTACAGAAGTTGTAGGTGCAGGTGTTGCATCATTTAATCCCCGTGTTTCTGCTACTGACTCAGTAACTGAGATTGACATTGACTTGGATGCAGCAGGATATCATGTCTTTGATCCATTGGTGCAAGCAGCTATTGCAAACAAATTCTTGTATGTATTTGCTACTACTACATTAAATGGTGATGCCTCTGCAGGTAGATTTACTGTTGAGCTAGAATACTCAGTACATTAAGGATATAATCAATGATATATCAATCTAACTTATACGGAGCAAGTACTTCTCTAGGATGGAGTGTGCAAACTGCTTTAACTGTTAGTACCACTACTTTACATGTAGATGTTAGTGATAACAGTATGGTTTATCTGCATACAACTCTTCCAATCTATGTTAGTTTTACTACAGCAGAGGCAGATATTGTAACAGGCAATGACTTGATACTTGAAGTTCCAAGGCTACTTACACCTTCTGATGATTCTGTAGTGTATGTACCTACAACACATGTTCTTGTTGTACCTAATGCTGTAGATCCTACAGAAGCAAAAACTTTAAGTCCTACAGCATCAACAATTAAAATGAACTTGTTGAGGGCTACTAGTAGTAATGCTACAGTAAGAGTGATTCTTGCATAGACGTCATATTTGATTATTCAAATAATTTAAATTGGGGGTTAAGCTGGGCGTCAGTGTTTCCCCCAATATTTATGGGATATTAATATGGCTATACCTGAACGAGTAAAAACTAAGATGAAGAAGGAAGGACTCAAGGGTGTTAATAAACCTAAGAGAACTCCTAAACATAAAACTAAATCCCACTGCGTTATGGCTAAAGAAGGAGATACCTATAAATTTATCAGGTTTGGGCAGCAGGGAGTTCAGGGGGCAGGTAAGGCTCCCAAGACAGCAAAAGATAAAGCCCGTAAAAAAAGTTACTACGCAAGACATGATGCACAAGGGAAGACAACGAGCAAACTGTCAGCAAAATATTGGTCCCACAAAGTCAAGTGGTAGATTAGACATAGAGGTTTAGAAAAAATGGCAGCATTTGTACCTATAATAATGGTCTTAGGACGTATAGCAGTTAAAGTAGGTTCTGAAACAGTTAAAAAATATCTTAAAAAGAACGGTTTTAGAATAGCTAAAGACTATAAGAAGTATGCAAGACCAATTACTCAAAAAGATTTACCTAATCTTCTTTCTCAAATTAAACCCGGTGCTGGTAGAGCAGGACCAAAAACAGGTGGTAGTCTAATGACTACTGCAGGAGGTAGAGGTCAGTCTGCATTAGGCAGAAGGATTGCTCTTAGTAAGATGAAAAATTATGGTAAGGTTGGACCAAAGTCTACATCTATACCTAAGAAACCACCTAAGAAACTAACAGAAACTCCTGTTAAGCCTACCATAACACCAGTAGCTAAACGTATTGCACAAATTGCAAATATAGGTGCAGGTGCAGCAATAGCTAAAGTAGCATACGATGCTTACAAAAAAGATAAAGTTTCTGAAAAAGACTTAGAGGTATTTACTAGGCCTATAAATGGCTTAAGTAAAGAAGCTCAAAATGCAATAAAAAAATTAAAAGGTGAAATTAAAAAACCAATAATACAAGCAGCTAAAGAAAGTAGTGCTCAAGGTTCTGCAGCAAAATCAACACCAAGACAAGCTGCAAAATTTGCTGATACTCCTGCACGTAAAGCAGCTATAATGAGAGCATTAAAAGAAGCTATTGCATTTGGAAAAAATAAAGGAAAATAAAATGTACGGAACTAAAAAGAAAATGTCAAGCTACAACAAAGGTGGCTCAATGCCTATGGTTATGAAAGATGGCAAGAAGGTACCAGCTTATGCTGCTGACGGTGTTGGTAAGATGAATATGGGTGGTATGGCTAGTAATAATATGATGAAGAAAAAACCTATGGGGATGAATAATAAAGCCATGGCTAAACCCGGTGTTATGAGTTATAATCTAGGTGGTATGGTTAAAACACAAATGGATAATCTCAAAAAGAAAAATGCATAACGGGGTTGCAATATTGTCTGTAGTATGATACACTAAAGTGTGGTATAACTGTCTCTGGTAAAAGGAGATAGCCATGTTTAGAAGCTTAGTAAATAGAATACAGAAATACCATCAACAACGCAGAGAGTATCGGCAGTTAAATAACTTGTCAGATCAGATGCTCAAAGATATAGGAATACATCGTGGTGAGATCGAGTACAGGTTCTACAAAGAAGAAGACAGGCGTTAATGCGGCTGGTAATTATACTAAGCCTACTATGCGTAAGTCTCTTGTTGCCTCCGTTAAAGCTGGTGGCAAAGGTGGAAAGCCCGGACAGTGGTCGGCTCGTAAAGCTCAAATGGTTGCCAAAAAATATAAAGCCAAAGGCGGGGGATACACTTCATGAAAGTAGATGCACCTAAAGGCTATCATTGGATGAAACAAACCGATGGTAGTCTTAAACTTATGAAACACGCAGATAAGTTTGTACCTCATAAAGGTGCATCACTTACTGCAAATTTTGCTGTGCAGAAAAAACACAATGGTAAAAAGTAAAAGTCAAAAAAGTCTTGACAGGTGGACTAAAGAGAAGTGGACTACTAAGAGTGGTAAGCCCTCAACACAAGGGCCAAAGGCCACAGGCGAAAGGTATCTACCTAAGAGGGCTATTAAGTCTCTTAGTGATTCTGAGTATGCTTCTACCACTAGAGCCAAGAGAAAAGGCACTGCTAAGGGTAAACAGTTTGTGGCTCAACCGAAAAAAGTTGCAGCCAAAATAAAACCTTATAGGAAGAAAATATGAGAAAATACTTTCAACGTATCTGGTGTGCACTACTTAATCGTGATTGCACTTGTAAAAAGTGTGAGTGCGAATGAGAAAACTTACACCTAAACAACAGCTATTCCTTGATGTACTCTTTGAATCTGCACAAGGTGATCCTGTAAGAGCTAAACGTCTTGCAGGATATGCTGATACTGTATCTTCTACAACTATTACTGCTGTATTGCAGGATGAGATTACAGAACTTACTAAAAAGTTTATTGCTACTGCCGGTAGTAAAGCTGCATATTCAATGATGCAAGTAATGACTAACCCTACTGATCTTGGCAATAAAGAAAAGATGGCTGCAGCTAAAGACTTTCTTGACAGAGCAGGTTTTGTTAAGACTGACAAAGTTGAAGTAAAAACCGATAGCCCAGTATTTATTTTACCTCCGAAGAATAATGAAGATAAATAAAACTTGGAAGTTACCCAAACCTAAAATGGTTGATGATAAATACGAATGGCTTCCTGTCGTTAGAGTAGGTAGAATAATTCCATTTGGCTATAGACAAGACCCTGAAGATAATGATATACTACTACCAATTCCAGAAGAGTTAGAAACTTTAGAAGAAGCAAAAAGATTTCTAAAACAATACAGCTACAGAGATGTAGCTAACTGGTTAAGTGAGAAGTCTGGTAGATATATCTCTCACGTAGGTCTAATGAAAAGAGTTAAACTTGAACGACAACGTAAGGCAGAAGCTTCAACGCAACAGTATTACGCTCAACGCTACAAAGAGGCGGCACAAAAAGCGGCAACCCTTGAAAGAAACCGTATCGGAGCCAGAGAGTATAACCATACCCGCAACCCCGAAGCCATCGCCGATAGAGGTTGAGCAAGCTCAAGAAGTAATATTTCAGTCTAATCCGGGACCACAGACAGACTTTTTGTCTGCGTCAGAACAGGAGGTACTATATGGAGGGGCGGCTGGTGGTGGTAAGTCTTTTGCTATGTTGGCCGATCCTGTTAGGTATTTTAATAATTCTTTATCTTCTATGCTACTTGTACGAAGAAGCACAGAAGAACTCAGGGAACTTATCTCAGTCTCAAAACAACTTTATCCTAAAGCAATTCCGGGGATCAAGTTCATGGAAAGAGACAAGACGTGGGTAGCTCCTAGTGGGGCTACTCTTTGGTTATCATATTTAGATAGGGATGATGATGTACAAAGGTACCAAGGGCAAGCTTTTAACTGGATTGGTTTTGATGAACTTACACAATGGCCTAGCCCTTATCCTTGGAATTATATGAGGTCACGTCTTCGGACAACTAAAAATAGTGGGTTAGAATTATATCAAAGAGCTACAACTAACCCCGGTGGAGCTGGGCATATGTGGGTAAAGAAAACCTTTGTAGATCCTGCACCAAATAATACAAGCTTTGATGCTACTGATCCAGAAACAGGAGAACGAATTGCTTGGCCTAAAGGACATACTAAAGAAGGCCAACCATTATTTAAACGCAGGTTTATACCTGCTACTCTATTTGATAATCCTTATCTAGCAGATGACGGTCTTTATGAGGCTAATCTATTATCACTACCAGAGCATCAACGTAAGCAATTACTAGAAGGTAACTGGGATGTAAATGAAGGTGCTGCTTTTCCTGAGTGGAATAGAAACATCCATGTAATAGAACCTTTTGACATACCTAGAAGTTGGTCAAGGTTTAGAGCCTGTGACTATGGATATGGTTCTTACTCAGGGGTTGTATGGATAGCAGTAGCACCTGATGAACAACTCATAGTTTACCGTGAGATGTACGTATCAAAAGTAATAGCTACTGACTTAGCTGACATGGTACTAGAGGCTGAAGGTGAAGAAAAAATACGGTATGGAGTTCTTGACTCCTCCTTGTGGCATAGACGTGGGGATACAGGTCCAAGCCTAGCTGAACAGATGATTATGAAAGGTTGTCGTTGGAGACCTGCAGATAGATCTAAAGGCTCTAGGATTGCTGGAAAGAATGAAATACACAGAAGATTACAAGTAGATGAGTTTACTGAAGAACCAAGACTAGTATTTTTTAATACTTGTAGTAATAGTATTTCACAGATACCTGCAATACCACTTGACAAAAACAATCCAGAAGATGTAGACACACACTCAGAAGACCACCTGTATGATGCTTTGCGTTATGGTGTAATGACAAGACCAAGAAGTAGTTTGTTTGATTTTGATCCAGCCACACAAAACAGTGGCTTTCAAGCAAGTGACCCAACTTTCGGTTATTAAGGAAATAATATGGACGAATTTGAAGAAAGCATGATAATGGATTCTGAGGATGCTAGTTCTTTAGAAGATATAAAAGAAGATACTTATAGTGATCCTCTTGCAGGTAATGTTGTAGATTTAGTTAAAAAACATTACAAGAAAGCTTCTGATGCACGTGAGACAGAAGAAACTCGTTGGATTCAAGCATATAGAAATTATCGTGGTATATATGGTCCTGATGTACAGTTTACTTCTACAGAAAAATCTCAAGTATTTGTTAAAGTTACTAAGACTAAAGTACTAGCTGCATATGGTCAAATCATTGAAGTACTCTTTGGCAACAATAAATTTCCAGTTACTGTAGATCCTACAATTCTTCCTGAAGGAGTAGAAGAAGCAGTTCATTTTGAATCTAATAGTGAAATTAAAAAAGCTAGAGCACCTACAACAGAAGAAACAAAACTTCTTCCGGGTGAAACTATGCCTGAACTTAAAGAACGTCTTGCTGGTTTAACTGAAAAACTAGAACCAGTAATAGATCAATTAAAAGAGGGGGTAGGTACTACTCCTACACAAGTTACATTTCATCCTGCAATGGTTGCAGCTAAGAAAATGGAAAAGAAAATTCATGATCAACTAGAGGAGTCTAATGCTAATAAACAATTACGTGTAGCTGCATTTGAGTGTGCTCTTTTTGGTACAGGTGTTATGAAAGGTCCATTTGCTATAGACAAAGAATACCCTAGTTGGAATGAGGAGGGAGAGTATACCCCAACAATTAAAACTATTCCTCAAACTTCCAGTGTATCTCTTTGGAACTTCTACCCTGATCCTGATGCAGCTAATATGGATGAGGCTGAGTATGTTGTAGAACGTCATAAGATGTCTCGTTCTCAGATAAGAGCACTTAAAAGACGTCCTTTTTTTAGATCCAATGCTATTGATACTGCTATAGAAGTAGGGGAATCCTACATAAAAGAGTGGTGGGAACAGGCAATGGAGGATGATACTCAAGAGTCCAAAGCTGAACGTTTTGAAGTCCTTGAGTTTTGGGGTAGTGTAGATACAGATGTTCTTGAAGGGCATGATGTAGATGTACCTTCTGATCTAGCTGACATGGATCAAGTTAGTGTAAATATCTGGGTATGTAATGGTAAAGTATTACGTTTAGTTATGAACCCATTCACTCCTTCTATCATTCCTTATTATGCAGTACCATACGAAGTAACTCCTTATAGTCTTTTTGGTGTAGGTATTGCTGAGAACATGGATGATACTCAGACCTTAATGAATGGCTTTATGCGTATGGCTGTTGATAATGCTGCACTGTCAGGTAATATGCTGATTGAAGTAGATGAGACTAACCTAGTTCCGGGACAAGATCTATCAGTATACCCCGGAAAAGTCTTTAGACGCCAAGGAGGTGCACCCGGACAGGCAATCTTTGGTACTAAGTTTCCCAATGTATCTAACGAAAACATGCAGATGTTTGACAAAGCCAGAGTATTAGCTGATGAATCTACAGGGTTTCCTAGCTTTGCTCATGGGCAGACAGGAGTCTCAGGTGTTGGACGTACAGCTTCTGGTATTAGTATGCTTATGTCTGCTGCTAATGGTTCTATACGAAATGTAGTTAAGAATGTTGATGACTATCTACTAGCACCGTTAGCTAAAGCATTCTTTAACTTCAACATGCAGTTTGATTATGATGAAGAAATTAAAGGTGATCTTGAAGTTAAAGCCCGTGGTACTGAAAGTCTTATGGCTAACGAAGTACGTAGTCAAAGATTAATGCAATTTCTTGGAGTTGTACAAAATCCTGTACTAGCTCCTTTTGCTAAAATGGATTACATTGTGCGTGAGATTGCTAAGTCTATGGACCTCGACCCAGATAAACTAGTTAATAATATGGCTGATGCTGCAGTACAAGCTGAAGTTCTTAAGAAGTTTAAAGAAGAAAACCCACCCCCAGCTCCACCAGCAGGAGCAGGCCCACCACCACCGGGAGGCCCACAGAAGCCACCAGCAGGCGTACAGGTACAAGATACCCAAGGCAGTGGTGGGGGTACCATAGGTACAGGTACAGCCCCTACACCGGGAGAACAGGGCTTCTCAGCTAACACTGGACAAGGACCAATGCAGTGAGTTTAAAACTATTAGTAAATAATCCTGAAGCATGGACTGCATTTGAAGCTGAACTGGATGAACGTATTCAAGCTAGTTACAAACAGTTTGCTCAATCAGATGAGCAACATGTTATGTACAGGGTACAGGGACAGATATACGCATTACAAGCTCTAAAGCAGCTTAGATTAAAAGTTAATGCTGATGGGTAGTTATGAGGCTGCAAAAGAAATGTATCCTATTTTAAATGAGTATGATTATAAAATAGTAGACACACCAAATAAAGATAGTCCTTATTATCTAGAGCATTTTCCTCCGGGAGAAATTGGTTCTTTAGAAATGCCCCGACCTAAAGACATACCTTTAGAAGAGTATGGGCTACAAATATTTAAAGATGTAAGACCTGAAGATATTGCAGGAGATATTATCTCTCATCATATTGTCAATAAAGATAAATATCTTTCAAAAAAATACAAAGATTTTAAAAATTCTGTTTCTTTAGAAACAATGAAAGAAAGATACAAATACCATAAAAAAAATCTCAATGAAGAAAGAGATTTTAACTCTTGGTCAGAAAGAACAGGATACCCCGAATTACTTAGAGGATATGTTTTTAATCAGTTTGATGAGGAAACAGAAAACAATCTTTATAGTTCAGAACAAAAAGAAATTTTAGATGCTATTAAACAATATATAACTAAAAAACCAAAAGAATTTGCTCAAGGGGGTTCTGTAGAAGATCAAACAGATGAAGCTTTTGTTCCAAAATCTGCTGCTGATGTATATAGAGAACAACAACGTAAACCTGAAGATATTGAGTATGAAAATAAAATAAAAAATATTAAAAAAAGATATGAATTAGAAGAAAAACCTTTTAGTTTATCTGGCATCTATAAAAAAATTATACCTACTAATGCAAGACTGCTTGTTGAAAACTTACTTGGTAAAGATTCAACCATAACTGAAAATGATTTTACTGTTGATCAGTTAGCTCAAATTATTCTTTTATCAGAACAACAAAAAGATAATACAAAAAATAAAAAATTAAGGGCAGAAGGTAAGCTTGATAAAAGATCAAAGCAATTTAAAGTCTCACCTTCTGATGTTTCACAGGTATCTGCTTATAGAAGTGGAAGTAATTTAGGTTTTTTTGAAACTATTCTTAAAGCTTCTGACCCTAAAGAACAAGTACGTAGTACATTAGGCGGTTATTACACAGTAGATTTCCCTGATAAATTTAAAGCAAGGGATGATTACGAGTTTAAAACAGGGGATGAAGATAGGGGTTTACCTACAACTTTTTCCGGTATGTTAAAAGCAGCATATAATGGGGACTTTTATAATGCCGCTTCTCCTGAAATATGGCTTGAGTATTTTGCTAATGAACTAAAAACACCTACAAGAAAAGTAGATATAACAGTAAATAAAAAGTATGCCCACGGAGGTTCTGTAGAAGATCAAACCAAAATGGCTTTTAAAGGTATGGGTTATGGAGAACTTATAGCTGATAACATAATTGGTTTAGACAATGAGTATGAGAGTCTTGGAGAAAAAATAGGTAAACAATTTAATAAAGACGAAATAACTTTTTTAAAGAATATGGGCATTGGTATGTATGAGGGTGCTAAAGAGTTTGTATCTGCACCAATTGAAACTGCTAAAGAAGGTTTTAAAGAGTTTGCTGTTGGAACTACAGACTTTTTATTTAAAGACTTAGACACCAGACTACAAGAAATGTTTAAAACTGACTATAAGAATGCAACGCCAGAACAAGTAACTAAAGCTAGGGAGTCTGTACTTGGTGATGCTGTTATTGCTTCGGGTATTATTCCTGCTGGAAAATTGGTTGGTAATGTTATTGAAGGTGCTGTAGATGTAGGAACAAAACAAGCAAGAAAAATAGATTTATACAAGATACAACAAGCTATAAATGAAAGTAATGCTATTCTTTCTGGTGCAAATAAAAAAATTGATTCTAAATTAAAAGATATTGAAGGTAGGTTACAACAAAGTCCTTTAGGTACATTAGAAAGAAAACTCACAAAAGAACAAATGGGTAAAGGTAAAGGTAAACAAAATACTGTTCAAACTCAAGCTGCTTTAAATTTAGGTTTTAATGAAACGGGTTTTCATTCTACAGGAAAGTATGATCCAAGTGGAGAAATAGAAGTATTTAAACTACCAGATGAAGTTTATACAGAAAAAGCAGCAGCAAGAGGTATAACTTTAAAAGAAGCTGTTCAACAGTATGGAGGTTTTCAATCTTTTGATAATCCTGATATGGCCCATGATTTTTTAGGTGTTCATGTAGGAACTACTAAAGCTGCAGCAGATCGCCACTTTAATAAAAGTGAGACTGAGGATACTGAAGGAGCTAGAACTTATCAATTAAGATTAAAAACAAACAAACCTTTTTTAGATGGTAAAAAACCTTGGACAGAAAAAGGGTTGAATAAATTTTTAGTTAAAGAAATGGATAAGATTAAGGATGGGCAAGTCTTTGAAAAAATGCAAATCATACGAAGAAGACTTGCTGAACAAGGTTATACCCATGTTCCTTACATTAATAATATAGAAGACAAAAGAAATATTAGTTATGCTATGCTAGTAGATAGACCTGAAGGTAAGGGTGTAAATAGCTCTGCTGTTATTAGGTATAAAGATGCTGAGTTTAATCCTTTAGAAAAATCTAATAGAAATGCAAAGTACGCCCAAGGAGGTTCTGTAGAAGATCAAACAGATGAAGCTTTTGGTAAAAAAGAAATAGAACCGGACCTTTTAAATAAAGTAACAGATTTCTTTAATAGAGAACGTGGACTAGAAAGAAGTAAAAAACTAGAAGATGCTATCCGTTATTACTTAGGCCCATACGCAGGTAGTCTTGGTCAAGCTAATCAACTAATTAATCCTATTGTAGGGCTGCAAGATGCTGGTGAATCTACCAGAGAAGGTAGATACGTAGATGCTATAACAGACACAGCAGCAGCAGGCTTACCTATTGCAGGAGCATTAGCTGCAAAGCCATTAGCTAAAGGGGTACAGTCTGGTATAGACGAGGCAGTAGATGCTATAACAGAAATAATGACTGGTGGTAGTGCAGGTGCTGTAGATCAAAGTAAACGAATGTTTATGAAAAAAACTCCTCTTGCAATAATAGGTGCAGGGGTAGCAGCATCTGATGCTAGTTTATTAGATGATGTTGTTACACCACTAGCTAAAAAAACTGCTGGTGGTAGCGGGTTTTTTAATACAACACTAAGCTCTATTAAAAAGCTTACTAAAGAAAGAAGTAAACTTCAAAATGAAATCTATAAAATTTCTAAAAATTTACCTCCATCACCACGTAAAGATAATAAACTTTTACTTACTGAAAAATATGCAGATGAGCTTACTAATAATATTGGAAACATTGTTGTAGATGTAGTTAATAAAATTGAAGAAAATCCTAAAATACTTAAAGATGTTTCCAACAAAGACTTAGAAAATATGGTAAATATTATTGATAGTTCACAGATAGGCCACAGGTTAGGTGGAGATGAGGAGGGTTATATTGCTCTTATGGAAGAAGCTATGACTCGTGGAATGCATAAAGATACTGACGTAGATGGAAATTTTAAATACCCAGCAGTGGCAGATGTTGCAACTGGGGGTGGGTTTATGTATGAAGAAGAATTAAAAAAATTCGCCCAAGGAGGCTTAACAATGAACAACCAAACACAGATGGCTTTTGCTCTAGGTGGCGAAGCTGAGACAAGAGACCCAGTGTCAGGTAATGATGTACCTCCCGGTTCCCTTCCTGTAGAGGTACGTGATGATATTCCTGCACGATTATCAGAGGGTGAGTATATTGTACCTGCTGATGTTGTCCGTTTCTTTGGTGTAAAATTCTTTGAAGATTTACGTACAAAAGCAAAAATAGGTTTGCAAAAGATGGATGCTGATGGTAGAATAGGCGGTGATCCTGTTCCTCCAATGCAGATGACTCAAGGACCAGAGCAAGACATTGATGCAATGATTGATGCTGAGATGGCTAACATGAACTCTGGAGGTGTAGTACAAGGATATGATAAGGGTGCTGATGTTGAAAGAGCTAAGATTACTACTCCTACTGTTCGATACACTGGGCGTCCATTTAACTATGGTTATGGTCAACCCTTACTTGCAGCAACAGATATACAAGGACTAGACGTTGTTAAACCTGTAGTTGACACTGTTGCTACTACCCCAACAGAACCTGAAGGTGGTTGCCCACAAGGATACATATGGAATGGTGTAATGTGTGCTGTTGATTTAAGTGTTGACAACAGTGATGATGATGATCCTACAGTAGAAGATCCTCAAAAGTGGTACGAAACAGATAATGGTTTAGCTTTAAATGATCCAATGGCTTATATGCAAGCTCAAATGGATGCTGCTGAAGGTGTTGGTAAAGGAATAATAGGAAGTATTTTTGGTTCTGGTATTCTTGGACAAATTGCTAAAGCAACTAGTGTTTCAAATTTAGCTGCAGCATATAGATTAGCAGAAGCAACAGGTACTCTTACTGAAGATATGAAAAAATTTGGTGAGTATATTAAAAAGAATGCAAAAAACTACAGTAGAGGAACTTGGAAATTAAATGGGCTTGCTAAACAATTAGGTTTTTTAAGTTGGGAAGATTCTCAATCTTCTGAAAATATCTCAAGGTTTTCCGAAATAGCTAAATTAAAAGGTTTGACTGGTGGTAGGTTTGCTATTGTAACGCAAAAACAAGGTGAACAACAATTTTTAAGAGATAAAGTCACTGAAGATAAAATAAAACAACAATCTATGGATGCAATAGCAGGAAAAGGTAAAGTTTATAATGTAAATACAGGAGAAAAAAATATTGATGCTACTAGAACTTCTGGTGCAGCTAGTGCAGATGTTATTGCTAGACAAATTGAAAGAGATAGGACCAGTGATATGACTACCTCTGAAAGAGAGGCTGCAAAAAAGAAAACTGAAGCTGCTGCTGAAAAAACTAAACAAGCATTAGAAAATGCAGCAAGAACAGGTACTCTTACTGGGCTTAACAAAGGCGGATTGGCAACCAAAAAGAAAAAGAAAACTAAAGCCTACAAAAAAGGTGGACTAGCAAGTAAGAAAAAGTAACAATAAGGCTACCCAGCTACGGCTGGCCCCAACATAAAAGGAAACAATATGCCTGAACTACAAACTATAGAAAAACCAAAAAGTGCTGGATTTGTAAACTCTAGCTATAGCCGCCATCGTAATCGTATAGAAGAAGATGAAAAGGAACTAGAAGAACTAGAAGCAAAGCCTGAAGAAGAAGAAAAGGTTGAAGCTACAAAAGAAGAAGTTGAAGACAAAGACCTTAGCCGTGAAGAAAAATCTTTTAAAAAACGTTACGGTGATGTTCGTAGGCACATGCAACAGAAAGAAAAAGAGTGGGAAGAAAAACTTGCTGCACTAGAAAATCGTTTAGGTCAGGAGAACATTCGTCCACCTAAGTCTGATGAAGACATTGAGTCATGGGCTGCTGAGTACCCTGACGTAGCTAGTATTGTAGAAACAATAGCTGCTAAGAAAGCTCAAGAGATGTTTAATAAAGCAGAAGACCGTCTTCAACAATTAGATGCTAAGGAAGCTGAGATCTCACGTTCATCTGCAGAAGACAATATTCGTAAAGCTCACTCAGATTTTGATAAACTACGTGAAGCTGATGAGTTTCATGATTGGGTTGATGATCAACCTAAGTGGGTACAAAATGCTCTTTATGAGAACTCAGATGATGCTGACTCAGTTATCCGTGTGATTGACCTATATAAGGTTGACAACGGTATGACTAAGAGTGACTATGCAGCAAAACGTAAAGCTGCTGCTAAGACTGTTAAGAAAGGTTCTAAAGCTAAGATTGACGCAGAGGAGACAGCAGGTTCTTACACCGAGTCCCAAATTGCTAAGATGTCTGCTAAAGAATATGAGAACCAAGAAGAAGCAATTACTAATGCAATTAGATCAGGTAAGTTTATTTATGATTTATCTGGCTCTGCACGTTAATATACTATTGACAAAACAAAATTTGTTAGTATAACTAGGGGTAGTAACAAGAAGCCACCGTCAGGTCTACCTTCTTTACTACTCCCTCAATAAAGCTCAAACAAAAAATAAAGACCACCTGTATTAAGTATAGGCCCGTATTAAATCAACCGGCCAGTTGATCTTAGTGTGCACCCTAGAAAACAATCAGCCTCTTCAGATAATGTTTAGCTAAAAAGCCTAAACTTTATAGGAGGATCTATTATGGCTTTCGCAACCGCATCAGGTCACGGGAATTTACCAAACGGTAATTTTAGTCCTGTAATCTATTCCAAAAAAGTACAGCTTGCTTTCCGCAAGAGTACTGTTTGTGGTGACATCACAAACTCTGACTACATGGGTGAGATTTCATCGCAAGGTGATACCGTCCAAATTATTAAAGAACCTGAGATTTCTGTAAGTACTTATAACCGTGGCACAAGTGTCACAGCACAAGATCTTGACGATGAAGATTTCTCACTTGTAATTGACAAAGCTAATTATTTTGCTTTTAAAATGGATGACATTGAAGAAGCTCATAGTCATGTCAATTTCATGGATCTTGCCACTAGCCGTGCTGCTTACCGTCTTGCTGACAACCATGACCAAGAAGTTCTTGGCTACATGGCTGGTTATGCACAGGCAAGTAAACATGCACAAGCTAATGCCCTTAACACTTCTGTTAATGGTACTAAAGCTGTACTTACTGCAGGTTCTAACGAACTGCTTTCTACTATGCAACTGCATAAGGGTGACTTTGGCAACATCACTACTACCTCTGCTGGTACTCACTCCATTCCGTTGACTGCACGTATGCCGGGAGCAACATCGTTGCCAACTGCTACTGCATCTCCTGCAATGGTTATTGCCCGTATGAAACGCTTGCTTGATCAGCAACAGGTTGACTCACAAGGTCGCTGGCTTGTAGTTGATCCAGTATTCATGGAAATCCTTGCTGATGAAGATTCACGCTTCATGAATGCAGATTTTGGTGAATCAGGTGGACTACGTAATGGTCTAGCTGTAGCTAACTTCCACGGCTTCCGTGTATACTCTTCGTCTAACCTGCCAGCGGTAGGTACTGGACCGGG
>Ga0209337_1002135_pt1 | contig 14545 bp, 22 predicted proteins | sample LinPmetageLP53_FD_184044 | JGI IMG/M metagenome (GOLD analysis project Ga0209337, IMG submission 184044) | Marine viral communities from the Pacific Ocean - LP-53 (SPAdes) (version 2) | ecosystem: Environmental > Aquatic > Marine > Oceanic | place: Pacific Ocean | collected 2010-02-08
GGTGGATTAATAAATATGAAACAATTTGGTAGGAGGATTCTATAATGCCTCAAGCAGATAACTTTCCAGCTATGTTAAAGACAGGCGAATATGTTTTACGTAAAGAAGCAGTTGACGAAATAGGTAAAGATAAATTAGATATGATGAACAATGTAGATAGATTAGGTTATGTCTCAGGTGGTTTAGTACCTGAAGGTAGTAATGGACACTCAGCCATAGATGAGCTATTAGCTTTAAATACTTTAAGCTCTCAAAGAAATGTAGATATGACTAGGGATACAGGTATGTATGATGATGGTGGTATGGCTAAAGACCCTTTGGAAATCGCAGCTAGACAAATGATGGGAGCTCAAGGAGACATAGGTGGTATCGGTATGAGGGATACTACATCTCTTAAGTCTATACTAAACGATTTAAATAGGATGCAGTTAGATTACAAAACAATGGAGAGACAAAGAAGTAGATACCCAGATGAAAAAAGCTTTAAAGATTATAAAGAGAATAGAGTAGAGGCTGGAGACTCAATGGGTTTAGAGGAAATAGTAAGAATTTTAAGTAGAGCAGCTGGTGCTACTCAGCAAATGCCTAATGTAAAAGGATATGGTAACGGAGGTGAAACTTATTCTTACGGGACAGGCTCAACAGAGATGCCTACTCTTGAAGATGTATACGATGAAACTGGGGTAATGATAGCAGACCCATCGCAAAGATTAAAGTTTGAAAATAGATATACTTACGACCCTAGTGAAGAAGAGACAACAATAGCCGATTACCAGTCTAATGTTAAAGGAGTGAGAACTGGAGCTGCATCTGCTTTAGAAAAAAATAGAGCTGCGGCAAGTTCTGCCGGTGGTGGTTTTTCTGGATTTGGAGAAAGAGAAAGAATGATTTCTGATAGTAGTTCTGATATTTATCAAAAAGGAAATAGAGCCCTATCAGATTCTTCAAGAGGTTTATACGATAGTATAAAAGGAATGAGAGAAGATTATCTAGCCAATGCAGTATCTGCTTTAGATTTAATAGATGAAGGAGATAAAGAAGAAGTAAATAATGCTTTCTTACCCACATCCGACTGGATAGATAGAAACATGCAAGCTATGATAGATATGATAAACAGTAATCAACCAGAACTTACCCAAAGCAATCAAACAGGAATCGAAACCTTTAATGCTCAGCCACCAACTTACAATCCGGGTGGAAGGGGAGCTTCAGGGTCTACAGCGGTTGGAGCTGATGGAAAAACCTACGTATGGAATGGCAGGTCTTGGGACTTACAACGATAAATAATAATTAACTAAGGAAATAATATGGCTAGAATATTAACAAGAAGTAATAGACCTATCGTAATCCAAGAGGCTCAAAGTGGTATGGATATGTTGCTTAGTGAAGTATCTAAGTATGTTAGTCCTGAATACCAACAGCAAAGAAAAGAAAATGAACGTGCAGATGCTAGGTTTGAGTTGCAAGTAAATGCTGCAGAAGAAAACAAACAAAGATACCAAGATTCTTTAGCTCAACAATCCTTTCAAAATCAAAGATTAGAGGATAATGATAAATTAAATAATAAATTAATAAATAATCAATTAGAGGATAGAACTTTAAAGCAAGCTCTTGATAGTTTTAACGAAGATATAACCTCGACTCCTATTCATAAAATAAAAAATATGAATCTTGAATCGTATTCTATTACCGATGAGTCTAATCCAATTCTCGAAAAAAAAATAAATGACAGAATAAAATCTATACAAAACAGGTATATAAAGAAAAATGAATTAGCAGATACAAGAAGAGCAAGATACAACACATCTACTGGACAAGGGTATGGAGAAGATATGAATTCTTTTTTCTTAGGAGATGAGTATTCTAAGTTTATTTCAAATGATATATTTAAAGACCCTTCTTCAGTAACACCTAGGACTAAATTAAATGTAGAAATATTAGCTAAAAAAGTTTCTGCAAGTGAAAATCAATTAGAGAAACTAATAGAAAAAATATTGCCGGGAAAAGAAATTTCAGAAGTTGAATCTAGTAGGATAGAAGCATTGAAAACAGACATCGCTTTATATTACAGGCAAATGAATGAGTTGGCTAACCCTGTAAGCTCAGAAGTTATTCCTCAAAAAACTAAAGAAAAACTTGACTTATCTGGTATTGGTTTAGGTGGAGGTAAAACAACTGGAGGAGTTGGTGAAGCTGAAGCAGCAGGTGGTATTGAAGTTGAAGGTGAAAAAACTCCTAAACAATTAGCAAAAGAAAAAAGAAGTAATATACTACAGCAAAGGATTGAAAAATTAGCTCCAGATTTTGATAAGCCGGGCTTAATAGCTTTTAACTATGGTAATTTATTTTCTGATGATGTAGATGTTTTTGATTCTGCAGTAGAAAGAATAGAAGAAGTTTCTTCTAACTTAGCTGAAGGAGCTTCTAGATATAAACCTTTTAACTTAGAAAGTATGTTGCAAACTTTATCAGCTCAGGAAAATAGATGACAAAAGAAAGCTTAGTACAGCAAGCTAGATTAAAAAATCCTTCTCTTAATAATGTTTCTACTGATGAAGCATATTATTTAATAAAGCAACAGTACCCTGAAATAGAAAACCAAATATCAAACGCTTCTTATGCTCCTGTAAAAAAAGAAGATAAAAGTATTTGGAATAACTTGCCTGACTTTATTAAAGATGGTTACAATAATTCTTTGCAAGGAATGGCTTCAGAAATGACTACCGGAAATAAAAGATTTGATTTAAAAGATTACGAACCCGGAATAGTTGGAGACTTAGGAGCAAGCATAGCTTCATTTTTTGTTCCCGGAGATTTAATAACTACTGCATTGACAGGTGGTGTTGGTGGAGCTGTTAGTAAAGAGCTTGTTAAAAAATATGTGTTTAAAAAATTAGTTAGAAATAACGTTTCTAAAAAAGTTGCTTTAACTTCTGCTAAAAAAGCAGGTGAATTTGCTATGAGTGCTGGAGCTAGTGCTTCAGGATTAGGGTATTATTCAGGAGCAAGTGAAGCTTTTAGTCAGAAAATAAACGAAGGTTCTATAGACCCTTTAGGAGTAGTTAAAGAAGGTGTTAAAGGAGCTGTGTTAGGAGGTCTTACAGGAGGAACAAATGCTTTCTTAACTCAAAGAGGTGCAAGTACTCTTACAAAAGTATTAGCAGAGACTACAGAATTTGGTTTAGGAACAGCCGCTATGGAAGGCAGAGCTCCTACCCCTCAAGACTTCTTTCACGCTGGAGGAATGTTAGCTGGTATAAAGGGAGTTAACTATATAGGTGGTAAGTCTTTTAATAAAATAAAAAAATGGGCTAAAGAGGGAAGAGAACCTGAGTATAGATTAGAAAAACTTCCTGACACTCCAGAAGCTAGAGAGTTTTTAGGTGCAATGTCTGAGGCTAAAGCTGATGTTTCATTAGGTAAGATAAGACAGGATACTATTTATTATGATAAAGCTGGTAGAAAAATAAAAGTAAAGACAGACAAGCCGGGTGATGATAAGATTCAGTTTGAGTTCTTAGATACTAAAGAAGTAGTTGTAAGACCTAAAAGTTTATTTGCTAGTGAATATACAACAGCAGAAAAAAGGTCTTTAAGTTCTTTTGAATTAAAAAAAGCTAGAGCAGATGAAATTCGTTCTGCTGAAAAAAGATTAAACGTTAGCCCTGAAGAAAAAATAACTCAAAGAGCTTTAAAGATTAACAAGGAAGGTAAAAGACCTGAGTTAAAAAACTTTACAAGCGAACAATTAATAGAATATAGGCGTGAATTATTACAGCAAATAACATCTAAAGATTATCTTTCTAAGATGAAAAAAAACGGTGTTAGTATGGTTAAGCCTAGGTATAGCATGTTTCTTGATAAGCTGCTTCCTGCAAAAGCAACTAGGTTGCTTGACTATATAAGACCTGCAAAGTTTCAAGGGACAGTAGACCCATATAGAAGAGCATACATAGCATCAGTAAATCAGTTTGTATTAGACCATAGAGGTTTATCTTCCAAGACATACGACCTTATGAATAGGTCTGGTTTTATAGAAAAGAAAGCTACCAACTCTCAGGTAAGAGAATTAGCTAATGTATTAAGGTTACCAAAAAGTCAAGTAAGAAAAAACTATTGGGAGTTATTAAGTAAGTCTGTTGAAGATGGTTTAGAAACACAACATGGAAAAGAATATAAACAGATAATGGATTTTTTATTTGACCAATCATCTCGTTCTGGTGTAGATGTATCTGGATATATAAACAAGTACATACCTCAGATGTTAAGGCAAGATGTTGCTAAGAATATTTTTGAAGACATAATGAAAATATCTGAATCAGCTTTTAAAAAGTCTTCATTTATGAATGACCCAGAGCTTAAAAAATACACAGCTAAGTCTGAAGTATTTGACTTAATACTAGAAGCAATGAACAACCCTGAAGAGTTTGCAAGTAAAAGAAAAACAGAAGCTAGGTTTATAAATAAAATTGTTCAAAGAAGTTTAAATAAAAACAAATTTAGTAAAGAAACTACATCTGCATACTCTCATTTTCTTGAAAACTATGGAAAAGATATGGGTGAGTTAAAGTCTTTTAAAATTTTATCAGCTTTAGGTAGGCAAACATATTCTGAAATTTTTAGAATGGATGGCAACCTTGAAAAAAAAAGAAAGTACAAACTTCCAAGTCAATTCTATGAAAGAGATATAAGAAACTTATTAAGTATATATTCTTCTAATGTTTCTAGACGCTCTGCTGAAGTAAAGAACTTTGGAAGACAAGGTGAAGTTAAAAAGAAATTGATAGAGAGTGCTCAGAGTCAAGGTGATAAAGCTATTATACAGGAACTACACAATCATGTTTTAGGTACTATTAATTATACTAGAGATTATAACTGGAGTCCCGGTGTTAAAAACTTTGCTACTAAAGTAATGGAGTTTGAAACAGCAAGTAAGATTGCATTAGGTTCTGCAACAGCTATGAACTTATCTCAGTTTACTATTTCATCAGCATTGTCTGGTGGGTATTATAGATTTGTTAAAGGTGCTTATAAATACCATACTGATAAAGAATTTAAAAGACAGATAGATGCTTCAGGTGCAAACTTATATAAATACGTTAATGAACTTATGGGTTTATCTCAGTCAGATAATATAAGTAATGCTTGGAGTAGTAAAATTACATCTGGTTTAGTTAAAGTAAGTGGGTTTGATTTTGTAAACTCTTACAACAATATACTTGCAGCTTCTACAGCTAGAGTTTTAATAGACGATTTAGTATCTATAGTTACTAAAGGTTCTAGAATACCCGGAAGAGAAAAATGGGCTAGAGCAACATTAAAAAGAATGGGTTTAGAGCCTTCTAATTTTAAACAAGGTAAACCTAGTCAAGAAAGTGTATTACAAGGTATAACTAAATTTGCTGTAGAAAGTCAGCTTCAAAAAAATATACTTAACGACCCTTTAATTTTAAACAATCCAAAACTAAAACCTTTTTTACAGTTTAAATCTTTTGTTATTAGACAGACAGGTTTTATTAAAGATACTTTAAAAAACGATGCTTTATATTACAACGTATTTCCTATGTTGAGGTTAGCAGGAGCTGGATTTGCTACAGGAGCAGTTGGTTTAAAAGCTAAAGAGTTAATGAGGGAGTATACTTCAGGTCAAAAAGACTATGACCCTTCTAAATTTTTAGAAGTAGATGGAAAAGAAATCATAGATAATATTGCGTCTATAGGAGCTTTTGGATATGTAGGTGAACTACTTAGAGTTTCATTAGATGAAAATGGTGGTAGCCCAACTAGGTCTTTAAAATTTTTAGCTTACCCTCCTTTCCTCTCTGATATAGATAACTTTTTTAATAGGTTTTTACCTGCTATAGAAAGTGATTGGAAGAATTACGAAGGTGATTTTTACAGAAGAGTTCCGGAGAGATTGTTTGTAGCAACAGGAAGTCCTTTATTAAAAGACTTAGCAAAACAAATAGAAACTCCCGGAAGAACTAAGAGTAGAATCAAAGCTGTTAGAGGTAGGGTCAAGGGTCAAATATTACAAGCCTTAATAGACTCATCTACAGAAAAAGATTATGATAATGTAATGAGAAGGATAGAAGATTTTAATAAAGCATATCCATTACATCCTCTTACTGGAAACGATATTAATGCAGACGAAATGTATAGAAAGAAAATAAGAAAATATCAAAAACAACAGGACATTTAGTGGCTAGTATAAAAGATTATCTTAACACATCAGCTCCCTCCTCTACAGGAGTCCATAGTAATATAGACAAATTAATATTGCAATCTGAGTTAGATAAAAGGCAATTTGGAGGAGTTAGTTACTATAAGGGTAAAAAAGAATTTCCAATAGATATGGTGCAGTATTCTAATTTAATGTCTAAAGCAAATATGTCAAGCTCTATATCAGAATTAAAAAACAATATAAATAAAAATAATAAAGAGACATTAAAAAGCTTAACTCAAGAGGTTATAAATAGAATGAAATTAGGAGATGCACCTATGGGTATTGTAGCGTACAGAACACCTTATACTCACCCTAATTATAAGGGGTATTACTATGATGCTAAAAACCCGCTATACGCTCCAGATACAATTAGACTTTTTAATCCGGGAAATACTTACAGCCATATTAAAGGTAGTGATTATCAAACTGAAACACTTCTTCATGAACCTTTGCATGCTATTCGTGCAGAAGGTAATTATAGAGGGAAATTAAGGCACAAAGAAGAAAAAGGTTTTACACAAAATGACTTTAATAGATATGAGCAAAGTATGTTACAATCGTTAAGTAATTATTTTGGAGGTAGAAAAAAAGCTATTAATGAAGCAAAAAAAATAATACAACCTAAAGCAAACGACCGCAATAATAACGCTTATATGCGTAGGGTTTTATCATATAATCCAATGGAAGATATTTTTAAACCCTAAAAAGGATTAGGCGTACCTTTAACGCTATCTCCTCTTGTATTTGCTAGTGCTACAGCTTCTTGTTCTGAGTCAGTAACTCTACAACTGTTACCGTGAAAGCCAACCTCACAAGAGTTAGTCTGTCCATATCTATTCTTAGCTACTATAAGTTCTAAATAGCAATCGCTATTACCATCATCACCATACCTAGATACCCAAGGATAATGAGAGAATACTACAATCTCTGCATCTTGTTCTAAGTTACCAGACTCTGCTAGGTCAGACAACCTAGGTACTCTATCATTTCTATGTTCCATATTTCTATTCATCTGAGATACTAATATAACAGACATATTCTCAGACTTAGCTAACCACTTATAGTTCCTACTTACATCTCCTATCTTAAGCCTCAAGTCTCTTCTGTCGTTAGCAGGATGTTCTATCAATCCTATGTGGTCATCTATAACTACATCTGGTTTGATTGCTTTTATCTCTCTAAACGTAGTCTCCATATCTCTTACATCATCGAACATAAACAACTTACCATTGTATAGCTTAGATATTTTAGAAGATACATCATCAATTTCTTTACTGCTTATATCTATATTGCTACGTAGATTTCTATATTGTATAGAATCAGACTCCATAGCTAAGAACTTCTTCATCATCTCTGTATTGGGCATCTCTCTATTAAACATAACAACCTTCATACCTTGATGTACTAAATTTCTAGCTATGTTAGCTGCTACTGTAGTCTTAGCATTACCCGGTCTACCTGCAATAATAGTTATCTCACCTCTAGTCATACCAGTAACTACTCTATCTAAGGTATTGATACCTGTTTGTATTTGTGTAGTAGAGTTAAAGATAGACTCCTTAGTTCTACTTAATAGAGACTCCATATCAAATGTTTTATTAGGCTGCAGCTTAATTATATTTCCAATCGTAGTGTGTGCATCCTCTAGTAACTTGTTAGTATCTAATGAGCCATCATTAATGTTATTAGATATAAGGTGCATCTGATTGTCTAGTATCCTACGTAGATAGTAGGAGTGTAACTTTCTTGCGTACACTATAGCTTTAGAGGCAGAGGTAACCTTATCTAAAAAGCCTGTAATCTCGTACTGAGAATGGTATCCATCTTTAGCTGAACCAACCTCTTCGCATACTGTATTTAAATCTATGTCTTGCCCTCTAGTATATAAACTGTCTATAGACACCCAAACCTTTTGATTAAACGAAGAGTAAAAAAACTCTTTGTCTGGTATCCATTGCTTTACTGAGTCTATGTATTCACTATCTTTAATTAAACATCCTAACAACGCTTTTTCTAATTCTACACTATTCATCTTAGTCCTTTAATTTAGGTGGTACTCTATCCAAACTCTTTCTCTCATACTCTTGTCGTAATAAATAACTCTTGCTCTCATTCTTTATTATTGCTGATAAGTATTTTATACCATACCCTTGGTCTACACCGTTTTTCTTTTTAAATTTATTTATAGATTCAAGAACTATATTATCATTTACATTCTCTATCTCTGTCAACAAGGCACACACGTCAACGTCCTGTAGATTCCAATGAGTAGAAAGGCTAGCTACTATACTATCTATTTCAACTAACACTCTTGGAGACCTAGACAATCTAAGCCTTTCTAAACTCAATGAAACATCTTTCTTGTTTATTGTACCTTTACATAAAGGGCATTTAGCCACAGGAATCACAATCCTTTTTATCTAATGGTACGTTATTAAATACTGAGGGGTTCAAGTATGTATCTGCTCTCTCTGTAGACGAGCCAGAAAACAAACCTAAGACTCCACTTTCGTAAGCTCTCTTACACTTAGCACACCTAAATAACTTAGCACTACTTCTCTCTTTAATCTTTATAGACTTTCTCTTTCTATAACTTTCTGTAGCCTTTGCTGGTATGTATACACAATCCCAATCAATCCAATCCTCTCCTAGATAGTGTTCTAAATCTGCGACTTTAGCTCTTGAAATATCTTCATACTGCCCGTAGCCTTTTTTATGAGTGATAGGAGTGAGAGAAACATAGTCATCTCTATTATAACGTACGACTTTCCTCTTGACTCTTTTACTAATTGAAGGTGTAATCCCCCTATTTCCTCCGAAGGTGTTATCCATTTTGCTATCCTTTTTCTTACTTTACATTGTACTGTAAACTCTTCTATTACCATATCTACTTCAGCGTGTAGACCTAATGACCTACCGTCAGAACCCCACGCTCTCTTTGATTCTAAGCCATGCTCAAGAGCTGCATTAACACACTCTCTTTCAAACCTATTACCTTTAGCTTTACTTTTTGATGGCATTTTTATTCTTCCTTTTTTTTATCTTCTTTTGAAATGGACTCTCCAGAAACTTCAGTAGACCCTTGCTTGCTTTTTGTAAGAATGTCATCTATCTTCTCCTTCATAAACTTAGTGTATTCTTCTGTCTCTCCCTTCATATCTAAATAGTTATATAGAAAGTCACTAAGTATTGTTAATGATGATTTGTTAGATAAGGCTATCTTACTTAACATATCTATCTGTCTTATTACTTCTTTATTAGTTATCTTATTTTTTCTCTTCATATTTTTTATTTTTTAATATATTATATATATCATTGATTATTTTATTTCTTTTAATTGATTTATTAACTCATTTTTTATTTTAGGTTCTAAATCAGTTGTCTTAACCCATAAATCACCCTCCATCATTACCTCATCTACTCGGCAAGCAGAAGAGTATATAATATAATCTCCACTTCCAAACCTTTCAAATTCACCCTTTTTATTTTTTAATAAATAATCTGTATTATATAACTTCATTTATAACCCCTAATCCTTTATAAATAAAGGGGAGCATAAGCGCCAACCTAAAGATGAAGAAGTCATCCAATCAAAATAAAATTTAGTTAATTGATTGATTTCTTATCCTGCTCCCCTATATTTAGTTATTTACAGTTTGTTTTCTATTCTATTCAGTCTCAATGTTATGAAAGCCCATAGAGCTACACCGTACATAGTCTGAATTATAGTATCAAAAGCCTGCGTTTGTAATATTTCTATAAACATAATTACTATCTCTCCTTATTGTTGTAAATAAAAGTGGGGTGTTTAATGGTACACCCCAAACCATAGGGGTTACTTAGGTGTCAGACTATAGCTAGCAAACCCTTTTTTATTATCAGTAGTAATGTTCATACTAAATGTATTACGTAAGATATGTATAACGGCTGCTAATCTATAGATACCGAATCTACTTATAGCTGTCTTAGCTGTTAACTTCTTACCTGCATTTAAAAAGTTCATTACTTTTTCGACTTGACTTTTTCTTTTACGTGCCATGTTGGTTCTTCCTTATATATTGTTCTTAGTTGTTTTGTTAAGAGGTAATCCTCTCTATCATTTAGTTCATAGATACTTCTATCACCCTTAGTAAACTCTTTAGAAGCAGTTACTATATGTCTCAGACCATCGTACCATCCAAATCTAGAGGTAAAAGAATGTTCTATCTCATTCCACTTTGTTACTGTCACTAGGTGCTCCTCCGTATTCGTCATAGATTTTGCTAGGATATAACTCTTCTTCGTCTGGTGTAATACCGTTTGCTAAGTTATCCTCTGCTATTCTATTGTACTCTTTCTTTAGCTTACTTTTTAAGATGTCTGTTTCCATTATAGAGTGTTTAACTGTATCTATTGGAGAGCTTATCTTAACCACATCTCTGTAAGCATCTAGAGACCTAATGATTAGTTCGTATTCAGCATTAGTTATTCTCATTTAGAATGGCAAATCCGAAACATCTACTTTACCATTAGTCCAAGAGAATACATTAATAGCTTTAGGAGTTTTCATTTCTTCTCCCTCTCTATTAAGCCATGATTCGTGCTTTACCTTTATGATAACCGGTTTACCTTCTGTGTTTTCTGGAGTAAACGTAGGTAATACAAAGACCTTCTTACCTTCTATCTCTTTTTCTTCCGGAGAGATACCCAAAGACTCTAACACTTCTTTAAACTCTCTGTTACCACCAGAGTGAGGCTCTAAGTTTGGGCTATTAGGATTCTTAAACCTAAAGAAACCTTTAGACTTAATCAACTTGCCTACAAACATACTACCAGAGACACCATTGAACGCTTTATCAGCATTTTCCGGAGCTAACTTGAAGTTTAAATTATATATGTCAGCCATATATTTATTCTTGATAACTACGTCTGCCTTCATTGTAAAGTCCTTGATATGAGCGTAATACTCACCTTCAGGAGCTATTATATTTGGCGTGTCTAACGTCGGGTCGTAGTAAGATTCTCCACCCATAACATTACCAAGTACTGCGTCTATTGAGTTATTCATTTATTTCTTCCTTTATTTGATTTATTCTACTAATTACTTTATCCATATCATTCTTCTCAACATCACCACTTTCTATAGATAAAGATATTTTACTTTTCCATTCATCATCTAAGCCTTCCATCTCTTTATATAGATACTCTATATCTTCTTTGCTTAGTGATGTATCTTCTACTCTGTTTCTATACACGTCGTCTGCTATGTTCATATACATATTAAATGCCTTCTTAATACAATCTGTATTAGCTGATTTAATATCATTACCGACATCTACAAACCCACTACCATCTCTCTTCTGCATTATTCTATGAGCTGCAGTAGAATCTCCATTTCTCCAGATACCACCTTCGAACCATTTTAGTCTACCGTGTACCATAAATGCTTCGCTTCCTAGATTGTCTGTATTAACGACAGTCCAAGACCAGCCCGGATAGTGCTTGTCTGCTATCTTACGCATATAAGAATACTCTACGTAGTCAGTACCCATTTTATTCTTTATAAAAGACCTCGGAGTATCTTCGTTAGATACTTTGTTATGTAGGTCTGTTATAGAACTTAATGAAATATCGTGTACTAAACTCATAGGTTCTTCTATCAATGTTACTTCTTTACTCATTCGCTCTCCTTTCTTTTATCTTTATTATTTGTGCTGATAAATATACACAAGCGTCTAATAATTCCTCGACTGCTTCTTGTAGCCAATCTCTACCATCGTGTACATCTACCTCTTGATTGTATTCTCTTTTACCTTTCTCCAATCTTTCTTCTATCAAAGAAATGATATGGTTATTATCTCTAGCCATTATGCCTCAGCTTTGTTATTGTTAGTCATCATAGATAGGATGTCTTCGTCTTGGTCTGACATATCCTTAGCCTTAGATAAACTCTCTACGAATAAGGGTAACTCTTCTTTTTGATTAGCTACTACTATCATTAGGTGCATCAGAGCTACTTCCAGCTCCCTCACTCTCGCTTCTACTAATTTTAGTGAACCTGTTTCGCGCATTACTTAACTCCTGTACTTTAGTGTTTCTCCTAGACTCTCTGTTTAACTTGTTAGAAGATAACTCTGCATCTTCTCTACTCCCAAAGATTCTCTTAGGATACTTTTTGTTAATAACATTAGAGAAAGCACCACCTCTAATCATCCACCAAGTGGTCTCATCTCTATCTTCTTTAATTGCCCAACCTTTTAAAAACTTCATAGAACCTCCTTATACGTAAGGGCATACGTCTTTAACAGAACAATAAGACTCACACTTAACTCCATTCCAAGTCTCAGTATCTGTACATTTACTAGGTAACTCTTTATCCTCTAACGCTTTTATTAGAGCATCTCTTTTTCTAAAGAACTTATTCTCTAGGTGTTCATCATTTATAAAGGGAACAGCTATCATATATATCTTTCTGTCTACCCCTCTACTAGTAGCAACTTGCAAGCCACCATCTCTAACCGTAGCTTGTATGTACATACTATTAACTTCTTTTCCAGACTTCTCTAGTAAGTATCTATAGAAATTTAGCTGCCATCCCCAATCTTCTAGGTCGGCTTTAGAACTATCTATATAGAACTCTTTAACTCTTCTAGGTGAGCCTGCCTTACCCCATCTACCACCTTTCTTATAGACTTCTGTAGGGTGAAAGGAATGTTTTACTTGTACTCCTAAAGCCTTAGCTACTTTATATGAACCCGATAATTTATAATCTACTAACATCTTTCTATCTTCGTCATATAAATCAGCAGTTCCTGTTATACCATTAGACTCTAGAGATATTTCTGTTATCTGACTATTGTTAGATAGAGCAGACTTCTCAAGCATAGCGTGGTGTTTAGTACCAGACAACGCAAACGCTTGTTCATCGGGAGACTCAAAGTAATCAGCAGTTCTTTTTAAGTAAGACTCACAAGTACCACTTATTAACTCTGTAACAGACGGCTTTCTATCTGCATCTCTTTGATTAGACATCTCTAGTAACGTAGGTAAAGTAGTACCCATCTTGCCTATATCTACTTTGTTATTCGCTACATCTTCTAGCGATATTACGTTTCCATCTGGGTATTTAAATCCTACTAGTGGCATCTCTTGTTCCTTGTTTTACCTTTATTCTTAGCAGAATCTACACAGCATTTAGTACTTGTGCAAGAACTATTTTTAATTTTACTTATATAATATCTCATAATATCTATTTCATTATCTATTAGTAGACCTTTTACTTTTCCCATATTATAATCCTAGTTGTTTTGATAACTCTTCATTAGAGTTTAAGTAGACTAAGTCTTCTTCAAGAGCTTCATCTTCAGTAACAATAGAAGATACAGCTATCATATCATCTTCTAGTGTAGAGGTGATTACGTTCTCAATATATTGTTCTATTGTAGAACCATCTTTAAATATCCTATGGTCTCTCTCTGTGTTGCTATCTACTATTAACTCTATTGTTATTGTCTTGTTCATCTTACTCTCCTTTTTTTTGTTCGCTTTCTACTTTTTCTATAATTGAGCGAACATTTTTAAAATGTTTATACTTTGCCTTATCTTCATGGGGAAAATATCCTCCTCCGTAAGATTGTTGCTGACTATATAATCCATCTAATATATAATCTAGTTCTTTTTTATTAAGTCTATCAAAAGAAATATTCTCTATCTTATGCTTATTGTTTTCTATTTTTTCTATTAGTAACTCTATATTTTTAATTGGTTCTCTGTTATCTATTAAATGCACCATCATAGAGTTACGATACACACTTTTACGGCTATATAATCCATTTAGTATGTAGGTCTTATTCATCTTCCTCTCCTTAGTTTGGTTTAACTTGTTGTTCTCTTTTCTTTACGTATACAAATAACTCTTCTTCTTTGACTAGTTGTCTGATACGACCATCTAAACCTAAATTGTCTAGGTGTAATTTCCAGTCTGTGTATCCTTCTTTGGATAATTTAGATAGCATAATACCTTCTTCTACTATATGGCTAAGTATTCTAATCCAATTCTTTATCTTTGTTTTATTTAGAGTGCCCGAGTGTAGTCTAAACTCTATGCTCCCGTGAAAATATCTAGAGTGTATGTTAAGACCACAATACCTAGCTTCGTTATACTTCTCTGTACTAGGTTGAGCATCTAGGTATGTATAATATGTCTCTATCAAATCTTCTTCTGCTCTCACGCTTCTAAGTTGATTAAGTGGTATATCAAAGTCTTTACACCATCTAGACTTTTGCCTAGAGGGAGGCATAATACTCTTTAGTATGTATTCTGCTCTACGATATACTATA
>Ga0209337_1002136_pt1 | contig 14544 bp, 21 predicted proteins | sample LinPmetageLP53_FD_184044 | JGI IMG/M metagenome (GOLD analysis project Ga0209337, IMG submission 184044) | Marine viral communities from the Pacific Ocean - LP-53 (SPAdes) (version 2) | ecosystem: Environmental > Aquatic > Marine > Oceanic | place: Pacific Ocean | collected 2010-02-08
CCCATGTCAAGGATGAACGCTGCTGTTTATCAAACTCGTTCACTATGACTGCCCGTTTCACTCCACAAATAGTGGTTGAAACAGAACTATGATCATCAAAATTCAAATTAGTTATGTTATACAATCCACCCAAAGACTCTTGTCTTTTAATAACTGGGTTTGTTTCGTTTTGAGTAAACTGCTTTACACTTAAAACATGATCAATATATTTTTTACCTACAACGCAGAGATTCATCAGAAGATTTCTTCCTTATCTAAGTTTTCGATGTCTTGCATCGTACAATCAGTAATCATGTCAGAATCAATTAGCACATCAAATAGTTCTGCTACTACATTTTCGCCACCCTTAGATTTAAGAACATTCCCGTGAGTTTCACACAGACGAATCAAATCTCTACAAGCATCCGAGGGACAATAGGGATGTCCCATGACTTTCATTATAGACAGGTCGAACAGATCATCCCCAACATAAACCATGTGTTCTGGATCAACACCAAAGTCGATGCTCAAGGAATCAACAAAGTCTGCCTTGTCCTTTCCTCGGGATGAATAGAAAGGTATTCTTCTGTTTGTTGCCATCATGAGATTCACCTTCTCATCTCCTGAAACAAAGCAAACAGGAATACCAGAACCACGAAAGCGTTTGATGGCAGTGAAATCTTTGTCGCAATAAGTCTTTGCGATAGTCTCACCCCCAAGTCCGTAGTATTTTCTTCCGTCCGTAAGAACACCATCAATATCTAATATGATTAGACCGATCATTCACGCTTTCCTAAATGGCATGATTTGAGTTTGTAGATTCATACAACTGGTTGCAAATGGTTCGTCTGGAACAATTCCATTCTGTTCTGCAACTTCTCTAATCATGTCCCAATTGATTTCATATCCCCAGTCATGAACGGCAATACAATCTCCACTTTTCAGCAATGGAGCATATGTGTTAAATTCTTTAGCCTTATTTCCACCATCACAGAAAATAAATGTTTTCTTATCTTTTATATTACACTTAATGTGATCCATAGCATCATCCGAAAACACATCTACAAGATATCGATTTACATAGGGAGAGAATTCACAGATCTTATCCAACCAGTGTCCACAACCCTCATACTCTCTGGTGTAATAATCTTTATCTGGATACAGTTCAAAGGTGTCGAAGAAGAACTGTTCTGTAATCGATGCAAAGTTTGCAAAGTAAACACTGAGTGCGCCCTTTTGAGTTCCAATCTCTGCGATGTATTCAAACTTATGAAGATCCCAGTAATACTCAAAGACAGGTATAGCAAAGTAATTTTGCGACATTCCCCCACCCATGTACTTGTGATTTATTTTTGCCAAGTCCTCAAACGGCAGCGTTTTTCCTTCATACATGTGATGTGGAATGAGGTGACTAGATCCATGTTCTGTGTTTAAAAGTGATTTATCATATTCAGTCTGCATAGCATTTTCCTTGTTTAAAAGTGCTTCATTATTTTCAATCTGCGTATTATTCACGCTTTCCCAAATGACATAATTTGAGAATGCCCCACTAACCAATTTCTCATCTCTGAAGGGACACAAGATGATCATATTTTGCATTAATTATATCTGCGAATGGTGTAATTAAGAAATACCCAGAACTTCTTGTAATAAAACCGATCTGATGATTTGGAAAACTATTATAGATGAAACTATCAGAAACTTCGTCCCCCAACAAATTCTTAATACTAGCGTCTGGTTGTCCAATATTAATCATATGTTGATCGAGTGTTTTTGTAATACCAAACAAACCATCAACTTCTTGTTTGGTATAAATCCAAGCATCATCAATCAAAATAACATTTTGTCCGAGACAGTCTTTAACACCATCAAAATCAGAAACATGATATGGACTTTTCTTGATAACATCAAGTTCTCTTCTTAAAGGACAATTTGTATCTACATGTGTTTCACTTGTATATGTTTTACCATCAAGCCGAATATCCGCACCGGGAAAATGTGCATCCAGCCAGAAGAATGCGGGGGCATCTAATTGAGGAAGGATCTCATTTTCAAGAACTTCATAACTATTTCCTAATAAAATTTCAACATTATCATCAGAAGAAAATCGCTTATTTGCACGATCATAAAGTTCCGGTTCTATTTCCACAGAAAATATTTTATCAAAACAACCCAAAGACTTAACGTACTCTACAGTATCTCCAGTCAGTGTGCCAGTCTCTACAAAATATTTCAAATTATAATTTTCAGCTAATTTTTTAATATCAACTATCCATGGATATCCCATAATAAAACATTCCTTTCAATAATATTAATGTAACACTATCCAACTAAATTGCAACAAAATTATGATATTTTTAGTCCCATCAGATTACCATTTGGATAATCGCCGGGAAAATCTGAAACTACTACAATGGTGGGATCATTAAAATATAGATTATTCAATTCATCTACCTTACCAATCAATTGAAAATCTCTCTCTCCCTTATTACTGACGCCCAGATCAATCAAACATTGATCTTTACTTTCACCATCACTTATCCCCATAGTTATAACAGTTCTTTCTGGATCAAAATTATGGGGCCATGTGCAGAACTCCCTACCAAGAGATAAGCACTTTATAGGATTGTCTGGCTTCCAGTCTATACTTGGATCTGGAAATTCCATAAACTTACCCAATGTCATCCATAATAAAGTTTCATGATCAAAAAACGGATTTCCTGTTTCTACACATTTTTCACAATCATCCACCCATGTCTGAACCAATTCCAATGTTCTTTCTCGATAAGGGAAATATAATGGAGATGCCTTTAACGGTCCCCAATCTGGACGCTCAGTGGCGTAAACCAAATCATAATCAGTCTCTTCAAAGAAATCAAACATGTTTAAATTTCTATGGATATACGAGTCAACATCCAACCATAATATGGGTCGCTTATTCTCATGCATTTTTTCTAAAATAAATTTGGGTTTTCTCAAACAATTCAACCTGTAATCATCAAAAGACTCCAGCGCAGATATATCATAATCTAAATTAAAATGAGACAAATCCTGATCAAGTCGTTTTGCATGATCAGAATAATATGTATTATCACCTATGTCACAAAAATAGCTGATTATTTTTGTTGTCATTTTTTATACCCAACATAAGATTTTTCTTCGATCAAATTTGAATTTGTTTTCATGTTTATATTTTGTTTTGTTACGGCTCGTTTATCATTAGTAACATACACGTTTCTGGCCAAGCTGATAAATTCCTCATCAAATCTATGGTCTCGTTCCTTTTCTCTGATATCATCCTCAATCTTCCATAACTCTTCATTAATAGTTTTCAGTTCCCAATAAAGAGGATCTTCATAAGAAGAAATTGACAGAAACGACTCTTCAATAGAAGAAATTTCATTTAATACATTTCGGACCTTCGCTGCATCAGTAATTTTTTCTGATTTAATTTGAAGAATTGTCATCTTATCGACAATTTCCCCATTCGATACTTCTATCTTCATACGTGATGTATCCAATCTTTTTTGTAAACCATATTGGTGTAAGAAAAATCAGAATGTTGATTCTGTCCATTAATTTTTCTCGAATATAAATTAAGTTCCGCTTTCACATCAAGCAATTCTACAATATAACAAAAGCAAGTTTCAACTGTATGAATTGCCTTTGATTTTTGTAAAACTCCACAGCAATCAAATACATTAACTAATCGAGAATCATTCTCTATGATTCTACAATCATCGGGCAAATCCATCTCTCTAATAACTATTTCCGGTGGTGTACCAAAAGCACGATTCGCCCATATAAATTCATCATCGCACAAACCAACTACCTTCTCATATTCGGATTCTCTATCTAAATCACGAATTATAATAGTAGATTTTCTCCAATCAGCAAGTTCAATATCAAAGTCTGGATTAAACTCCTTATATAACTGGTACTTCCCAATCATAAGATTGTGGAGGGCGTACTCTGGTCTAAACGAATCATATTTTGGATGACTTATGCAATCGAACGCATAATATTCAAAGTCATCTTCAATAATGTGTTTAGTTCCATTATAGACTTCCAGTAACCTACCTTCCAGTTCAGACTCTCTTATAAAATTGGAGTTTTTGGTTTTGACATTAGTTTTCATCATGTCATAGTAGTGATCACATACTGGATAAATAACATGAAAACCTCTCTTGTGCATATCATCAACAAGAGGCTGTAACCAAAATATATCACCAAGACCGGCAGGTTGTCGAATCAAAGCTGTTTTCATGAAAGTCCGTGTTTCTTCCAATTATCACCATATAGACTGTTTATATAATCATGATCTGTGCAAATCTCTCCCCGATTTATTCTAGGATATACATTTAAATCAGATTGAATTCCTAGAAGTTCAATGATCCAAGAAAACGATGTTTCAACTGTATGAATTGATTTAGCTTTTTCCAACACACCACACACATCAAAAATATTTTCCATCAGGGACAAATTCTCAACAATCTTTATATTCTCCGGTAAATCGATATCCCTATACACAACTCCGGGAGGAGTACCAAAAACTCTATTTACCCAGACATACTCATCAGTAGAAGAAATTTCGCAGAAATCTTCATATATTTTTTCTCTTGAAAAATCTCTCTGTATCTTAATGCAATCCTTCCAATTAGGCTCCACCGCAGTTCCATCAGGATTAATATCTCTGTAGTAAACATACTTTCGCTCTAAAGCAGAAAACGAAGAGTATTCATCCCTAAATCCTTTGGCAGTGGGATCTGTAATACAATCAAAAGGATAATATTCGAAATCATCTTCAATTATATGATCTGTCTGAGAGTATGTGTCTAGTAGCTTACCATCAAGATCACTTTCTCTAACAAAATTGGAATTATTAGTTACTATACTTGAAGAAAACATATCATAATAATGATCACACAAAGGGTAAATTACCGTAAAGCCTCTAGATGCAATATGATCAACAAGAGGCTGTAACCAAAATATATCACCAAGACCGGCAGGTTGTCGAATCAATGCTGTTTTCACACATCTACCTCTACCATACTCAAAATATTCTCTGCAATCATATCATCAGAACCCTGTAGAGCCTTCACCCGCTCAAAGTTATCTTTAATTGCATCCATCTTTGACATGTACAATTCTTCACTGAGATCCTCGATTTTAAAATCATCATTAAGAAAAATGATTCCGTCTGTATTAAAGATGTCACCAATACTAGGACATCCGTGATAGATTGGAATGGTTCCAGTAGCAAATGCGTCAGTAATCTTCTCAGTGTAATATGCATCATAACTACCATTCTCAATAACAACACTAAACATGTAGTCGTTAAGCGCATCTGCTTTATTGTGCCACTGCTCATTTAGATTGGAGGAAAACCCAATGCGCTCAGTACCAAGAGCACCACCATAAAGGTCCAATGAATTTTGTAGTTTATTTGCCCACTCAATACGGAAACCATGACCAAACGAAGCATCACTGCCTTCTCCCTTCGGAGAAGCAATCATCGAACAGAGCTTACTCTTATCATAGATCTTGCAATCGTCCGGAGCAGTCCATGGTAGATTACTTCCTGCCCAGCTAAAAATAAACCGATCATCAAGAGAGCATAGTTCTCTGTCACAGGTGAAGATTGCATCAAACTCCCCCTGTTCAAAAATTTCCTCATGATGTTCTTTTAGCAATTCGAGCAACTGAGGAACTACTGTATTTGATTCACAAATCCAACCAAATCGAATTTGATCATCAACTAGTTTAAAGTCATCACCAAGAACCCCAATAATAGACATATCATGAACTACTTGAATTTGTTCAGGACTATTCGTCCATTTGAAGTTTTTTGGATACTGATTAGAATTTGATGAATGGTGATTTACCACATCAAATGGTGCGCCAACAGCCTGAATTTCCATAATATAAACCTTTCATAATATATAAAATCACTTCTTACCTATATGGTATTTAGGGACCAAATCCCATTCACTCTTCTCTCTATGTGGAATAATTTTTATTTGAGCAAGACTTGCCTTTTCTAGTTCATCAAAATCATCATCTAAAATTTCTAACAATCCCCACTCATCTAACAAAGAAACTATAGTGTTTCTTCGTTCTATATCATTGTCACTTATGTCAGATTCTAGTCCATCCATAATAAAAAGCTCTTTAAAATGCAGTATAGCATATCGACCACGTTTATGCAATATATGACATGATTGAAATAATTTATTTTCTTTCCTAGAAGAAACTCCCATGCGGGTCAATGTTTCTCGGACCTTAAGAAAATCATCCTTTTCATTGAGGCTAACTTCTACGCCTAAGCCATTGAAAATGTCTTCCATCTAAATACTCCGTGTTTTACATAATGTAAAAGTCTATCAAAGTATTTATTTAATTGTCTATCCCACACCCCCTGTATTGAGCATCTGCTGCATCCAAGATATATCATCCTCAGTCAGTATATCAAGAATTTCCCGTGCTTTTGGGTCAGAATATCCATAAAATTCCTTAACTAACTCCAGATTTTCCTCAGATTCCCTTCTAAGCCACTTACTATATCTCTTGTTCTTTCTGATGGAATTCTGTAGATAATCAAATTGCATCTTCTTGTCTGTATGAGACAGACGATTCATCTCATTAACATAAAGAACTGTATCAATAAAATAAGAAAGACAACGATTAACTACAAACGGAGTGTATTCCTTCTCGACACTTTCATCCTCTGTGTCGAGAAGGTTCTCCTTGGTAAAATTAATCGCGTTTAGATACTCACTCAGCTTCATTTGGGCGCTTTACAGCAAGCAAATTAAATGATTGAACAAGATCCAGAGATTCATCTCCACCATGATAATAGCAACCGGGATCGGCACCATACTTCCAATACACATGATCACCCTCATGGATATCTTCTGTTACATCAGGACCAACAGAGACAACCTCACTCCATGTCATCAGGTTATCAGGAAGATCATCTTTGTACAAAATTCCCGCTTCACTGATATGTTCTTCTTTGAACACAGTCTTCACTGCAACCCAGTTACCATACGCTTTAAAATCACTCATTTAAATTCACACTCCATCATAAGTTCGACGATACACGCCGTAAGATTAATTTCTTGATCTGCAACAAAAGCAGACTTGTATTGGTATTCGGCTAGGATCAGAATTGCTTGCGGAATAGACGAAGATTGTACATGGTCATGTAATCCATCATATATTTTTCGGAACAATTCTGTCTGGGAGTTGTCTAGATTAGAAACTACCCATTTCCTAGCCTCGGTGAAATTCTTAGTCTTCATGGCGGAAGCAAGTTCTTTAACTTGCACCTCACCAACCTGAGAAAGAATACCAACGTCAATTATTCCAGCTACCGAATATCGCTGAAGTTCATTGAGAACCCGCCGGAAATCAGGAAAATACTTAGTGATCAACTGAGCAAGAACAGCATTCTCATATGGAATATCTTCCTCACCAAGTATATATTGTACCCGCTCCATGAATTGTGCAGCAAGGGAAGGACGCTCTTCTGAAGGAATACTAAACTCGATGTTAGTACACCGAGAATGTATTGGGGAGATAATTCGATTCTTATAATTACAGGTAATAATGAACCGACAGTTATTTGCAAACTCCTCAATCGCTCCACGAAGCGCAGGCTGGATGCTCTGCGCGTTGCTATAATCGAACTCATCAAGTATAACAACTTTCTTGTTACCAGTAATTGACACGGTACTTGCAAATGTACGGATCTTTGTGCGAAGCGTATCAATGTTACCGTCTTCAGAACAGTTGATAAGAATATGATCTGCATCAAGTTCGTTGCATAGAGCACGAGCTACACTGGTTTTACCGCAACCGGCTCCTCCAGTAAGCAATAGATTTTGACACTCACCAGTTTTTACTATATCCCTGAAGGTTGACTTCAAAGCAATAGGCAAAATACAATCATCAATCGTCGATGGACGATACTTCTCTACGAGTAAACCTTGCATGATTATCCAGTATATTTACTAGTTGACTCAAGTGCAACCCAGTAAGTAACATCAACACTACTGTTGACAAACTCACTAACAATCTTGTCTGTAATATTTACAGTATAGTCTCCGGGAATAAACTTTAGATTTTCAATTCTAAAATGGAAATCAAATTCTGCACCAGTGTCATTTACACCAATTTCAATTGAATAATCATTACTGGTTGGTTCGCTCTTATCAATAACAGCGGCAACAATAACACCATTAGTTGATCGAATAGCCAGATCTGGTAGCTGCAAAACAGAAGCAGCTTTCTGAATTTCATTAAAGACTGACTGCGGAAGTTTGAAAGAAACAACTGTGTCTGGCATCTTTAGACGGTTGGTTGGTACTGTTAGAAGAGAAGGCTCTGAGAAGTAATACTTCACACACGAACCAGTCTCACTACGAATCAGTACATACTTATCTTCAAACTGAAAATCTGGATCTTGGAACAACGAGATAGTTCCCAGAAACTTCGATAGATCCCAAATACCAAATTCAATTGGGAACTCTTCAGGAACCGTTGCTTCTGCCATTACATTCTTTGCGGGAGTAATTGTAGACAGGGTGTTTCCCGGCTGCACCAAAATATTAGAATTAATCGTAGAATAATTCTTAAGAATATCAAATGTTTTCTTACTAAACTTCACCGTGAGTCACTCCAGTCTTGCGTTTCCATGTATTCATCATAATCTATATTTCCTTTAACAATATCCTTTAGATTTTCCTTTGAAGAATGCCTTCGTTTCTTGGGCACATTCCTAGTCGATTTAATGCGTGGTTCTTCCGAATCCCACCGAATTAGTTTTTTCTTGTTTTTATTTTTCATAGTATAGTATAGCACATATTATCTAAAGTTCAACCCACTGTGTAGTACTTTCATCATCTACAAATGTGTAATATTTGCCTGTTGCTGAATTTATCCATGTATCCCCAACTTGAGGATTCGGTGGTGAAATGTCTCTAAAGGAGACGCGAGAATTACCAAATGGAATCCAATCTGAACTGGTATCTGGGGTTTCCCCAGCAATCGTTGAATTGGCTACAAATATCTTACCCTCAAACAATACCATATCGTTGGTATAGTACGTTGTTGGTTCGCCCGTGGGGTGAACAGGTTCGTATTCTCCCCTATAAACAAATGTACCAAAAGAAATATATGTCATTTAATGACTCTCAAAATTAATGTGTCTTTATTGATTCTGCCGGTAGCAACCTGTTCCTTGGAACTAAGATTATCTATTTCTTTAACTATTCTAGCTACTGGACAACTAACCAACAATTGAATCCAGCTATTTGGTTTACGTCCACACGTCTTGAGTACAGCGTGATCATAGTTCTTTAGCGTGCTACCCTTGACAGACAAACCAGTTTCCGATGTATACAAAGCAATTTTTTTCTGCTTTGTATTATACAGCAAAACTTTTTTTGCTCCAACAATAGATGTAGGATCTACACTTTCAGCAACTCCTTTGAGTGCAGACAGATATTTCAGAGACTTAACTGCGGTCTCTGGATTAACTTTACGCTTTCGTCTTTTGATTGTTCCCTTCTCAGAAAACTCTCCGACGATAACTTCCAAATACGCCTGCAAGCGCCTGAGCTTAGTGGTATTAAGATATGACCACCCCTCTACCAAATCATCATCAACCCTATCAATAACGGCATTAATTTCATCAAGAAGACCACTAAAATGACCAGCAATCTTTTTTGCTTCTCGTGGCTTTACTTGATTAGTTGTTATCAGAGTCTTTACATTTCTTCTTACTACACTATCATTTGACTGAAGTGCTTCGATATATTCGTCAATCCACTTTTCAACAATACATGCGGTCTCAGAGATCATTGCGGTTTCCAAAAAACATATACGGGTTCATACTTGAGATAACGTCCATCTACTTTACAAAAATTCTTACACTTTGGAATTCCATTCTCATCGAGTCTATTCTGTCCGGGCATTGATTCCATTGCCATTTTCAATGTGTATTTATACACCATTCCGTACTCTTCGAGAATATTTTTTGAATCTTCTTCTAGGGGCAAATAATCATTTTTTACCTTGATGTCTGCTACGTTCCATAGAAGATAACGATTCGGACGCAACCAGTCAACACAATTCTTTAAGGTAGGACGAAGAAATCCGTCTCTCCACGATTCATACGACGATCCATACTTTTTGTAAGACTGATTCTCATCTTCACTATACGCCTCTCGATTGAAATAAGGAGGTGAAGTGAATACCAAATCAATTGATCCCCGATGTTTTTGAAAATTCTCATCCGTATGAATCTCCTCAGAACCTAATTTGTAGATTTCGTAGCTGTTTGTTGAACTGAAGAAGGGATTGCCCCGATACGTTTCAGTATTGTAAAAATCTGCAACATTAGAATATTTAGAACTGCCATCACTGTAGAAATTATCAGGATTGGGATCAGTACCAACATAAAGAATATTACGATCATCGCGGCAGCACATAGCGCCAAGAATTCGACCACCCCAGCCTGAACTGGGGTCATATATTTTAATTCTTTCTTGTGATCGTATATCATTAGTGAACCTTTCGTATAGGTATTTAGCAGTCATTGGTGGAAAATTAACAGCAGGCTGTATATAACCAATTCTAAAAGACTTAAACCCAGAAGGAAATATCCTATTTCCTTGCTTGTAAATTCGAATAGCATAAAGTTTTTCATCAGACATATCCTCAATATCGAAGGTGGAATGGTGTCGATACGATAACAAATCCTTCCACTGATCTACTTGATCTTTTGTCAATTGTAAAATATCAGATTGTTCTAGTTGATGATAGCTCGTGCTTAGTCCATCTCGGACCTTGACTTCTTCGAGCATAAAATCATGTCCAGTAAAAACTTCTGGATGTTTAAAATACGCTTCCATCCATTCTTCACCCGAAGAAACATCGACGACAGAATGTTTTTTACTGTGCTTAATAGCAGAAAAAGCATGACTGTAGAAGGAATCACGACGAAGGTGACGAGTTGCACCACGCACAACACGAGATAAATAATCAGGATTTCCGACCAAATCGTAGATTGAATATCCATCATCCTTTTCGTTGTAGTTGATTCTCGTCTTAAACATATTAGAGAACCACTGATCAACTTCTACTCCCGCACGGGATTTATTTATAATAACATCGTCATGTATACCAGAAAGCTCGTCGGTATATGTGAACTTATGAACCGGATATGACTCTAGTCTATTAAAAGAATCAATAATTTCTCTTTTGTTTTTCCCCGTTCGAGGAGGGCATCCGTATACATCCCATGCGCGTGTAATCTCTCTCCGCATACGGATGACCCATTCCTCGAAAAGCGGGGGTGTCATATCTAATAGTTCTTCAAATAAAACATTTACATCACTATCAAGTACATAATCATTTCGTTCGTAGAACTTTGTCATATCTAATATATTACACGAACAACGACGGTTGTGCAACTTCTTTTTCAATAATATTCATATACTTGGTAATAACACCAACAGCCTGATATGGATCAATATTTGCTGCCGGTCGCCTATCTTCTAGATGACCACAACCCTTATTTGCCGTTGACATAGGAATACGAATTGAAGCACTTCTATCAGAAACCCCCCACGAATAATCATCAATATGGGCGGTCTCGTGATACCCAGTCAACCTATGTTCGTTACCTACACCATAACAGGAAAGCATCTCTTCCTTGTACTTACCAAATTCGATACAAATTCTCTGAATATCATCCATAGTGGCATTATCTCGCATAAACGTACTGGAGAAGTTAATGTGAGCACCAGACCCATTCCAATCACCGGAAATTGGTTTTGGATCTAGTTTGATATAACAACCATCACTTTCTGCAATCTTCTCCATCATATACCTAGCAATCCACAAGTGATCACACACATCAAGGGCACTACAAGGACCAACCTGATATTCCCACTGAGAAAGCATTACTTCTGCATTTGTCCCCTGCACAGGGATTCCTGCACGATTACAAAATTCAGCGTGGTTATCAACTATGGTTCGCTTTTCAGCAACATCACCACCAACACCACAGTAATATCTTCCCTGTGGTGGAGGGAATCCATTGTCAGGCCAACCACATGGACGACCAGTATTCTTATCAAAAATCACATATTCCTGCTCAATACCAAACATCATGTTTTTAGATACAGCATCCAATCCACCACAACTCTCAATGACATCTCGAAGAGAAGCACGAGTATTTGTTCTATGTGGAGTACCATCTGGATTCATAACTTCACATAGTATAATGTAAGTTAGTCCCATGGGATCACTCGTGTCACGATACATTTTCACAGGTTCCAAAACGCAGTCACTATTTTCACCGTCGGCCTGCATAGTGCTGGAACCATCAAATCCCCAAACAGGAACATCTTTAATATCCAACTCATACCCATTAAAGTAGCGGGTCTTCATTCTCAGATTCTTAACATTATATCCATCTAGCCATATATAATCCAACTTATACATTACAGATCTCCACCTAAAATTTTTGTAAATTTAATCATGCATACTCAATGCACGAATCATTCGAGTAAGTCCTATACCACCACCGACTCGCGGGAAGAAGTCATAACCAAGAAACTCCTCAAGTTCATCTTCAACTCGTTCCTTACCGAACTTCGAATAAAGAAGATCAGCATACATTCCATCAGAAATTGTATGGAACATTTCACGCATCTCGTCAGGATTTGCAGACCGTTCAGCAGAACCAATGGTCTCCTGACCTGCAATAATAACATCGATCTTAGCCGCAGTACCATCACCATTCTGTTTCATGTTCCAGAAGGGTGATGTGTAATTTGGAAAGTCTGTAATCATGCATGTTCCATTTTGTGAACACATCTGCTCTTCATGATCATTTTCCAATTCTGCAACACCAAATTCATCAGCCCATTCTTTGTATGCCTTAGCAGTACATTCACCAAAACCAAGAGCGTCACACAATTCGCGCTCCATGACTTCTAGGTCGTTGACATCTCCAGGCATTTCAAATTCAAACATGGGGAAGATAAGATCATGCCGCCCCTCAACTGGATTGGGTTCCTGGCGATATGATGTAGATACACAAAAATAACCCGTATCCGTAGGCTTCTTTAGTAGCTCATACTCCAACCACATCTGACCAGTCTGGGGTAGCGGCCAAACTTGACCAGAATAATCATAAGTAGAAACCGTGGTGGGATCCTCACACGCTGCTAGAATCGAAAGTCGATTCTGTGTATGTACTTCTAAGAATCCTTTATCCAAAAAGAATTCTCGGAGTTTTCCAACTGCGCTAGTAAAATCCACGGGACAAATCAACTGTGTCATACTTTTCTCCATTTGTTAAGTTTATACATTAAGATCCTACGTTCCAAAATAATGCTCCGGGTGAAGCATGTTCTTTCATGAATTCCCAAGCCTTCGCATCATACGTGGGTGCAGAAGGAAATGGGGGTTTTACTTTTGTTTCTTTGTTGAATGCGATTCCACATTTGTAGACTTTTGCTCTTCCGTAATCTCCCTTGTGTCCAACAGCAACACAATGGAACGATGCATCTGACCATGCTTGCTGTAGTCCTCTAGTGAGGGTTCCGGAAGATCCAACTGTCCAAACTTCTCTGGGGGCGATATCCATATTACGAGCAACCCGAATAACGGAAGCGATAACACTAGAGTGGTCAAACCCAATAGGAAGTAATCTGCGATTGTTAGGTCTTTCTTGGACATAATCTCTTGCTCTTTTCTCTGTCACTGACAGCATACCATTTGGAACCCACTTCATTGTAGCACCACTCTCTATCGCTCGCAATTGATATTCATGCAATTTATCTTTTGCGCGATCAGCCATAAAGATCACTGCTTTCTTACCATATTTGCGGCATAAGCACGAAAGAGAAATCTGTGCGTACCCAGTTGCGGGAGAACTCCCATATACCCATTCTTCTATCTCCGGTTGACTTTGTATTAAGTAATCTGCAAAACGCATTTTTGATCCACCATCAAGTAGATCATCACGAACAATCATAAATCCATCATGTTCTTCCACAACGGGTGCGGGAAATGGATCTTTCCAATCACCTAGATCATATTCAAAAAGACTTGTCATCAATTCGCAATTTTTCCTAAATTAATATTGTTCCAGATACGTTCGTAAATAACATAAAGAATCAATGCAGATAAATTTATTTCTAACGCCAGAAGAATATCATTTTCACTCCCCACCTTTATTATGAGGAAACACATAATTAACCCAATAATACGAAACCCAATTGCCTTTACTAAACTACGCTGCAAAGATTCCTTGAACAACATTTATTTTATCCTACTAAAATTATTTTTCTTTTCAAACACCAGATAGTTTGAGAATTTATCCGCTAACTGATCTGACTTATGACTAATAACAAATATATTAGTATTTATAGAAAGATCTTCTAGTAATTTCATGAGATCATCAGTACCCATAGAGTCCAAAGACGAATCAAATACTTCATCAAGAATAAGAAGATTACAATTAGCACTGTTCTTTATCTTTGC
>Ga0209337_1002137_pt1 | contig 14542 bp, 20 predicted proteins | sample LinPmetageLP53_FD_184044 | JGI IMG/M metagenome (GOLD analysis project Ga0209337, IMG submission 184044) | Marine viral communities from the Pacific Ocean - LP-53 (SPAdes) (version 2) | ecosystem: Environmental > Aquatic > Marine > Oceanic | place: Pacific Ocean | collected 2010-02-08
AACACTAAAGGCATGCCCTAATATTGTGGACTTAAAATGTCCTCTGGGTAATACTGCCACATAATTTAAACCCTCTGCTAAACATTCTTCAATATCTTCTGCTAATAAAGATACATGCCATGCTTTAAAATACGCTGGGTTATCATATGACTGTGCCCATATGTTTTCGATAAATTCCCTAAAAGACCCTACGTCATGTTGCTTTTGCTTCTCTAACCCATTAGATAACGCCTTAAATGCATCTTGAATATTTACTACTTCTTTTGCCACTTTTAAGAATCCTCATGAAGCATGTAAACGCTTTTTAATTTTGCAGCAATTCTTTGTAGAGTATCGGCATCATTTACTTCGTCAATCAACACAGCCATAATATCATTTACAAAGTTCATATTTATCATCCCTTGCATGACCTCACGTTGCCCCTTTATGGCTATATCTGCAGCTCTTGTAGCATCTAGAGCTCTATCAAAAGTCAATCCCTTAAGTTCTGCATTAGCTTTGGTAGCTAAATCAGTATATTGATTCATTTGGTCTTCTTGAATTTCAGAATAATCTCTAGCCTTTTTTTTAGCTACATCAGTTTGGTTATCAACATACTCTTGTATTTTTTGTTCTCCCCATTTTTCTTTTCTCGCCCACATATAAATAGTAGGTGGGGACACTACATGCTCTTGTGTAGAAACACCTTCTGCTATCTTTTTTGCAGTTAGTTCCCCTTCAAGAAATAGCTCCATAGCTTTTAATTTTATTGAGTCTGGAAATTGCTTAGGCATTTTATTCGTATATGTTATTTGGGTCCATTACACCATATCCATCATCAGACACATTTTGAGAATCAATGTTACCCCCCAATGGACTTCCATCTGAATTTAAGAATTGTGTAAAATCCCAATAACCTGTTTTATCTGTATGTGCTGTATAACAACTAGGAACTTTTACTTTTGCCCCATGAGGTAATTTCATCTCATCAAACTGTATCCCTATTTCTCCTCTAGTGCAAACACCAGCCCAAATATGTTCTTGTTCTATAATTGGGGTATAGTTTGTTCTTTTTAATAAGGTTCCCGTAGTTCTTTGTAAATTCTTTACTTCTTGATTACTACCACATTTAGTAAACTTACACCAAACTACAGTCCCATATTCTTTTTTTACATCTTCTATAGTTGGAAGTTTTTTAGGAAACTTATCTTTATACTCTCTTTTAGTTTCTTCCTTTTTAGCAGGAAAAAACATTTGAAATCTTCTTACTACTTTACTTAGACCGCCACCTAACATTCTACTATCCTCCTCTTGTTCCATAACGCTATGCAAACTGCATCAGCGTAATCTTGTTCTGGGAATTTATCTCCCCACTTTTCTATTGCGTATTTCATTATATCGTCTTTTTTAGCTTGACCATTTCCTAAACACACTTTCTTCCAGGTCGCTTGATGTACAAACTCAGTTCGCATATCAGCGGTTGCAAGTAAAGCCCAAACTGCACCAACCACTTTAGCAGTTATGGTATACGCTCTACTATTTCTAACTGGTATTGCATTCTCTAAAGAAGCTTTATAGCCCCTTAATGATTGTACATCATTATTAAAATTAGTAATAAGCTCAGGAAATCTTTCCTCAAACTTTGCTTTTTTATTACAGTCCCACTTTAACAACTCTACCAACTTTTCTTCTTCATCAATAATAGCTGCATGTATAGCGAAACTTGATGTGTCAAACCCTATGTAATGCTTCATAGTTCATTATACTAATTTTTTTTAATTCGCTTGTGTTCTAAGAGTAACTATTCTACTAACTGTACTATAGAAGGTGTCATACGCTTTTAACAAACCTAACTCTCGCTTCAAAATAGCTTCTAATTCTATAATTTCTTTACTTAGCTTTGCTAACTCGTTATTATCAGACATAATCTGACCTCTAATTTCTTCTTTAGTTGGCTTCCTGCCACCTCTATGCATACTTACTACCTTGTGAGATTGTATGCTATACAAATCATCAAAAGATGCTTTTAGTATACTTACCTTAGATTCTATTTGGGTGGTCTTAATTTCTAGATATGCTTTATATCCTCCATATATAGCCAAAAAATCTTCTATCTCTTTATTGTCATAATGAGTTAATTTAGAAAAATCTAAATCGTCTCTTTCTTTTAAATCTATATTTATACGTGGTAAATTCAAACTACCAATAAAATTGTCTACCTTTTTCATAGAACTAGATATGCTTTCATTAGGACTCATCTTCAACACCTTTCACCTTTTTACACCCACAATACCAAGCTCCTGTGCATTTATTAGGTGCTATTGTCATTGCTTGTATATCAAAACATCGTTTTAAAATATCTGCCCACGCTTCTTCATCACGCTCTACCAAAAAAGCTTTTAGATGTTGGTCGTCTTTACATTCGTATAAAACCGTGCCCTGGTCATAACCAGACATATTTAAATACATTTGAAGTTGAGTAAAGTGCTCTGGCTTCGCGGCAGTAAGTTGAGTGAAACCAAACTTATTAATTGACTTCAACTCTACAGGTAACTCTCCATACTCTAAGTGCTTTATCAAAAAGTCCATTCTTCCTGAAATAGGAGGAAGCTCTTGCTTTAAGGAAATCTCTCTATCTATAAGAATATTTAAATCTGTAAGCCACAAAGCAACACGGTCTTCTAAAAAATTACCATTCTGAAATATTCTTTTTATTCTAGGCTCTAAAGTTTGCTCTGGTATTTTAGCATTGTAATATAACCACAAATATCTATCACAAGGGTTACCTAAAGCAGACGGATGAAAAACCCCACCTCTTGGAGGACTATCTACCTCTGTAAGATGCTCGTTTATTATGCTTACAAGCCACTTATCTCTAGGAGATTTTTTATTTTTGTTAGTTTGAATTATTTGTTTAATTCCTGCCATAACGCCTTTTGTATTGTTGATTTTGTTTTTTCTTTGATATGGATTACAACATCAATGTTATATTTATCCATCAAAACTTTATCCCTAACTTTATCTCTTTTGGATAAATGCCCATAAACCCCATCTGCTTCTATAGCAGTGTTTATCTCTTCTATATAAAAGTCTACCTTATATGGAGGAAAAAATTCTTGTTGTGTATACCTAAACCCAATTTCACTTAGATATTCTGCGATTATTATTTCTTGTTGTGTGTTACTCGTTGGTGGTAGAGTCATTTTTAATTTGTTCCACTAAGTCTTCATTTTCTTTTATTGCGTCCTTCAAAGAAGTCATCCCTTGAACTCTAATGTCACCAAAAGAATACCAAGAACCTGTTTTCTTTATTACCCCTTTATCTATTGCCTCTCTAATATAAGTCTCTAAGACATCTATGCCACCCTCTACTGTAAATGGAACTGTGGTATTTGCCCAGCTATCTCCACCTACTTTAGTTTTATCCATTTCAATCTTCATTTCAAAACCTACTCTAGCTTTATCACCCTTAACTGTTTCTTCTATCCAAGGACCTCTTCGTATATTTAGAATTAAATGTGCAAAGAATGTTTGGCCATGTCCACCTGGTGTAGTGTTAGGTGCATATATACTAGCTAGGTTTTCCCTTAATTGATTGATAGCCACAAACGCAGACCCATGTTTTAAATAAGCCATTATCTTTCCAATACTTTGAGTAACAAACCTTGCTTGCCACGCCATTGGGTTATAACTAAAGTTCCCTTCTCGCACTTTCTCAGCAACATCTGAAGGTATTAACCCTGCTATACTATCTAGAACTACTACATCCACCCCAGCTTCTAAAAAACTAAATACACCCTTCATAGCTTCTTCACCTGTATAAGGTTGCACTAACAAAACTGAAGATGTATCAACCCCACATTTCTCCATCCACGCTGCATCCCAAGATAACTCAGAGTCAATCCAAGCAGCTAAACCACCATTTTTTTGTACTTTAGCAACTATTTGAGAAGCTAAAAAAGACTTACCTGCATTAGAGTTTCCCTTAATTAACGTAAATCTTTTCTTAGGTATTCCTCCACCTAACATTCTATCTAAATTAGGAATGTCAAATGGAATCCTATCATACGCCACTTTTTCAGAATCCCCAGACATTACATCTAGTTTCATGGTTTTTTTAAGACTATCTATTAATTCTTTTGCTTCTTTTTTCATCTTGTCCTTTATATATATCTTCTGCCCACGCTAAACTTATAGCTGCGGATTTTATTAATTCAATAAATAATTTTGGGTTTTCTCTTAAGTTAATTGCCTCATCTATTTTAAAAATAGAATCTTTAGACAACATATCCCACCAATCTATGTTTCGTTTTTCAATCCCTCTCTTTTCATCTACTAGTTCTTTTTCTACTAATAGTGCTTCTAAAATTGAAAAAGCGTTTGGAGGTTCGTAACTCATTCTTCTTTATCTAAACCTTTTATTTCCATAATTTGCCTATCACACTCTATGTTTAAAAAGTTTGAGGACTCTTGAACATGTTTTACCAAAGCGTCATCTAACTGTTGCTCTAGCGGATAGTTAGGGTCAACCTCAAGAAGTGTTAATTCTAACTTATGGAATCCACCAAATTTATTGTTCTTATCTAATGGAAATGAAAAATTCTTAGTTATACTATATTTGGGTCTCTCAACTTCACTCATCTTTTCTCCTTATCATAAAAATGCAATAGTAAAACTGCATAATGTATTATTTTTAGTAAATCTTTTCTTGGTGTTCCTTTTCGGTCATATCGTGAAGCATACTTTAGAATGTTGCTTCTACAAAAAGCAACGGCATCACCACATGCTTCTATGAAATCTAATGTTTGGACATCCCCTTCACTATAATGTTCTCCATAGGTATTACCTATATATTTTTTCACTTCACTTAAAATTTTGTCTTCTTTGAATTTCATATTATTTATTATATATTATTTTCCGGAACACTATCCCAATCAATCCAGTCATCTTCTGCTTGTTTTATTGGAGCTTGTAAGTCTGACTTAGTTGCCCAGGATGGGTTTAGTAGCTCCATATCAACCTCTAAGGGTATGTCTAACGTATTGGTCATAAGAAGTTCCCTAACCTTATGTGGCACGTCCTCAAATTCTGATTCATGAACTTCGCATATAATCTCATCGTGTACTTGCAAAAGCAAATTGCTTTTCTTATCATCTAAGTATTTATCAACCTCTATCATTCTTTCAGATAACAGGTCTGCACTAGTGCCTTGAACCAAATAATTTACTCCCTTGTAAGCAAAGTCACGGTTCAATTGATAAACCCTACCATACTTGTTCCTTACAAAACCTGTGCGTCCATCTCCCCCTACGCTTCTAGATGATGTGTGATATATCTTTTTAGACACATCTTCAATAAATCGCTTTGCACCCTTCATACCTTCAAAATAACTTTTCTTATATGCCCCTGCTTCTTGTGGCGTTGCGTTTATTTGTTGTGCTAGCTTCTTATTACCTATTCCATATATAGTTCCAAATGTTATTGCCTTAGCTGCTTGTCTATACTCTTTGAAACGTGCATGGTCTTCATCAATCTTAAAAGCCAACTTAGCAGCCTCACTATGAAAATCAACGTCACCTTTGTTTATAATTTTGTCTATTTCGTCATTAATACCAACATTATTTCCTTTTTCGTCATATAAATACCTAAAATATGAAAGAAAAACTCTAACTTCCATCTGAGAATAGTCGAAACCAACCAAACGATATCCTGGTCGTGGTACAAATAATCTACGTATTGAAATATCTTTGTTGTTTTCTTCTTTGTAGGACTCGTCCCCAATGAAAGCCCACGTTGAAACTACATCATTAGATAAACGTTCATCCATTGATATACCCTTTGGACCAATCAAAGATGCTATTTTTTCTCTAGTTAACTCTATATCTTCTTCAGAAAGTTGCTTTTCTTCTAATTTAAAATAGTTCCTAGGAATGTTTTGTAAATTAGGGTTAGCACTAGATAGTCTACCTGTAGCAGCACCCCAATTTTGAAATTGTGTGTGCTCTATATCTTTATCTAAGTAAGGCTTTATGTAAGTAGACTTCAGTTTAGCTAACGTTCTATATTGTCTAAGCAAACCTGCCATTCTATGATTAGTATTTACTAAGGCAGCTTCTCCCCAAGACTCTTCCCCCTTTGGAGTTTTTACTGAAGAATGTATTGGGGGATTCATATTATTGAAAACTTGTCCTATTTGTTGTGGACTTGAAATATTAAACTCTTCTTCTGTCTTACCTGATATAGTTAATATTTCTTCCTTTACAACCTTTAACCTATCTTCTAATAATCGGTCAACGTTTTGTGCATAATTGCTATCTATTAGTATTCCTCTACGCTCCATTTTATATAAAACCTTAGTTAATTCTATTTGTAGATTTACTACTTTCTCTAGCCGCCAATTTGATACATACGCATTACACTTTCTATATAACTTTCCTGTGTAATATACATCTTTTTTGCAATACTCCCCTAACCAAGAAGCGGGTGCTAGGGAAAAATCTTTATTCCATTTTTTAGAACGAAGCTCTTTTTTAGTATCAATATCATAACTAGCGTGCTGTTCCCCAAAGTGTCTATGTATTGCTTTAGTAAGTCCTAATTGCTTCTCATCTGAATGTTCAATCATACGAAGCATTACAATTGTGTCAATCATCTTTTTGTCGTCTACAACTAAACCATCTAGTTCCATAAAATGTAAATCAAACTTTAAATTATGCCCTATAAATGTAGTGGCGTTATTACTCAATATGCTAATCAAAGCTACTAATTGGTCATTATCCAAGTTCTCACCTTGAGTGTGCTTATGTCTAAATGGGTAATATTGCAAGAAATTTTCTTTGGTGGGTATCCCAATACCTACACCACAAAGTTGTTGGTTTGAAAATAGGTTTGTCCCATTAGATTCTATATCAATTATTACACTTGAATCATCAACTAAATTAGTTAATAGAGTTGCTATTTCATCATTAAAATTCTCTTGTGTTACTATTGTCATTTATAACGTCAATCTTTATCTTTGCTTTATCTAATACTTCTTTGGCTAATGATTGTGCATATTCATGCGTTGCTACTATTCTAGTTACTCTACTATTAGCAAACATTTTGGCACATGTTATACAAGGTGAAACTGTAAGGTATGCAGTTAATGTATCGTTTGAGCGTAATTGTAAAAAAGCATTTTGCTCTGCATGAACAGCAAGGCATTTTTCAAGACCCTGCCCACTAGGATAAAAAGCTCCTTCGCAAGGACTATCTAAACAATGTTCAAAGTGCGTTGGGACTCCATTATAACCAGTCGCTACAACATGGTTACTAGAGTCTACCAACACGCACCCCACTTTTCGTCTCCTACATGTAGAACGCTCTCCTACTAAAGTAGCCATTTGTAGGAAATATTTATCTACACCAATCCTAGAATTGTTTTCCATCTTCACCAGCGTTTATATTGAGTTCAGATTGTTCTGGCATTTTGCCATATCTTTCCATATAATACTCTTCAACAATTGGTAAGTCTTTTATTTCATCCATTTTGGCTTTAGGTATTCCATCAGTTCTTGTAGTACCAGTTATTTGATAAGTAGTGGCTAATTCTACACCACTTCTCTTTATCCTCATAACTCCTTTGTCTAAAGAACCCCATTCACCATAAACATCTGTGAGTTGATTCCATAGATAGTTACCTCTACCAAAACCTAAAGATATCAACTTAAAGTCATTGATAGCCTCTTTGAAAACTTTTCTACCCATTGCACCTTCAATAACTTCCCATTCTAAATTGTTTGGGTTGAAAGCATGGGTAATTTCATGAACATATGCCCAAAAAGCAAATTTCCTTTGAAGTCTAGCTTCTTCCGGCAATCCACTTTCATCTACGTCTTTGTGCTTCATTAAGTTAGTCCAACCATTTGGACCTCTAAATGTGTATAGCTGAATCTGTGCTAATTTATTATCATCATCATGACCTGTAGCTAAAGAAGAAATAAACACCTGGTCCCCATCTTTAGGGAAAACTTCCCTGCTTTGGGGTCTAGGATTGTCTATTCTTTGCTGTTGCTCATCTAAACCATGTTGTATGTTTCTTATTCCTTGCATTATAACTCCTCGTTAAAATATTGTTTTACTATTCATTACCTCATGTAAAATATCCACGTCTCTTATTTCTTGAACATCTTTATAATTTTTTGGCATGTCTAAATATGTTACCAAAAATCTACCCTCCATGTCAACAATTGCTTTATCCATGCCCTTAAATCCCGCTTCATCATTATCTAAACATAACACCACCTCTGATGGGTTATATTTTGATATTAAATCAACTTGTGCATTAGATATAACTGCCCCTAAAATACCCATCGCTGGATAACCATTTTGTTGTAACCATATACAATCTAAAGAACCTTCCACCACATATATAGTATCAGCTTCTTTTATATGATTAGCACCAAATAAACATTGAGACTTTCTAAAACCCTTAGAATACATATACTTTGGTATAGCCGCCTTACGTCTAGTAATCCAACCTACATCAATATTATCCATATCCTTTACTGGTATAACAAAATCTTGATACTTATTCACCTTGCATTCCCAAGAACTAATTATTTCCTTAGAAAAACCTCGTTCATAAATCCAATGATTATTAGGCACATTATACAAAATATCTGGCGCCGGAACATTTACACGTTCTTCTTGTAAATTTAAAGCATCCTCATATAAATCTAAGTCTAAGTCGTAACTCTTAAAAGTATCTACTTCCTTGTTTATCTCATCCCAGGATTTGTTAGATATTTTTTGAATAAAACTTTTTAAACTACCTTGCCCACACCCAGCAAAACATATCCATACTCCTTTGTCCAAATTGATTGCACAAGAAGCACGATTGTCTAGATGAAAAGGACAAGCAATCATAAGCTCATCTTCATACGACACATCAACCCCGTATTTATTTAATATTGAATGCCAATCTACCATTATCTATCTTTCGATATTTTTGATGCAAATATAACTATTTTATTTATAAAGCCGTTTTTATCTGTGAAACGTCTTTTTTCAATATCACCAATTGTAACTGGTGTCATAGGTCTATTTGGACCCTTACTCTTAAGGGTTGTTACTACAGTATCTTTATTTTCACCTGTAATCCAAGACAAAATTCCCATTATAATCCTCCTTTAAAAATTCTGATTGTTTCTAAATCCTTCCATATCATTGGGTATTTCTACAGGGTAATCTTCTAGTTCTTTAATGTCCCCATAATTTATATCCCATTGCATTGCAGTTAAATCTTTGTGTAAATGACCATCACGATACTTTTGGAATTGGACTAACCTTTTATCCTCAGAATCTTTCACTTTACACATAGATATAGCTACGTCAGAAGCTCTTATTAGGGCATCCCCAAAAGCCACTTCATTGGCTTTAGGGGGCCTAAACATACTAGAAGCATCTCTATTAGCTTGCGTTGAAACCAGTATAGGTGTGTTTGTCGATGTGGCTAAATTTTTTAACCCATAAAACAACATGTGGCTTTGTTCCCACGCTTGCTTAGAACCTTGAGAAACAGAAATCAAATAAACACCATCAATGACCACAAACTCCGGATTGTGTTTTCTGATTAAACCTGCAATAGCATTAAGTGAAATTCCCATTTCACCTACAATATGGTCACACACTAATAAACTCTTAGTATTAGATTCTTCAAGGAATCTTTGATACTCTACCTCATTTATAGGTTCACCATACCTTAAATTTCTATGAGAAAAATTGTAGTTCAGCATTCGACCTAGAACTACGTCCATTCTCATATTAATAGCCCTGATTGGCATTTCCGAAGAAACTAAAAGTGTTCTCTTGCCTTGTACAACTGCCGTTGCCGCAGCATGAACACACAACCAAGTCTTTCCTATTGTGGGTCTTGCGAAGGCTGCTACCAAGTCTCCTGGCATCCATCCTACGCCTTGAGTATTGATAGAACTAAAACTAGTTCTTACACCCATAAGCCCTTCGCCCATCTCCCTTATTCTAGTACGCTCTTTATAATCGTCAAGCCTTGATAAGTTGCCATCGTCATACGCTTCCACGTCCTCATCAAAGTCAACGTCAATATCTGTAAGCTTTACCATTAAATCTGATAAAACTTTTTTAGGGTTTTCTTTTACCCTTGAACCATCTCTCCCAACTTTTTCCCTGATACTACTTAAAATAGTTCTTTCTAATACATGTTGTTTAAATTCTTCTAATGAATAATCAAAATTAGAACTATAAGCTGAACTGTCTAATGTTGGGTAATTGTCACATAAATCTTCTTTACTTGGAAATCTCCCATACTTGTCAAAGTGGTTCATTAGGAAGTTATATGCGTCCCCATGTTTGGCAAAATCTTTTGCACCGTATTTAAAGTCCCTTATTTTTTCTTTAGTATCTAGGTTTAAGATTAGAGCAGATTCAATATACTCATAGCTCGCCACCAATTACTCCTTTTTTAGTGTATAAAACCCTATTATCTTTGGAATAGATGTATAAGTCAATATCTTTTTGTCTAAAATTATCAACCATATCTTTTGCTTCTTCAAAAGTTGGGTACATTCCTTCTATCCAAGCGTTCTCCATGTCTTGATTAGAAGCTACTACACTAAATATCAACTCTTCAACCACTGGGTGACTATTTTTTTTCTTTCTTATAAATCCCCCACTAGGACGTGTTCTTCTAGGCATCTTTCTTCTCCAAGTGCTCTTCAAATATATTGTGGATTTTTTGTCTTATCGAATGTCTAATTTTATATGAATTTTCTCCTAGGTCTTCCGTTATTTCTTCCATTGTCATTCCTTCTAGTTTCAATCTTATAAAAAGCTTTTCACTTTCAAGTAATGCTGTGTTGTCAATTAAAATTTCAATATCAATTTCTTCATAATTGTTTTTAGGGTCTGTTAGAGCATTAGAAATTTCTGTTGGGATTATTTCCGAATCGTTAAATTTAAATTCTATGCTTCTAGTTTGTAATTGTTTTTGTGCTTTAGTTATTAATGTACGTGTGGCATTAACTAAAGATGTGTGTAGATAGGTGTGGAAAGAGATTCCTCTAGATTCGTCAAACGCTTTGGCAGCTTTTACTAACCCTATTCGTAGTTCTTGAGCCAGGTCTTCCCTGTCTAAACCCAAAATAAAGGTATTAGAAACCATTTTTTGTATCTTAGGTTCCCATTGCAATATTAAATCGTCATTTACTTCCATAAATTATTATAATTAAATCTTCTAGATTTGAATATTGCTTCTATAAATAGTATATTATATCTTGTTACTTCTTGCTCTGTGGTAACAATCTCTTGAACAATATATTTTCTTGTAGCCTTCTCGATGTTTTTGAATTATAGAATATCTCTTTCTATAAAAGGGGATGTGACAAAAAGCACAATTTACTTTTAGGTTGTAATATTGAAAATGACAAGAACCATCGTGAACTAACTTAGTGCTTATTTCGTTACATATTAAACAATAGCGTACATTTTTTTGGCGTTTAGCCCTAATAGTAGGTACATCATTTTGTAACAACACCTTGTGTATATATTGTCTAGAGCAACCAAAAGTAGTTGCTATTTGTTGCAAGGTATCGTGTGGGTTATTTAGTCTATGTTGAATGATTTTAGAAATCGTCAACTGACGCTTGGCTTTTTTCGTAGTTCTTGACAATTGCACTTATCTCATTTTTCCAGTGTGTTGATAAATAATCTGCATCTATTGTGGATGATATGGGACCTATTTCCCAACCACCTTTTATATGATTAGAAGCGGTAACAACTCTAGCCCATTGAGCTTCTGTAAATGTTACTGTTATTGTGGTATCAGCCATTAGTTATTCTCCTTTAGTTTTTCTATTTCTTCTTTTAGTTTTTTAATTTCCATTAGTAGTAATAAGGATAGTCTATCATAAGCTACACTTTCTACTGTTCCGTCTTCATTATAATGTACTATTTTAGGGTAAATTTTTTCTACATCTTCAGCTATTAACCCAAAACCCTTTTTGCCTTCTGAACCAGAATTTTCGTTATATTCAAAATCAATAGGTTTTAAATCATATACTTTACTTGAATCTAATGCCGTTTCAACAATATTTTTTTTGTATCTTTTAGAAGATGAGTCTCTGTATAGTTGTCCATTACTAGCGTCTATGACTGCATTTGTACCTGTACTAATAGCACTTGATACGTTTATTCCATTTGCGTGTACTACTAGTTCTACGGCGTTATCTATGGAAAAAGAAATATTACCTGAACCATTTAGAAACATCCCTGTATCAGTATCCGAGGCAAAAGAGAATCCGGGTAAAAGAGCACCACCATTATCAGCATAAAAGTTTCTCATCTGTGCTTGTGTTCCTGTTATTCTAGTATTATCTCCTACATTACCACCTTTTATACCTACTAAACTCCAAGCAGCAAAAGGTAAATCGTAATGAACGTGGGCTATAACTTTTATTTCACTATCTCTTTTTTTAGCGATAATATTTTTAAAATCTGATTCTGATTTTACTCTAAATCTATCTTCACCTTTTTTGTAATATACATAATATTTTCTTCCATCTGAATTCAAGGCTTCTAATTGGCTTGTATTGGCTCCTGAAATAGCATACACATCAGCACCAATATATAGATTTTCTGCTGTCCAATTTACTTGACTAGCTGATGGTGCAGAAAATACCACACCAGTAGTGACGTTAGCGTCTGAAGCTAACTCTGGAGTAGGAGGTAATCCTTCTTCTTGAGCAGCCGATTCTGCGGTAGCAGATACTAGTGACTTCTTTGGAGCACCTTGCTCTTCTGCAGATTCTGCACTAACCACTTGATAAGAAGTAAGAGAAGAACCTGAGCCTTCTTGGTATGTTATATTCAAAACCATAGCTTTTGCATCTATATTAGCTAGGTCATCTCGTACATGTATTATGTCACCAGCCCTAACGGGTATATAATATCTCAATGTAGAAGCTGTTGGAGAGCCTGTAGACACTCCACCTGTTGACCAGGTAACAACTATTTGTGTAGCTGATACTGATGATACATAACCATACGAAGTACTAGGAACTCCACTAGATAATATGTTTACACACATACCAGGTCTAAGCCCATATTTTCTTAAATCTACACTAGCATCAGTTATAACCGCCCCTGTGGCATGGGCACCTCTTGATGTTGAAGCGGCACCTCGTGTACATCCAGTTAAAGATATTTTACTAGCAACGGTACCTACTGTAATTTTTTCACTACCTATTTTTATAGTTTGTCCAGTATACATCCCTATAGTATTTGTAACAGGTATTGTTGTTGTAGTTGCATCATCATCTATACCTGCACTTAAGGTACCTAATAAGGTTGTTTCTCCATAAGTGATTGTTTGTGTTCCAGACCCGGAAGCTGCACTTGGTACATTATCAATATGATATACAGGAGGATTGTAAGTATCTAATTTTCCTTCTGCAGATGATGATGTTCTTCTTCTTAGTGCGGCCGCAACATTTTCTCTAATAGCATTAGGAGATGTTTCAGAACCTGTTGCAAAGTTAAATGTCCTTTTTATACCTAAAGTTAATCTAGGTCTTGTTTTTAATTGGAATCTAAATTGACTTGTTTCACCATAAAAAGTGTTGTCTAAACCAACTCCAGTACCTTGTTGCCAAACTACAGCACTTTCTGCAATACCTTTATCTACATGTGAAATAAGGGCTAAACAAGAATTATCTACGGTGACTGTAGCAGCTTCGGATGTATTAGCTATATATTGTATTTTAGCAACTCTTAATACCCATATATAAGCATTATCATCTCTATTTCCTATAGCTACAGAACTTCCATAACCTGTGAAACCTCTTTCTACCGTTATTAGAGTAGATGAATCAACAGATAAAACTTTTATATGCTCACCTGGAAAATTTATAGCAAGAATCATTTCTGGAAACATACCTGCAGTAGAATCTACTGTTAACTGTGTGTTAGCACTATGATGGTTACCGTTTAATTGAGTCATAGTGGTTCTAAGATACTCTGCACTATCAACCCCTGCAGTTCCTCCATCTATATCGTAACCATCCCACTTAAAATCCCCAAAATTGTTTTGACCTGTAGGTTCAAAAATTTGAATAGCCTCCATTACAATTTCATTTGAAGCCGCTACACCATCACCTTTAGCTCCTTTTGAAACCGCGGCATATTGTACTGCCACATCTGTGTATATATCTTTCTTAGGTCTTTTTATTTCTGTGTTATATAAAGCTTTTGTTCTACCTGTTTCTACAAACCTTCCACCTGTAAGTAGGTCTGGAGAAGGTAATTGTAAGCTAAGACCAAACACTTGGGGACCTGCAGTTTCTGTAGTAGGTCTAGTTCCTTTTTTAAAATAGTTAAAAAATGGTGTTGGTTTATGACTTGCAGCTGCCGATGAAAAGTTTGAGTCTACATAAAAATCATACCCAAAGTCTTCTGAGTTGTTTGCTGCAGCAGCGTGTGGTTCTTCTGACGCTGCTTTTCCTATGTGTCTAAGAGTTGCTTTCTTTCCTTTGCCACTTAGTTCATAAAT
>Ga0209337_1002138_pt1 | contig 14538 bp, 16 predicted proteins | sample LinPmetageLP53_FD_184044 | JGI IMG/M metagenome (GOLD analysis project Ga0209337, IMG submission 184044) | Marine viral communities from the Pacific Ocean - LP-53 (SPAdes) (version 2) | ecosystem: Environmental > Aquatic > Marine > Oceanic | place: Pacific Ocean | collected 2010-02-08
TTGTAGATCAATATAATCAAGGTATTGCAGGTGCTAATCCTTATGGTCAAAGTTACACAGGATCACCTAAAGATATACACGATCAAGTTAAAGCTGATGCAATAGCTTCTGGTGGTACTTATAATCCATTTGAAGGACAAAATATTAATGCAGGTGGAAATAATAATTCAACAGTATCTTCTCCACCAACAAATGTAGGCAATCCATTTGGATATAATAATACTCCAAGTAAACCACCTTTTTTAAGCTAATGGAAAAAGAACAAGAACGATCAATTAAAGCAAAACGAATATTAGAAGATCCAATATTTGTTGAAGCAATACAAAAAATTCGTCAGGATTTAGAATTACAATGGCTAAACTCTGACATAAAGGATTCAGAACAACGAGAAAACATTTTCCTCATGAGAAGAATGACTGAAGTTGTTGTGATGCAGTTGCAATCTGTTTTAGAAACAGGAAAATTAGCAACAAAAAAATAATAGGAGATAAATATGGCAGAACAACCAGTAATGGAATCTGCAACAGATAATCCTTCACAGGAAACTGTTGTACCTACGCCCAAGCCTCTAAACACACAAGGAGAGGTAGCTGACGCCCTGAAGAACTTACTAAATACAGAAGCCTCTAAGAATCAGGAAACAGCAAGTGAAAAACCAACAAAGGAAGTAAGTGAATCGGAAACGAATAACATTGACACCTTTGATGATGATGAACTTATAGATCAAGTTGAACAAGAAGAACCTACTGATAGTAACCAGGAACTATACAAAATTAAGGTCGGAGATCAAGATTTGGAAGTCACCCTAGATGAACTCAAAAAAAGTTATTTTCGTCAGCAAGATTATACTCGTAAATCTACTGAACTTTCTAGCAATAGAAAACAGGTTGATGAACTTAAAAATTCATTAACAAGGAATAACGAGGAGGCAAAAATCAAGAGAGATCAATACGACAAACAACTTCAAGTATTATCTGAACACTTAAAGACTACTGAAAACCAGGTAGATTTAGATAGGTTGTATCAAGAAGATCCTGCTGAATATGTCAGAGCAAAAGCCGACATAGATCGTAGGAAAGAAATGATGGAAGCTACTAGACAAGAGCAACAACGATTAAACGCTGAAAAACAAAGAGAGCATGAAAGAAATTATAATGTTTATTTGGAAAAAGAAAGAAATCTTCTTGCTGAAAAACTACCTATATACAACGACAAAGAAAAAGGCCCTGAGTTCGTTAAGAACCTTACCAATTTCGCAAAAGATATTGGATATACAGACCAAGAAATTTCAATGTTAGTAGATCATAGAGCAGTTCTTATGTTAGCTAATGCCTATCGTTATAATAGGTTAAAAACAGCTAACGCAAAAAATAAGAAAGTAACTAGAACTCCAAAAGTTGTAAGTTCATCTAGTCCTAAAGTTGTTGAAGAAACAAGTGATGTTGCAAAGCGTATTAACTCTAAAAAAGCAGTTCTAAGAAAAAGTGGAAAAGTCCAAGACGCAGTAAACATTTTCAAAGAAATGTATTCTTAACAATTAACTAATAGGAGATAAGTATATGGCACAGCCAACAAATACTTTTGATACTTATGATGGCGTTAATTCAATAAGAGAAGATTTAGCTGATGTGATCTATAATATTTCACCAACTGAAACTCCTTTTATGAGCAACGCATCAAAAGGTACAGCGACTAATACTTTGCATGAATGGCAAACTGACTCATTATCGGCAGTTGCAGTAAATGCACAAGTTGAAGGTGATGATTATGCAGGTGAAGCAAGATCTGCAACTTCAAGACTAACTAACTATACTCAAATTTCATCAAAATCAGTAACAATTTCTGGTACTGATGATGCTGTTGATAATGCAGGAATGGGAACGCAAATTGCTTACCAACTTGCTAAAATGGGTAAAGAAATCAAGCGTGATATGGAAAACGCTATGGTTGGTATTGAACAAGCTAAAGTAGCAGGTAATGCTTCTACAGCTAGAAAATCTGCCTCAGTAGGTACATGGTATGGCCCTGCATCACCAACTAACAACTATTCTAAAAATGGATCACCTTCAGCAGTTCCTCTAGGAACTGGTGCTACTGCAATCGCAGGTGGTACAAATAGAACTTACACTGAAGATTTATTAAAAGCAGGTCTTTTAGTAGCTTTTACAAATGGTGGAGAACCTGATACAGTTTTAATGTCAGCAAGTCATAAACAAATTGCTTCAGGCTTTAATGGTGTAGCAACTAAGTACAAAGACGCATCAGACAAAGTATCAATCGGAACGACTGATATTTATGTATCTGATTTTGGCGAAGTAGCTTTTGTACCTGATAGATTCCAAAATGCTAACAGAGCAGATATTTTGCAAATGGATATGTGGAGTGTAGACTTCCTTAGACCTTTCCAAACTACTGACTTAGCAAAAACTGGTGATAGTGATAAAAAATTACTATTAGCAGAATGGACTTTAACAGCAAAAGCACCAAACGCTAACTATGGTATATTTAACTTAACTGCATAATTATTTGTAGTCTAAGGATAAGGAGGGGAATTATCCCCTCCTGTTTAATTTTAACAGGAGAATAAAATGGGTGTTTTTACAAATAAAAAACATAGTTCAAGTTTATATAAAAGGGTTGCTGATTCTATTAAGTGTTATCCAATGGTAACATCAGGAGAAAAAAAACAATCTAAACAAACTTCAGGTGGAGATAGAAAATACGATCCAATGTTAAGTTTTTCAGGTAATCAAGGTTTATCTGTTAAAGGAACAATAGATCAAATGATTATGAAAGCTATAAAATAATATGGCTAAAAAGTTTTCTTTAAATGAACCTGGCGATCAATCATCAGTTAAAACAAATTTAATTGTAGATGAAGCAGAAGATAAAATTCATATAGAAAATTATCAATCTCAGGCAGACATAAAAGAAATAATACAAGCTAATAAAGTTGCACAAAATGAAGGTGCTTATAAATCTAAAATTTTACAAGAAGCAAAAGGATATAGAGTTGCAAGATTACCAAATATTATTGTTCAACAATTAGCAAAAAAAAAAATAATTACTTTAACAGGAAAAGTTTTAGATAAGCCAAAATTTTTTAGATGGCTTAACGATCCTGATAACAGACTTTTTAGGATTTACACAGGAAATTTATAATGGCTCTTACAACTTACGCATTGTTAAAAACAACAATAGCAAATTATCTCAACAGGACAGATCTCACTTCATATTTGGGTGATTTTATTACGCTTACAGAAAGCAGATTAAATAGAGAGTTGCGTGTAAGAGAAATGGTCAATACAGACACAACTACAACAACAGTTGCAGGTACACAATCCTATTCTTTGCCTAGTGGTTTTTTAGAAGCAAGTGCAGTTATCTATCAAAGTAATCCTTATAGAACATTACGCTTTATGGCTAATGGAGATTTTTACAGACAATATAATGTTACGCAAACATCAGGACTACCAACTTTTTTTACAATCGTAGGTGAAAATATTTTATTAGGTGTTGCTCCTGACTCAGCACAAACATTACAAATAGATTTTTATAAAACATTAACAGCTTTATCAGAATCAAATACAACAAATACAATTTTAACTAATTACCCTGAGTTATATCTTTATGGTGCATTAGCAGAATCTTCTCCTTTCTTAATGCAAGATGAACGATTAGATACTTGGGCAAGATTATATAAAGAGGCTTTAGCCAACGCAAATTTATCTTCAGAAAAAGGATCAATAACATCTTCTCCAATGCAGATGTCAGCAACAGGAATAGTATAATATGATTAAGTTCGGACAATTACAATCTGATCTTCCTGCTTATCAAAATTCAGGTGCTTTAAAAGTTGATAATGTTATACCTTTAAAAGAAGGGTATAAATCACTACCAGGATTTCAGGCTTTAAGTAGTCAAGGTTTAACAGGTGGTGCAGTAGGTTTATTTTCTTCTTTTCAAGCAAGTGGTGTAACTAACTATGCAGGTGATTCAACTAAGTTGTATCAAATGAATAGTTCTCAGGTATTTATAGATAAATCTAAATCAGGTGGATACAATAATAGCACAACAACTAACGCAAGAGATTTTTGGAAGTTTACACAGTTTGGTACAAATATAATTGCTACTAATCATGCAGATAATATTCAAAAGTTTAATCAAGGAACAGACTCAGCATTTTCTGATTTAGTTTCTATTAAAGCAAAATACATTACAGTTATTAATAACTTTGTTGTTTCTGGTTACACTACAGAGTCAGGTACAGAATACAACCAACGAGTAAAATGGTCAGGATTAAATGACAGTTCAACATGGACTCCAAGCCAAGCTACACAATCTGGTTTTCAAGATATAGTTGGTGAACATGGTAACATTGTCGGCATAGTTGGAGGAGAAAATTCAGGAATTGTATTTTTTGAAAAAGCAATTTATCGTATGTCCTACGCTGGAACACCTCTTATATTTAGGTTTGATAAAATCTCAGACAACATAGGAGCATTTTGTGATAAAAGCATAGTATCTTTTGGTAGTATGATTTTCTTCTTAGCACAAGATGGATTTTATATGTTATCTGGTGGCCAACAACTTACACCCATAGGTAATGGTAAAGTTGATGATTTTTTTTATGATGATTTATCTTCTAATTTAGATGGTATATGTAGTGCAATAGATCCTAACAATAGTATTGTTGTTTGGTCTTACAGAGGATCAGATGCAATATCTACTTCTACAATAAATAATAAATTAATTATTTATAATTATAGTGTAGATAAATGGTCAACAGGATCAGGATTAGACTTACAATTTATTTCTACAGCATCACAAGAGGCTTTCACAACACTAGAAAGTTTAGATGTCTTGGGTAACTTAGATAATTTACCTAAATCATTAGACTCTTATTTTTATGGAGAAGGGATTGTTGGTTTAGCAGGATTTAATTCAGAAAACAAATTTGGAAAGTTTATTGCTACTTCCTTGTCAGCTACAGTTGATACTACAGAGTTTGAAGGAGTAGAGGGTAGAAGATCAGCTATTATTAATGTTAGACCGATTGTAGATAGTGAAGAAGATAGTGCTACTGTTACAGTAACACCTATAACTAGATCATCACAATTAGATAATATTTCTGTAGGAACAGCAGTTTCAACACAAGATAGTGGAGATTGTCCTATACGATCTAATTCACGATACCACAGAATACGAGTATCAGTAACAGGCAACTTTAAAACAATGAGTGGCGTAGATATAGAGGCAAGACCTGAAGGTAAAAGATAATGGCTGATAATCAGTTTCCTGTCGTACCTATATCCATACCAGATCATGGTTTACATTTACAATTAGTTTCTAATGCTTTGAATAATACTATTAATGGTAAATTAAATAGTACAGGCTCAGTAACATTACGAGCAAGTCAAACAACAACAACACTTACAGATGAAAGAATTGGTGGTAACTCAGTTATTTTGTTTATGCCAACAACTGCAAATGCAAATTCAGCAAAATCAGGTTTATATGTATCTGCAAGGCAAAATAAAACAGCTACATTAACTCATGCTAGTTCTGGTAATGCAGATCAAACATTTGGGTATGTGGTTGTAGGGTGATTATACAGGTACCCAAAGAAGATTTACATATTATATGGAATGAAGTTGAGCCTCTTATAAAAAAGGCTTTAGACGATACTTATTCAGCTAGAGATATTTTAGATGGATTAGTAAAAAACTCTTTTCAACTTTTTATAAGTTGGGAAAAGAAAGTAGAGAGTGCTGTTATTACAGAGGTAGTACAGTATCCTCAAAAAAAGATTTGTCGTTATTTTCTAGCAGGAGGTAACAACATGGATAATTGGCTAGAGCCAATCCAAGAAACAATAGAACAATTTGCCAAACACAATCATTGTAACGCTGTAGAGGTTGCAGGTCGCAAAGGTTGGAGCAAGAAATTAAAAGGATATGAGCAAAAAGTATATTTATTTAGTAAGGAATTATAATGTCAAAAGGTAGTAATCCAAGTAGTGTAACAACTACATCATCACAAGAACCATCAGAATTTATTAAACCCTATTTTCAACAGGCAGTAGATTCAGCACAAGATTTGTACGAAGGAAGTTCGCCTAATTTTTTTCCTAATGCAACTTACACCGATTTTGCTCCTGAAACATCAACAGCTTTAAACCTTACAACAGCAAGAGCATTAGCAGGTAATCCTTTATTAAATCAATCTCAATTTCAAGCCTCAAATATATTAGCAGGAAACTACCTTAATCCTACAACTAATCCTTACTCCAAAGCCTTATACGATCAAATGGCAGGTGATGTAATGTCAGATGTTAATTCACAATTTACTGAAGCAGGTAGATTTGGCTCAGGTGCTAATCAAGAAATATTAACCCAAGAACTAGGTCAACTAGCTAATCAAGTTTATGGCGATCAATATAATCGTGAGAGAGATATTATGGCTAATACAATGGCTACTGCTCCTGGACTTGGTGAAATGGATTATAATGATATTGCTAAACTGCAAGGTGTAGGACTAGAAAAAGAAAGTTTAGAACAAGCTAAACTACAAGATGCAATAAACCGATTTGATTACAACGAAACGAAACCTTATAATAAACTAAATCAATACCTTGCATCTATTGGAGCAAGTGTACCATCTAACACATTAGAAACTACACCTGTATTTAGAAATACAGGAGCAGGGTTACTTAAAGGTGCAGGTATGGGAGCAAATCTTGCAGGATCAATTCCTGGACTTAGTGCAGGTATGGGTGCATTAGGTGGTGGATTACTTGGAGGGTTCTTTTAATGGCACAATTCTCAATGAATAATTTACCAATTAATCCTTTTACAAACAAACCTATACCTATGGGTGTAAATAGTAGAGCAGTTGTTGGAGGAAGATCTCTTTTAGATAATATTTATGGAGCAAGTAGTAATCCATCTATTCAAGCAAATCCTCCTAGTAATTTTCGTAGATCTATGATGGGTAATTATGGATTAATGAATAATAAATTTGTTCGTAGAAATCCAACAAGTTTAGATACTTCACAGTTTCAAGATCCTAATGTTAGTGATCCAATGTTAAGAAATTATCCTGCATTAAGAAACATACCTAAAGATCAAAGAAAGTTTGCAAAGATTGTTGATGGTCAAGTTGTATTTGAATATCCTGAAGAATTAGAAACTCCTGATATAAGAGTTCCAGGTGTAAGTAATCAACCTAATATTGAAGATGCAAATAAAGGTGGAATACTAAATGTAGAACCTAAATCTAATCAAGAAAATATTGAAACAGCAAATAAAGGATTATTAGGTACAAAAGAAAAACCTAAAATGACAATGCAAGGTCTTTTAGATAAAGCTGTTCAATTTGCTAGTTCTGATTTTGGTAAAGATTTCTTTATGAATATTGATGATGATTATTCAACAATGCCTAAATCTTTCTTATCAAGAATTAGTGATGGATATAATGTTGCTAAAGCTAATGAAAGAGAAAGAGAAAAATTAGACATTGAAAGAACTAAAGCTAATAAATTAGGTGGAGATCAAAACTTTGCTTACATTGTAACAGATCCAAATACAGGAAATAAATATAATGCATTTGTAGATAGAAAAAATGGTCGTGTATTAGTTAATGTTGATGGTGAGAAAAAAGCATGGTCACCTGGTATGTTTGGTGGTGAAGTACCTGCTGAAATTTCAACAGTAAGTAATTTAGGAAAATCAGATCTTACAGGAAATGTATTCATAAAAGAAAAAAGACAATTAACTACTTATGAAAACCAACTTAAAAAATTATCTAGGTTTATGGAAAATGTAGATAATGGCCCTGTAGGTATGGAAAAATTAGCTACACAATGGAGTTCTTACATAAAAACTATTCTTGATGCAGAAGAATTAACACCACAAGAATTAAGACAAAAAGTTCTTGAAGGAGATTTCCAAGCCTTAATTGGTGCAAACAGACTTGAAGTTGTTGGTGGTGGTGTCATGACAGAACAAGATGCTATAAGAATTATTACAGCAATAGGTGGTGATCCTGCTGATATAGAAACAAATCCTGAAGCAGTTATTACACAAATATCAAAAATATTTGGTGAAAAATATAATTTATATAAAGATGCTTTAGATACTTACAACATTAATGTTACAAGTGGTGGCTTTGGTGCATATCCTAAAAAAGAAGCAATAACATTTAATGATAATTTTTTAAATGTATTAAGTCCTGATACAGCACTTGAATTAGACTTAGCATTAATACCTGATTTTTCTAAAAATCAATTACTTAGATTATTAGATCTTAATACAGATAGTGATGGTCTAGTTATTGATGATGCTTTTACTGAAATTCAAAAAGAACAAATTATAGCATTAGCTAAAACATTTGGATTAGAATTAGATTTTGATGAGGAAATAGAATGAGTAGTTTAGATGACATTAGAAACGCTTTACAAAATGAAGTAAATAAAAACAAGCCAAAGAAAAAAGAAAAAGTAAGTTACACGCAAGGCTTGATGAAATCAGCTATTGGTCAAGGATTAATGTTTGGTTATGGTGATGAAGCTAGAGCAAAAGTTCAATCATTAATAAAAGGAACTAAATATGAAGATGAAGTTAAAAAAGAAAGAGAACAACTAGCCTCATTTAGAGAAAGCAATCCAATCTCTGCTTATGGTTCAGAAATTGCAGGTGCAGTTCTACCTTCTATAGCTACAGGTGGAACAAGTTTATTAGCTAGAGCAGGAATTAAAGGTGCAGGGAAAGTAGGTGCTTTACAAGGAGCAGTTTATGGATCAGGTGTCGGAGAAGATGCAGAAAGCAGAATTAAAGGTGCTGTAGGTGGTGCAGTTATTGGAGGCACAGTAGGAAAAGTTGCAAGTGCAATATTACCAAAGACAACTGAACTTGCTAAAAAAATGTTAAACAAAGGTATTCGTATTACAGCAGGTCAAGGAGTAAAAGGAAGTGGATCATTAGGGAACTTAGCTTATGGATTAGAGGCTTCCTCAACATCTATTCCAGGTGTTGGTTCAGCAATTTCACAAGCAAAAACACAAGCTATATCTGATTTTAATAAATACGCTATGTTGGAAGCTATAGAACCAATTTTAAATAATAAATCAAGAAAGATAATTCAAAATAGATTAAAAAACTTAAATGGAAATGAAGCATTTGATGTTGTTGATGATTTTGTAAGTAAAGAATATTCAAAAGTTTTACCTAAATTAAAAGTAAAAGGATTAAAATTATTAGATCTACAAGACGATTTAATGAATGTTGTTAATAAGGCTGATATTGATGCTAAAGCTAAAGATCTTATATTTAATAAATTACAAAGAGATTTTTTAAGTAAAACTGAAATAAGTAAAACAGGAGTTAAATTTATTTCTGGTAAAAATTTAAAAAAATTAGAAGAAACTTTAACTGCTGATATGAATAATTTTATTCGTAAAGGTGGTTTTGACACTTACATAGGTTTTGCTTTTAACGATTTACGAAAAACTTTAAGAAAAAGTATTCAATTAAATAATCCTAAATCAAATTTACAAAAAATTAATTTATCATTTGCACAATTAAACCCAATAGGAGAAGCTGTTTCAAGTGCCAATAAAACACAAGGTATATTTTCTACAGCACAATTTCTTAATGCAATTAAAAAAGTAGATAAATCAATTAGAAAAAAAGTTTCTAAAACAGGTAAAAATCTTATGCTTGGTTTGGCAAGAGAAGGTGATGAAATGTTTGGTGATTTTGTTCCTGATAGTGGAACTGCATCAAGACTTATTGCAGGTCAATCGGCTGTTAGTCCTGCTGTAGCAAGTAAATATATTTTACCTACTATTTTATCACAAGGACTTTATGGATTAGGCAGAGGAGCAACTAGAGGGTTACTTAACATACCTTCACTTGCATCAAGAGGAGCAGGTAGATTTGCTTCAGGATTATTAGGAGAACAGGCTTTTAATCAACCACAAAATCAAATTCAAAATTTAATGAATAGAAGGTTACAACAATGACAGTATCAAATTATAAAACCACAGCATCACAAAACACAGCTATTAATGGTGTAAATATTTCTGAGGGCATGAGTCCATCAGATGTTAATAACGCTATTAGACAAGAGTTAAAAGATGTTCGTGATGTATGGAATGACAAAGAATGGTTCTTAGTTGGATCAGGCACATCAACAGTTACTTATACTAGAGCCTCAGCTACTAGCGTAACAATTAATGCTGATGTAACTTCAGCTTACCATGTAGGGCGTAGAATAAAAATCACAGGAACTAACACAGGAACAATCTATGGAAAGATTGCAACCTCATCTTACTCCTCGCCAAATACTACTGTTGCTTTTACTTTTGATAGTGGAACAATAAATGCCTCTGACTCAACTTGTTCAGTATTTGTAGGCTCAACTTATGTAGGCCCTTCTATTCCTGTTATTGATGAAGATTCTTTTAGTAGTAATACTGCAATTCTTCCTCCTTCACAGCAAAGCACTAAAGCCTTTATTGAAAGTGGTACTACTATCTTTACAAACAAAAGATTAAATTCTCCTAAAATAAATGAAGATGTTGTTATGTCAGCAACTTCAACAGAATTAAATTTATTAGATGGTGCAACAGTTACAACTGCTGAAATAAATTATAATGATACAGGAGCAAGTGTAGGAACTGTCGTAGCCTCAAAAACTGTTACTGCTGATGCTAACAAAGATGTTGCTAGTTTTAGAAATATAACTTTAACAGGAGAGTTAGATGCAGGATCATTAGATGTATCTGGTAATGCTGATATTGATGGAACTTTAGAAACTGATGGTTTATCTCTTAATGGAACAACAATAACTGCTACAGGTGCAGAATTAAATATTCTTGATGGTGTTACTTCTACAACTGCTGAGTTAAATATTTTAGATGGAGTAACCTCAACTACTGCTGAATTAAATATTCTTGATGGCGTAACTTCTACTACAGCCGAACTTAACATATTAGATGGTGTTACTGCTAATAAAGATGAAATAAATATCTTAGATGGTGTTACTGCAACAACAGCAGAACTTAATATTCTTGATGGAGTAACAAGTACCACAGCAGAAATAAATTATACTGATGGTGTTACCTCTAATATTCAAACACAATTAAATACCAAACTAACAGCTTCAAGCAACCTTTCAGATCTTGCCTCTGCTTCTACTTCCAGGTCAAATCTTGGTTTAGGAACAATAGCAACTCAAGCCTCTAACTCTATAAGTATTTCTGGTGGAGCAATTAGTGGAATGGGTACTCCTTCTAATAATACAGATGTAGCAAATAAATCGTATGTAGATCAAGCAATAGCAGGACTTCGTAATAGAACTGTTGCAGAATGTGCCTCAACTGCCAATGTAAATATTTCAAATGCTTTAGAAGCAGGTGATGCAATAGATGGTGTTACTTTGGTTGCAGGAGATAGAGTATTATTAAAAAATCAATCAACAGCAACAGAGAATGGTTTATATTTAGCTGTAGCAAGTGGAGCAGGTACTGCATCAAGAGATCCTGAACATGATACTATCGCAGAATTATCTGGTGGTATGATTACTGTTAATCAAGGATCTTCAAATGATAATAAAATATTTTTATGTACTACTGATAACTCTGGGAGTGTTGGATCAACTAACATAACTTATACGCAAGTTACACCAAGCAATACTGGAACTGTAGAAAGTGTCGGTATTACTCAATCTGGTTCAGAGTTTACTATTGGTAATACACCAATAACAAGCACAGGAAATATTACACTAAATGTAAACAGAATTAGTGCTACGAAAATTGGTGCTAACACAAATATTTCGGATACTGAGTATGGCTATCTCAATGGAGCAAGTTCTAATATTCAAGATCAACTTAACGCAAAAGCAACACAAGGTTTCGCAATAGCCTTAGCTGTCGCACTATAAATTTAACTAAAGGAGAATAACAAGCATGGCCCAAGATTTTGAGAAGGTTTTCAAAAGTCAAGTTACCACTTCTGCACATACTTTATTGACCTCAAATTCTGATGATGCACTAATTGGTATTCGCATGACTAATATAACAACATCAGCAATAACAATGAGTGTTTGGATTGATGTAGCAGGAGCAGGTTCAACAGCTTCTATAACATACATAGCAAAAGATTTAAGTATTGCTCCAAATAGTTCAGTAGAACTTATACAGGGTGGTTCTAAAATTAATATGCAAAACACAGATGTACTAAAGGCTCAGGCAAGTGCATCAAATTCATGTGCAGTTTATGTTTCTTACATAGATGCAATTTCTACATAGGAGTAATTAATGGCTGAAGTAACAGATCAAAATGGAACTTTATATATAGGACAAGCATCAGCAAAAGATGGATTTTATATTCATCAAGAAACAATAGATGGCGATCACTATATTGAGAGTTCAGTATTAGCAGGAACAGTATCTTTTAATGGTACGATAACAGTAACAGGAAACTTGGTGGTAGTATGACAGTAGAAATTGATGGTGCTAATAATATAGTTAAAACCAATACAATATCAGAAGTAACTTCTGCTAATGGTGTAACTGTTGATGGCTTAAATATTAAAGACTCAAAACTTGTTACTGCAAACTCTGTTATTCAAACTAACATAACAGATCAAGCAATTAATGAAGCTAAAATGCAAATCAGTAATGCTCCAACAAATGGTTATGCCTTAACTGCTCAAAGTGGAAATACTGGTGGTATGACTTGGGCAAGTGTTGGAGGAGATAATACTCCAAGATTTTCTGTATCAAAAAGTCAAGCACAAACAATTACTAATAACACCACAACTAAAATTACTTTTAATACTGAATATTTAGATACAAATAATGCTTTTGCTTCTGATAAATTTACTTGTCCTTCTGGTGAAGGAGGTCAATATTTTATGACAATGAAGTTACTTTTTTGGAAAAATAGTGCTAATTTTTTAAAAGATGTTGAAATTTCACCTTATTTAAATGGTGGTGCAATAAGTTTAGGTAATGGAAATGGGGAAGCAAATACTAGCTTTATAATGGGGTCTACTTATGCACAAATAACTCAAATGAATATGATAACAAGTTTTATAGTTACTTTATCAGAAAATAATTATGTGGAATGTTATGCAAAAGCATTAACTGTTGATGGTGGTAATCCTGCAATCTACAGTTATTACACAAATTGGTCAGGATTTAAATTAATATGATTAAATTAGATAAAAAAATAATAGCTTATTTAGGAAGAGAGCCAGATTTTAATACAGAGGTTAAACTTCAAGATGACACAGTTGATGGTATTTCAAATCCATATATTTCTGAATGGAATATAAAAGATAAAGTTAAACCAACTAACGATCAATTAAATGCTCTAACAAATGAAGTAACAAAACTTGAAAATAATTCTAATGCTATTGCAAATAGACAAAAAGAATATGGCTCAGTTTCTAGTCAAATAGAATACATTACAGAGCAAGGTTTAGAAGCATGGAAAACTAAAGTGCAATCAATAAAATTAAAACACCCAAAGGAGAATAGTTAATGTCAGAAATAAGAATTAAAAGTCAGGGTGCTATTAAATTATTTGAATCAGATAATACAAGCCATGTAACTATAGCTTCTCCTGCAAGTTTAAGTGCTAATAGAACAATCACTATTCCAGATGCAGATGTTACTTTAGGAGCTGGTGTTAGTTTAACTGGCTCAACAAACAATCAAGTTACTACAGTTACAGGTGCAAATGCAATTACTGGGGAAACCAATTTTATTTACAATGGAACTATTGTAGGTGCTGGAGCAGATGGAGCTAATGCCGATTTAGGAACTGGAGTTCATATTAAAAGTGGTGATAGTGGTCAAGGTAGTGTTGAAGCCGAAGCTAATCTTTTAATTTTAGAAAGTGCAAGTGGTGGTGGATTAAGTATTTATACAGGAAATAGCCATGAAGCTAAAATAAATTTTGGCGATAGTGGTAATGATAATCAAGGTCAAATAATGTATCATCATAATGGTGATAGTATGAGATTTAATACTAATAATGACGAAAGAATGCGTATTGATAGTGCTGGTAAAGTAGGAATAGGAGAAACTACTCCTCTAGGAAAACTTCATGTTAAAACTGCTGATAGTGGTGCAAGTGTTTTATCTGGTGCTGACCAATTAGTTTTAGAAAGTAACGCAGATTGTGGTTTAAGTATTTTAAGTGATACTAATGATTATGGACAAGTTGTATTTGGGGATAGTGGAGATAACGACATAGGAAAAATTAGATATAACCATGGTAATAATAGCATGGATGTTTATGTTAATGGTGCTGAAGCTATGCGTATTGACCAATATAGAAATGTGGGTATAGGCACAACATCAGTAAATGCTAAATTTGAGGTTGTAACTAATATTGATGGTGTAGTAGCTAGATTTGTAAACGATGGAGATGATGCAAACAGAGATGGTATTTATGTACAAGGTGGTCATGATAATGGCTCTGGCACAACAACATATTTTTTAGCAGCTGATGGTGATGGTAC